>JACLAC010008354.1_pt1 | contig 11649 bp, 9 predicted proteins | sample 8027881 | NCBI WGS metagenome assembly JACLAC01 (sample SAMN15725517, study PRJNA655200) | protist metagenome | isolation source: fluorescence activated cell sorting (FACS) single amplified genomes of... | place: Spain: Blaines Bay Microbial Observatory, Mediterranean Sea | collected 2016-01-19 | reverse complement strand
TACGGAAACCACCCCTATCTCTACCCTCATCGAAAAAAGATAGCGGCCAGCCTTCAAGAGAAGGAAACTCAAGCCTGGGAGTCCCTAGAGACCCGTTCAGCTGAAGGGATGCGCTATTTAAATTTAAAAATAACCCCTCTCTTCGATCAACCTGATACTTTAGAAGGTTTACTTATTCAAATTTCTGATCAAACAGCGAATAAGAAGTCTCTTGTAGATATGGAGAAACGTCTCGATGACATGGAAAAAACCACCACAGCTAAAAGCCAATTTCTAGCAAATATGAGTCACGAGTTACGCAGCCCCATGACCAGTGTGATTGGCATGAGTCACCTATTACTTGAAACAGAATTAGATGCTGAACAACGAGAGTGTGCCGAGGTGATCCACGGATCTTCCACAGGCTTACTTAACCTTATCAATGACACCTTAGATTTTTCAAAATTAGATGCTGGAAAAGTTCAACTTGAGTCTATTCCCTTTAACCTCTATGCTCTTGTCTCTCAAGTTTGTAAAGGCTTCAAAATACAATGTGACCAAAAAGGTACTTATATCATTTTAGATTATTTCCCTGACTGCCACCAACAATTCCGTGGCGATCCAGGTAGATTTAGACAAATACTAAATAATTTCACTTCAAATGCAGTGAAATTTACTAAAGAAGGTGGTATTAAAATTGAGATCACCAAATTAAGCTCTGATGAAAATCAAGAGACCATAAAAATCACCGTTCATGACACGGGAATGGGAATGAGCCCAGAAGTACTAGGTCGTATATTCAAAAAGTTTGTTCAAGCGGATGACTCTACCACAAGAAAGTTTGGTGGCACAGGCTTAGGGTTGGCCATTTCAAAAGAACTCGCAGAACTAATGGGAGGTGAAGTGGGTGTTGATAGTGACCCAGGTAAAGGTTCCTCTTTTTGGCTTAAAGTGACTCTTCCTTTTGAGAAAGACGAAAATGAACGTTTAAAAAGGGCCAATATTAAAGGCAAAAAGGTTCTGGTCATAGACGGAAACCCGTCCATTTTGGCCATCCAATCTAGAAACTTACTCAGCTCTGGTCTACAATGTGAAACCTCTGAAAATGCTCATGACGCCATTAAAGTTTTAGTAAATGCGTCCAAAGAAAATAAGCCTTTCGATGCCCTCGTAACTGACTTTACCCTGCCAGATATGGATGGTGCGGAACTAGGGCACCTGATTAAAGGCGACTCAAATATTTCTACCACCCATTTAATCATGCTAACCTCTATGGGAAAGAAAGGCGACTCAAAGCTCATGCATGAAGCTGGTTATGACGCTTACCTGGTAAAACCCACTGAACACAATATTTTACTAGAAATCATCGCATGCTCCCTAGCTAGAAAAGATTCAAACGAAGAACTTATCACCAAATACACTCTTTCCGAAGAAACCACAGATACGAACCTTTCACAAGCAGAAAAGAAAAAAGCTTATGAAGAAGCCAAAAAAGCTAAAGCCAATGAAAACCTGGCTCCTGTCGAGGTTCTCATCGCTGAAGATGACCCAATGATTCAGAAAATGATGAAAAAGCTTATGAAAAAGTTCAATCAACCCTACTGTTTAGTAGATAATGGAGAAGATGCTTATCAAAAAGCTAAAACGGGGAACTACCCACTCATTTTAATGGACTGGCACATGCCAATCCTCGATGGACTACAAGCCACCCAAAAGATAAGAGAGTTTGAAGGAGAAAACCGAAAAACATGGGTTATCGCCCTCACAGCTGGAGGAGCATCAGATGTAAAAACTAAATGCTTGGCAGCAGGAATGGACGATCACCTGCCAAAACCATTTGAAATAGACGTGTTTAAGAAAGTTTTAGAAAGTGGTATCGATATTGCAAGGCAGCTTAACCCATCATGAGTGACGACCTAAGTTCAACTCAAAAGCTTCTTTTAAAAGCCTCAGAACCTGTTTTTAGAGGGCGATTATATTTTTTCATCCTCATCATTGGCTGTGTTGGCATTTTTTACTTTAGCCTTACAGGTGAAACAGCATTTGAAGCTGATGATAAACAAAAACACTTTATCGGAGGTCAACTTATATCGACTCTCATGCTAACCATCGGCTATTTAGTCATAGCTATGATCATGCTTCTAAGGCCGACTCCATTTTTAATGCCTAGGCTTTTTTGGTTACCAACTTGGTTCTGCGCCATGGCAAGCGTAGGCATGATTGTAGTTATGATAGCAGGTATTTCTAAAGAAGCCATTGATAGCACCGGAGTCGGCAATGTTGAATGGGCAGATATCACAGCCACATTAGAAGGAGGTTACGCCCCTAATTATGTGGCTCTCATCGTCATGATGGCATTAAGCCCCATGCTCGTTCCACTCGACATTCTTATGCAAATACCTCAAAAGTGGAAACAAGAGGACATGAACCACACTGATGTAAATAACTATTTAGCTGAAAATAAAAAACAGAACAAGAAAGACAAAGACGTCCTACTTTTAGAAGATGACATAGCTTCAGCTGCCCTTGTCATGAAATTTTTCAGGAAACTGAAATTTTCATGCACTCATGTAGAAACCTTATCTGCCGCGCAAAACGCCTTTCTTGAACAGAAGGAACCTTATAAGGTTTTAATTTTAGACTGCTTTGTCCGAATTGAATCAGTCGATGATCGCAGGACCGGAGCAGATTGGATGGAGGAATTGAACGAAACCTATCCAAAAGGTCAAAGGGATTTTCTTCTAATAATCATTACGGGTCACCCTGAACAACTTGAAAGTCGCGCTAGTATGGCTGACCTTGTTCTCAAAAAACCTTGGGAGCCATCTGAATTAATTCAATTTCTTAAAGAACACTCGATATTACCTTGAATTTGCATGACCCCAAAAATCAGCGATTGACGCCCATCAAATCGATGATTTTTGGTACTTTCCTTATCATTGCACTCGATGTTGTTTTAAAATTATCCTTACGCCTTTTAAGTTTATCTATTCTAGACTATGAAGCCTTCTCTTTAGGTCGATATATAGGTGCATCTCATTTTGGATTAACTTATTTATGTGTTCTAACTAGAGTTTTATTTAGAAACTCAAAAGTCATGAATACTTTATTCCTCATTTCAACAACCTCTTTAATTCTACTTGGATTAGGAGGATTCATTTTTAGTGCCTCCATTTACAACCAAGAACAAATACAATTTCTGGAGCTAGAGTTTACTGGCTTTCAATTTCGCCAGACAGTGATGGGAGTTGCCTCTATGATCCCGACTATCAGTTTCATCATGATTATCACTCCCGTCATTATTCCCTCGACACAGCTACATCTAATAGGTCAACTTTTTAGTAATACTGCTTCAACAGGCCATTCTCAAATGGACCAGTTTTTAGAAGCCAAAAAAAAGCGAGATATCCGACCTATGGAGCTTGAAACAGGACCAGAAGTTCTCATCGTAGAAGACGATATAGACAGTGCGACTCTCGTCATGAAGTTCTGCAAAAACTTGAAACTAGAGTGTCGACATTTTGAATCTATCCAACAAGGCATGGAATGCTTTGGCGAATATGAAAAACATTGGAAAGTTCTTATTCTAGATAATTTTGTCCGAGTAGACGATGATACTGAAGGCATGCCTAAAACAGGTGCAGAATGGGCAAGAGATTTAAACCAAATGTATCCAAAAAACAAAAGGCATTTTCAAATAGCCCTGCTTACAGGTCATAGTCATTTGGTCGAAGATCTCGATCAAGCAGTAGACTATATTTTACAAAAACCTTGGAATCCAAGAGACTTATTTCACTTCCTCAAAGAAAAAGAGGTCATTTAATGTCACAACTAACCGATGAAACGAGAGCCAAAATGCTCTCCATGCTCAAACACGATATCAACAATGTATTAACGGGTGTTAAAACTGGGTTAGATATCATGGCCATGGATGAATTTTTTGAAGACCCCGATAATGCAGAGGATCTTGATGATATCCTTAAAGCCTCCAAAAGGCTTACAAATATGATGGAAGACTTAAGCCTTATTTATGCAGATAAGGCTTTGCCAGGTACAAGTTACCCATCTAAAACCTTAAAAGAACTTCAAGATCAATTCCAACAGCAATGTGAACAAAATAGACTCACCCCCATTCCTAAAAACACAGATCCAGAAGGCGAAATCAGTCTTGCTGCGCCTGTTTTAACACGAGGGTTGATTTACTTAACTCAAGCCATTGCAGATATTCATAAATCTCAACCTGAATACGAATTCCTCCTAAATGGAACTTCTCTACAGATCAACTTAACCATCCCCGATGTAAGTTCAGATAAAATAAAAGAACTCATGCAATTAAACGATGATAGTAGAAATGCTCACCTTATGCTCATGACGCGACAAGCCTTAAGTGGACTCAAAGCTAAAAACAAAACTTCTGATCAACAATTATCTCTATTAATTCCCTCTCTAACTTAGAGACTGTAAATTTACTCACATCTCTTTTTACATAGCGTAACCCCTAACTTAACTAAACTAATTAGATGAAATTTCAGTTAAGTTTTACAAAATTAGGAGTTCTACTTTTAGTTTTTCTTTTAAGTGGTTGTGGTGATCAAGAGACCCTTGTTCATATACAAGGCACAACCATGGGAACAACCTACAGTATTAAATATGTAGGAAAAGAAAACCAATCAGATAAAATTAAAGCAGAGGTGGAAGATGCTTTACTAGAATTTGATTTAGAAATGAGCAATTGGAACCCAGATAGTTGGGTCAGCTTATTCAATTCAGCCTACCGAAGTGGTCAATTTAAAACATCTGAAAATGTCAAAGAGATTATGACCTTAGCGTTGGATCTTCACAAGAAAAGCAAAGGTGCTTTTGATGTTAGTATCTCTCCTTTGATAGAGCATTGGGGCTTTTTTAAACAAAATCGCCAAACGATACCCACCCCAAAGAGCATTGAAAAAATAAAGAGTAGAACTGGATCCAATTTTCTATCACTCAACTCAGTAAAAAATGAACTAACTAAAACAAGAGCCAATATACAAATTAACTGTAGTGCTATCGCAAAAGGCTTTGGTGTAGATTTAATTGCAAATGTTTTAGAAAACTCTTTTAAAAGAAAAAACTTCATGGTTGAAATTGGCGGTGAAGTACGCTGTAAAGGAACACCTCTAAATAGACCCTCATGGAAATTAGGGATCAGACAACCTAACCCAAAAATGTCTGGTCTTTATGGCATCGTTGATTTAAATAACCAAGGTCTTGCGACCAGTGGTGATTATCACAATTTTTTTGAAGTTGAGGGAAAAAGATACTCACATATCATTGACCCCACAACAGGCTACCCAGTCACTCACGAGTTATGTAGTGTTTCTGTCATCAGTCCATCTTGTGCTCTGTCAGATGGTTTAGCCACAGCTTGCTTGGTTTTAGGAGTTGAAAAAGGCCTAGAACTCGTCGGGAATTTTAAAGATGCTCATGTTCTCATGCTTGAAAGAATGGAAGACGGCTCTCTAAAGCAAACAAAGAGTCAAGGCTTTAAATTCGAACTTAAAAGTGCCAAATAAATCTAAGACAGTTACTCATTCTGAAGTTATCGTCATAGGAGCAGGTGCCGCAGGTTTACTATGTGCGATTGAATGTTCAGAAAAAGGTGTTCCTGTCACACTATTAGAGAAGAACCCCAAGCCTGGCATGAAAATACTCATCTCTGGTGGTGGACGATGCAACTTTACTCACTTAGAAGCCAATCACCAAAATTATATCAGTGGTAATCCACACTTCTGCAAATCTGCCCTAGCTCAATCAGGTCCCGATGATTTTTTAGAACGCCTCAAACGCAGAAACATCGAATGGGTTGAAAAGAAAAAGTCTCAACTCTTTTCTGCAAACGGAGCAAAAACAATTCTTCAGGCTTTATTAAATGATCTAAAAGACCAAGAAACTTCATGTATCACACAAGCAGAGGTAGAAGAGGTCTCCCATGATGGAACAACTTTTCAACTTAAAACTCCTCAGCAAGTTTGGACATGTGATCATTTAGTTGTAGCTTCAGGTGGACTATCTTGGCCCAAACTAGGGGTCAGTGATGTGGGCTATCGTATAGCAGAACAATTTGGGCATAAACTTACTAAAAGGAAACCAGGACTAGTCCCCTTATTATGGGATAAACAAATGAAGCAAAAATACACGAACTTGTCTGGACTTTCCACTCAAGCTAAAATAGCTCACAATGGAATAGAATTTGAAGATGGAATTCTATTCACTCATCACGGCTTAAGTGGTCCTGTTATCCTTCAAATATCGTCTTATTGGAATTACGGAGAAAAAATAACGATTGAGTGGTGCCCTATTAAACAAGTAAATGACTTCCTACTCTCAAAGTCTCAAACAACTTTACAGCAATTCTTAAGTGACTATCACCCCAAAAGGTGGGCACAGGCTTTAATCCCTAGTGACCTCTTACAAAAAAAATCCAGTCAACTCACGCTAGCTCAAAATCAACAAATTAAAGAACTACTATGTAACTGGGTCTTTACGCCTCATGATCAGGCTGGGTATGGAAAAGCAGAAGTCACTCTGGGTGGAATAGACACAAAAGAAGTATCTTCAAAAACAATGGAATCTAAGCTAAGACCTCAACTTTATTTCATAGGTGAGGTCTTAGATGTAACGGGACAACTGGGTGGATTTAATTTCCAATGGGCCTGGTCTTCTGGAACAGCTGCGGCAAAACAAATTGCAGGTTATTAAGAAGATAGGGTTGGTTTTAAGCCTTTTGTCTATAGACTATCTTAAAATAATTAATTGACTTACCTAAAAATTACGAAAATAACATAATGCCTGCTATCGAAGAATTTTTCCGAACACCTCTGCGCGAGGAATACGGTAAAAGAGTCGATAAACTAATGACTCACCTCAAAGAAGCTGAAGCTATTGAGGACCCTCTAAAAAGAAAAAAAGAAGAAGGCAATTTCCGTAGAATGCTAGATAAGCTCTACTGGGAATTATTTGAAACTATTTGTACTGATGTCATTGAAAGAGATGACGTTAGGTTCCATACAGCAGAACTTATCATTATTAATTACGGTCTTTTAGATTACCGTCAACTCCAAGCAAAAATCATTAAAAGAGCCGAGTCAGATGATGACGAAGGTGTCATTCAAGATCTACCAGACTTACAAGCCATAGAAAAGCGCATTAAAAAGTTTTTCATGAAAAGCAGTTATGACGATGACCCTATTTATTATATGCATGAATGGGCAGCTATGTGGCAAGTCAGTTCTCAACTATTTACATCCACAGAAACAAATGAAGAACAAAAAGAGTCAGAATGGCTCGATGATGAAAAAGCCTTAAAATATACAAATACTAGAACCAACATTTATAGAAAACTTCAGCCCTATATTCAAAAATTACCTGGAGTGAATGAGAACTTTTTGAAAGTTCTTCTAGTCGGTGATCTAGATAAAAAAGTAGAAATGGCTAAAGTAAAAGCTCAACTGAGTCCTGACGAACTTCTTCCTGTAGACAAACATTTAATCTCCATCCACTCAACCCTTTATGCCCAACTAAAAGCTTCTCTTAAAGATTCTGATGATTTAAAACTTATTTTCTTATTAGAGAAAATCAACCAATCTATTTTCCAAAGACGTTTACTCGAAGAGCAAGTAGAAGAGGAACAAAAAACTGTCACCAAACAAGCTCCAGAGGGAAAAGTTATAGAACGCGAAGTAAAACTTCTGAAGAACCTCCTACCCATTGGCGGCATGGAAGGGAAAGAGTTCTTCACGACACCTCTTTTAAAGGACTTTAGTAACCCTCTAAACAAAGTCTTCGTTGGCGATACGATGAAACTGATTCGACAGTGTGACCCGCATATCCCAGAAGATCTTCCCGTTGTCATTGTACCCTACAAGGGCAGTGGGTTCTTTGAATGGGATAAGAATAGTCTTATCGTCCCAGTAACCCCTACTCTACCTCCTAAAGAGGTCATCATTCGAGCTGTTGCCAATTACAGAATACTTTCCGACAATTTCGAAAACCAAGGTGAGTTAAAAAGACAATACGAAAAACACCTGGAAAAAGGTGGCTTCAAAGAAAGGTTCCTTCAAGACTACGTTAAATGGATTGAACATATCTCACAAGGTCACAGAAAAATCTTAAGCGTTAAAAAGTTTGATTTCTTTGTTGAGTTTGTTGGACCAGATCGCAATAAACTTTTAGCTGATGGGCAATTACTTTATCTATCTAAATTACAATTGCGTAAAAAAATCCAAGAAATCATGACATCTCCCCATATGTCTCAAAAAGAATATTATAGCATCAGTGTTTGTCATTGGCTATTGGACGACTTTAAAAAAGCAGACCAATACATGACAGAAGCCATGTCGGCAGGTATGCCATCGCCTAAAATATTACTCGCCCAGGGCTATATCTCTCAAAAACTATTAGAAAAAGCTAAGGCTAAACAATTATTTAAAAATTGTATCCGTTTTTTCAAAAACACCTTATATGGTGCCTACGCAGCAAGAGAGTTAGATAAATACTAAAAACCAATCTCGCCTCAAGTTTATTTTGACGATTGTTCTTCAACCTCTTAGGCTATAAGAGCTCAAAATATTAACTAAATCTCCATGCCTGAATTACCATCCACTCTAGCCCTCCCAGAGGAAAAAACTAAAACACGTTACTCCCCTCGCTGGAGAGTCATTGGTGTCAATGATGACTTCACTCCGATGGATTATGTTATTAGAATTTTAATCGAAGTTTTTAACAAAGAAGCAGATGTCGCTTTTGAACTCATGATGGAAGTTCATGAAACAGGCTCAGCAAACTTTTATATAGGAACTCGTGAGGCCTGTGAGCTAAAAGTTGAAATGGTTCACGAAATGAACCGTTCCTGGGGACATGCTCTAGCTGTTAAGCTGGAACCGTGCGAAGACGAACAAGACTAAACTTATAGAATTTTCTTAATAAGATGCTCAATCGCATCTTCAGAATGAAAATGACGAGCTTCAGCTGAAAAGCTTGGAATAATACGATGCCTTAAAATTGGTTTGGCTACAGCTTTTAAATGATCGATATTAGGTGTCATTTCACCATTCATGGCAGCTATACCACGCATCGCCTGTAGTAAATATTGTGAAGCTCTTGGACCAGCTCCCCAACGAATGTTCTCTTTAATTACGTCATCCGCTTCTGCATAATCTGGCCTAGAGGCTCTCACTAAATTAACAGCTGCATCGACAACAGTTTCACTCAAAGGCATTTGTTCGATCAAACGGTAGCAATCCCCCCAAGCTATTTCAGCATTGATTGATTCTGGTCTAGATGTTCTTTCTCTAGGAGATAAAGGAGCAATCCTGCGCTCTTCTTCTAAAGTGGGATATTGAACCACTACTTTTAGCATAAAACGGTCCAGTTGTGCCTCTGGCAAAGGGTACGTCCCTTCATTTTCAATAGGGTTTTGGGTCGCAAAAACGATAAAAGGCTCTGGCAGTTTAAAGCCCTGACCAGCTACAGAAACATGCTTTTCCTGCATGGCCTGTAATAAGGCAGCTTGGGTTTTTGGGGGAGTTCTATTAATCTCATCTGCGAGTAATATTTGAGTAAAAATAGGCCCTTTTTCAAACCTTAAATTTCTTTTTCCTGTAGACTTATCTTCTTCAAGTATTTCGGAGCCCAAAATATCAGCTGGCATCAAATCAGGTGTAAACTGAACACGACGGTAATCGAGCTGCAAAACCTCCGATAATGAAGAAACCATCATGGTCTTCGCTAAACCAGGAACACCTTCAATTAAAACATGACCGCCCGTGATTAAACCGAGGACAATTTCGTCTACGCTTTCTTTTTGCCCTACGATGACCTGTGACATTTTTTCACGGATATCCTGAATCGTCGTTTGAAACTGTTTTAATTGATCAATATCAGTTAGGGTTTCAGACATTCTTTTAATCCTTGAAAACCGTAATTCTATGAAATACAGGATGCTCTCAAGTAATAAGAATCACCAAAAAGGCATTTCCTTTCATCGAGCTATTTCTAACCCGAACTTTCTTGCTATTATCGACAAACTATGATTGAATGGGCAAGATTATCTCGCGTTGGTGGATCCACTAGCGCCATTGGCAGTTCCTTATTAGGGAGCCTGCTCTCTCAAGGAACCATTTTCGACCATATTGTGGTTGGGATTATTAGTTTCTGTCTATTTTGTGGCGGAATGATCATGAACGATCTATTCGATGTGGAAAAAGATCGTGCCATGAGGCCCAACCGGCCTCTACCTAGTGGTAAAATTAGCCTAGCAGATGCTAAAAAAGCTCTATTCACTCTTGTTTTTATAACGATCGTTTTAGCTGTCAGTCTGAAAGTGGATCAAATGATCACGGTTGTCCTAACTTGGCTAGCCATCTATGGGTACAATGGCCCCTTAAAATCACAACCTTTTTTAGCAGGCTTTTCATTAGCTACGGCTAGAGCCTCTAATTTCATGATAGGTTTAAGTTTTACCAATGCACTGCCTACACCCGAAATGCCTTTTCCAATTTTAGCCATTCCTGCATTGGCTATTTTCCTACATACCATTAGCATTCTCATTTATTCTAAAGGAGAAGACCTTGAGGGGCCTGTACCTAAGGGCGCCTGGATCACTCAGTGTTTAATTTTCCTCCTCTTATGCAAATGGTCTCCTATCTCGGCAGGTATTTGGATACTTTCAGTCTTTATTATTTTATACGTTCATAAAGCTGAAAATAAAATGATTCGCATCAAAGGTGTTGGCTGGATGGTAAATGCCTTTTGTTTACTAGATGCCTGCGTTTTAATGGGAACAACCTTACAAAGTTATGTTCCCATTTTCTTTATTTTACTCTTTTTAGGACGCTGGATTTCCAGGCGCTTTCCAGCTGGTTAAAGCTTAATCGTCATACCCTCGGTCGCAAAACTCCAGTCTAAATCGTGGTAGTCTTTCCCCAAAGCTTTTAAGCTTTGAACTTGTAAATCATAATAACGTTTTGCTTCGAGTTCTACCTTAGCAATATCCTCATCCATCGCAGCTGGGTCATTGTGCATGAAAATCACTCGACCAATTTTTTCCCTCATGGCTAAGTCTAAACCTACCGCAGCTGAAGCATGCCCCCAATTAGATCGTTCAAACTTTTGACGAGTCGTATATTGGGCATCAAACACCATTAAGTCTGTATTTTGATACAAAGGCAAGTCTGGGCCCAAGGCTTCTCGACTGACTCTATTACACTCTGTATCGACACAATGAGCATAAGCCTTTCCGCCCTGCTCAATACGGTACCCCCAGCATGGATCAGGATGATCTAACTGATAAGGCGTAATAACAAAATCTTCGTACTTATGAGGCTTCCTAGGCTCTAATTTATGATAGACCAATTTTGCCCCTAAAAACTCTAAAGGAACTGGAAAAAAGGGCTTTTTGAAAAGAGTTGGAAACACATCTAAAACTTCATCTTGTACAGCATAAATATGAATCACATTTCCCGGCACAAACAAAGGCACAAAAAATGGTAAACCAATCAAGTGATCCCAATGGAAATGAGTAAAAAACAAATGAATTTCAGCTTCGCCTTTAGCCGCAGGCCCTTTCATTAACTCATATCCAAAAGGCCGAATACCCGTTCCACCATCTATAATAAAGCCTCCTTGATCACT
>JACLAC010022934.1_pt1 | contig 11653 bp, 9 predicted proteins | sample 8027881 | NCBI WGS metagenome assembly JACLAC01 (sample SAMN15725517, study PRJNA655200) | protist metagenome | isolation source: fluorescence activated cell sorting (FACS) single amplified genomes of... | place: Spain: Blaines Bay Microbial Observatory, Mediterranean Sea | collected 2016-01-19 | reverse complement strand
CCTGAACAACATTGTAGACCTCGCGCGGACTCGCCCAGATCAGTTCTGCTTTCGCATTGGGCTTGAGAATATCGACCGACTCAGTCATAACCGGTATATAATCCAACCCGGCATCGGCGATGCGCCCAGCAAAGACCGATACACAGCACGGCGCTCCGCCATCGACTGCCGCAGCTACCGCCCGTACCTGATCCAAAGTAAAGATTGCCGTAACATTGACCTTGACCCCATCCTGAGACAAGGTCCTGATCAAGTCGTAACTGGTCTGCCCCTTGGTATTGCTCACCGGAATCTTGGCATACACATTTTCGCCCCAAGTCGCAATCTCACGAGCCTGACGCTCCATATTGTCGAATTCGTCGGAGAAGACCTCGAATGAAATATGGCGGTCGGGAATCGCGAAAACGATATCGTGAGCGAAAGCACGGTAGTCGGTGACGCCGGCTTTGTGCATCAGAGTAGGATTAGTAGTGAAACCAGATACCAGCGGATTGGCATAGCTCTCCAGCATACTCTCGCGATCGGCCCCATCGGCAAAAATTTTAACTTTAAGGTCAACATCAGCCTTATCGTAGGCGAGTTTCTGAGGGGCTTTAGTAGTCATCGGATGACTCCCTTGACGTGGCAACGTTGATAAATTTAATAAATAGGATGCTAATTTAACGCATGGAGACGGGCTTGTCGAAACAAACCGTAATTCGTCACAAAAAAGTAATAACAATCCGATCTTGTCAGAAACAACAACCACTAAAGACCTATCACTCGAGCCTTACCCTGTTGCTCGACCAACGCATTCCGCGTATCCACTACCAGCGCCGCATGGTCCGCAACCCACGCCCAATCGTAAGCCGAGTGCGCAGTCACCACCACCACGCAATCGGCTCGTGCTAATTCCTCTACGTCGAAGGGTACCGAATACATATCCCCTTCGATCTCACCGGCAAGATCTGGAATATACGGATCGTTGTAAACCACATCGGCCCCCTTATTGCGCAATTGCTCGATGATCAGCAAAGCCGGACTTTCGCGCACGTCGTCTATATCTGCCTTATAAGCAACCCCCAGAACTAACACCCGAGCCCCCATCAGTGGCTTACCCTCATCGTTGAGCCCATACATAACCTTGACCACCACATGGTGCGGCATCTCAGCATTGACTTTATCGGCCAGATCGACAAAGCGTGCTTCATAATTGAGACCGCGCATTTTCCAGGAGAGATAGAGGGGATCTATGGGAATACAATGGCCGCCCAAACCCGGGCCGGGAATGAATTTCATAAATCCAAAAGGCTTGGTCGCCGCCGCTTCGATGATCTCCCAGACGTCTAGGTCTAAGCGATCGCAGATCAGAGCGATCTCGTTTACCAGGCCGATATTGACCGACCTAAAGGTATTCTCCAAGATCTTAACCATCTCCGCCGCGGCCGGAGACGATACGGGCACCGGTGTATCAACCGCATGTCGGTAAAGTGCAGTCGCAACTTCGGTACAACGCGCAGTCACACCGCCAATGACCTTGGGGGTATTGCGAGTCTTCCAGGTTTCGTTGCCCGGGTCGACGCGCTCGGGCGAAAAGGCCAGGAAGAAATCCTTGCCGACCAATGCTCCATCCCCATCAAGCCGCGGCAAAATTACTTCTTCGGTCGTCCCTGGATAGGTCGTACTTTCTAGAACGATCAGCACTCCGGGGCGAAAATGCGCCACGATCATATCGCAGGCGGCGACGATATAGGATATATCCGGATCTTTGGTCTTACTCAACGGGGTAGGAACCGAAATACAGATGCAATCGACCTCACCCAATACCTCCGCTTCCGTCGTCGCCCGCAACGTACCTGCTGTGACCAACCCCCCTACGGCACCTGATGGCACATCGGGAATATAGGACTCGCCGGCATTGATTTGACGGACCTTTTCCTCACTCAGATCGATCCCAACCGTCTCCAGTCCAGCGCTGGCAAACTCAATGGCCAGAGGCAATCCCACATAGCCCAACCCAATTATCGCAACTTTGGCATCTTTGTCCTCGATGCGGCTAATGAGAATTTTCTGAGCGTTCATTTAACTGCTAACCACCTTTGCGAAACCACAGCGCTACGCGTTCAAGCCCCTCAGCAATCAGCACCTGCGGCTTGTACCCCAGCTTTTCCCGTGCCCGACCAATATCCGCGAGCGATTTCGGCACATCACCCGCACGCGCTGGACCATAAGAAATATCTCCTTCTGATCTAGTGATCTCACGCAAATGAGCCACGACTTGATTGACACTTGTACTAGCCCCACAGCCAATATTAAAAACCTCGCCACTGACCCCATCCGCCTGCGCCGCCAGTAAATTGGCCTCCACCACATTACTCACATAGGTAAAGTCCTTGGCTTGCTCGCCATCGCCGTCGATGACCAGCGTCTGCCCCTCCATGATCCCAACGGTGAACTTGGGAATAAACGCCGAATACTGTGATTTCGGATCCTGTCGCGGACCGAAAATATTGAAGTAACGCAGCGCCACCGTTTCCAACCCATAGACCTTGGAAAAAACATGGCAGTATTTCTCCCCCGTCAGTTTGGCCACCGCATAGGGCGAAACCGGGTTTGGATTCATATTCTCGCGAACCGGTAATTCGGGATCGGGCCCATAAACTGAAGACGACGAAGCATAAACCACCCTTTTCACACCAGCATCCTTAGCTGCGTCGAGAACATTCAGTGTGCCGGTAACATTGACTTCGTTGGTGGTGATCGGATCGTTGATCGAGCGCGGCACCGAGGGCAGAGCCCCCTGGTGCAGGACATAATCCACGCCCTGTACGGCCTCGCGAACGATATGATAGGAGCGAATATCGCCCTCGATCCGTTCGATCCGATCGACAAACGAATCCAGTTGCTCCCGCTTACCGGTAGAGAAATTGTCCAGCACTCTCACTTTGTCGCCGCGGCGAAGAATTTCTTCAACCAGATGGGAACCGATAAAACCCGCGCCACCGGTCACCAAGTAATGCGCCATAACACTCCTTTATTCAGGCTTGAAAAGGTTCACTTTATTGTTTAGTATGATGAATTGGCAGTCCAAATCCCGATTCATGGAATGGATCGAGTCAACGGTTGGTCCAACATTATACAAGCCGGGGTCTGAGGATCTGTATTGACAAATTATGATGCTAAACACAAAGATAGCAATAAGCGCCAAAAAACGCAGGAAGATAATGAGTAAAGTCCGGTGGGCACTGGCCATTGTGCTGATCGTCCACGCCCAGACCAGTGCCGAAATCCTTTCGCTGCAGGAGTGCATAGCCCTAGCCCTGAGCAACAACCTGCAGCACCAAAGCGACCGTCACTCCCTGGCCTCAAACCGCGCTCAGTTGGAGGCGGCACAGGCGCCCTTCTCCTTCCGCATGGACGCCAATATAATCGCTCCCAGCTTCACCGAGCTGCGCGATACCCAGGAAAATATCGCTCTGGCCACCCGGGTCCGCGAGGAGAATACCGACTTTCGCTATTCAAGCGATCTGCGGATGTCCCAGCGCCTGACCCACCTGGGTGAACTCTCGCTGACAACCACTGCGCTGCGCCGCGACTTCGCGTCGAATCGCCGCGCCGACTACCTCGATTTTTCCGGCGATATGCGCCTCGATTACCAGCAGGATATTTTCTATCGAGCGAGCGAAGAGGTCGCCTTGAAAAAGGCCGAATACGGTCTGCAAAGCGCCCGTCTCAACTTCGACCGCCAGCGACTCGAACTCGAAGGCCAGGTCGTCGACAATTACTACAACCTGGTGCAGAATATCCGCCAGCTCGCGATCGAAGAACAGCGCCTCGAGCAATCACGCGCCAATCTCGAACTGGCCCAGCGCAAATTCGAGGTCGGCCTCATTGCCGAAGTCCAGGCGCTGCGCCTGCAGGTGGAAATGCTCCAGGCCCGGGCCAGCTTCGCCCAGGCCCAGACCGCCATCGAGCAGCGTCGCGACATCCTACGCGAAACGCTCGGACTCGACACCACCGCACCGCTCGATGTCGAAACCACGGTCGAACACCAGATCTATCCCATCGACGCCCAGCGCGCGCTCGAACTCGGGCTCCAACGCCGTACCGATATCCAACAGGCCGAGATCGTCTTCCAGGTCCGGGAATTGGACCTGGAAGACACCCGGCGCCAAAACGGCATCAGCGCCATGCTCACCGCCAACCTCAGCCTGCGCGGGCGGGGCGAAGAAGTCGGCGATGTCAGCCGCAACCTCGAGCGCAATCAGTGGGGCGTCGGGATTCAGATGAGCCTTCCGTTGATCGACAGCGGTCAACGACGCGCCAGCCTCAGCCAGGCGCGGATCGCGCTCGAGCAGAGCCGGATTTCGCAGCAACAGCAGCAGCGCCAGATCATCCGGGAAGTCCGCGATGCCACGCGCAACCTCAGCGAGGCCGAACGCCAGATCGATCTGCGCCAAGCCGCCTTGCAATTCGCCCAGCGCACCTACGACGTGGAGCAGAGCCGCTTCGAACTCGGGCTGGCCGACAGCCAGGAGCTGCTCCAGGCCCAAGGCGATCTTACCAGCGCCCAGATCGACGCGCTGGCCGCGATCATCAACTACCAGCGCGAGCTCAAGAACGTGCGCCTGGCGACCATGGCCGAACTGAGCGAACTGGTCCCCAGTCCTTAGCAAAACATAGCGAAGCGAGGCTCCGATTTCGACGCGCTGAGAACGCGGGCATCGCTTGCGAAAACTGCGCCAAGAGTGATCCATAGATTATCTGAACTGCGCCATATAAAAGAGCGGCCTGGATCCCCAACGGACCAGGCCGCTCTTTTATATGTCCTGCTCTAATCACGAAAAACTTATTTATCGTCGTCCGATTCCATCAGCGGATGGGAGAACTCTTCGACATCCTCACCAAACATCCGCCGCGGACGCAAACGGGTATAGGAGGGAATCTGGTTTTGCTCCTCTGCTTCCTGACAGGACACGCATAGCCTCGCCGTCGGGAGTGCTTCGAGCCTGAGCTTGGGAATGAAGGGACTGTCCGGATTCTTGGACATTTCAGGCACCTGGGTGCAAGCTTCACACTTGCCGTAGCTATCTCCCTCCAGCTTCTCCAGGGCCAGCGTCACATCCTCGAGGTCGCGGCGCTCGGTATCGCCCAGAGCAACCAGCAGCTCCATCGCACCCGCCTCGACCGCGCGATCGAGATCATCGGCCTTTGGATCCTGCAACTCGTCGATCTCGTGCTCGGTACCATCGAGCGCGCTGAGCAATTCAGCACGACGCTGGAGGAGAATTTTCTTAACCTTTTCTCTATCCCGTTTATTAAGTGCTACCTTCTTTGCCATGATACCCTCTTTCTTTGACCTTAAGAAAAGTCAATAGACCATTCTTTGCCAAGAGCTGTTTCATTTTTTTGCGACCCAACTCCGCAATCGGTACCTACCTCCATCCAGCGGCACAACGATCGCCCTTTAAATCCCCGCCGTCTCCAACCGAAAAACTGCCGTGCCCAGTGGATCCAGCTCAGCTTCGATCCTCCCATTGCGCAGCGACAGCTCGGCCGTACCGTGCAGCACCTGAGCCCGACCGATCGGAGGCAATTCATCCAAACGCCAGACCAGTCTTCGGGACCCAGTATCGACATTGACGGCGAAGAGATAGAAGTCGTCTTCATACTCCCTGAGCGAAACCTCGACCCCGACCCCGGCCCCGCGCGGCCCCGTACCGTATTCAGGCCGCACCAATACCGGTACAAGCTCCTTGAGCTCGGCGGCGAGTTCGCGTACGGCTCGCCACAGGGCGGCCGACTGTATATGGCGTTCGTCCTCTTGGCAATGGCGGTAGAACAGTATACCGCGAGCGCCCTGGACCAAGCCCTGATAGACCATATTGCGCAACTCGACCGCCGTCGGTGCGCGCGGCCAATGCTCGACACCACCGAAGGCCTGAGCGACCAGCCAGACCGGCTTCCGACCCAGCGAGGCCCCGCGCGCCTGCTGCATATAATTCCGTACCCGAGTAATCGGATAGCGCGGAATCGGATACACATCGATGGCCAGAATATCGCTGGCCACGCCATAGGCCGAGTAGGTATGCGGCCGATTGTTGACCAGGTATACGGGATGATAGGGATCGAGTCCCCGAATCAGCTCGTACATAGCCTGAAGAACCTGCGGCTCCAGCGAGGTCTCTGCAGGCTCATCGACTAAATACCAGGCCAATAGCGCCGGATGCTCCCGGTAGTGCTCAACCACGGCTTCGATCGCCGCCCAATCGGGCTCCGGCTGCTGGCGCGCGTACTCGCTCAGCTCCAGCAAGATCTGCATCCCCTCCACCGCCGCCGCATCCATCAACGCGGCGATCTCCTCACCCTGAAGCTTATAATAGTAGTCGCCGGTGTTGAAATCCAAACGCCGCATCTCGCCGAGGATTTCAGCCCGCAACCAGTAGAGCCCGATCGGAAAAAACGGCTCGCCATCGACGAGCAACGACTGAGTGAAGCCATCTATCTTGAGTTCCCGCTGGGCGGGTGCAAATTTCTCAACCTCAAGTTCCAGAGATTCCCCGGACTCCAACCAAGCCCTAAGTTGATACCGCCCCTCAGCCAGTGCCCCGGCAGCGAAAGCCCCCTCGGCCTCCTGAATCATCGAAACCAGATCCGTCCAATCTACTACCTCGTCCCCACGCCGCAATTCGACCCGCGCCCGAGTCGGAGTCTCGCTGCGATGATTCCGCCGCAACCGGAAGCGAATCTCATCTTCACCGGTATAATAGGATCGATCCGCCACGAACTCCCAGGCAGGTCGCGCGAAAAGATGCAAGTCCTCGACGGAGTGAATCTGGATACTGCGATCCAGATCGTAGAGCCGCAGACCTGCCCGATACACCCCCGGCTCGTCCAACCGGTAGGGTAGGACGTAGCGGCCGCGCAACCCTCCAGGCACCTGCAAGCGATGTTCGAACTGGTGCCGCTGACCCGATGGCGACTCCAATTCGAGCGAAGCCATCAAAGATCGCAAATCATCTCCGGGAACGAACAAGCGCAAACCGAAGAGATTCTCGCCCACAACCGGCAACTCCTCGTGCAGAATCTCCACCTGTGGAGCCGGTGCTAGCTGCGGTGCTCTGGAGCCAACCTGCCCGCAGGCCATGAATGCCCAGAACACAACACCGCAAAAATGCCGAGCGACACTCCCGCTCAGCCAACTCCGCGACCCGCTTGACGCCCGGACCAAGCTCGGGCTCAAAGCTCCTTGCCGAACTGCTCGATCTCGAGCGAACGCAAGCGATCCCGAAGCGAAGCAGCCAACTCGAATTTGTCGGCGGCGACCGCATCCTGTAACTCGGCCGAAAGCCGCTCGCGCGGAGTTCGCGGTCGCGAACTCTCGACTTCGCTCTCCCATTCGCGCAAAAAGAGCAGCTCGGGGCATGCGTCTAATTGATCCAATTGGCCGATTTGCTCTAGAAAGGCCTCTATTTCGCCTATGCCCTGACGAATTTCTGCCACGGCCTCTTGATGACCATCATCGTCGAGACAAGCCAGAGCCCGAGCCTGAACTCGGTGCGCAGTGACAAAGACCCGGTATTGCTCGGCCAATTGGCGATCCTCGTCGTTTTCGGCATACTCGTAGCACATGTCGAGGATGCCCAGGTTATGGCGAGCATCCTCCTCCGCGCGCCGATATTCCTTCAGCTCAAAGAAGCTGATCCGTCGCCAATAGTACTTCATCGCTTCCTGGGCCAGGTCCCAGCAATCTTCGCGCGAGAGGGTGAAGGTACCCGGACCATGCTCGGCTTCCCATTCCTGATGTTTGTCCCGGTAGTAGTCCAGTAATGAGGTATAACCGTGGGGCCGAGCGGCATCGGGACGACCGCTCCACTCCAGCTGCATCAAACCCAGATCCATGCGAATCTGAATCTTCTGATTACCGCACTCTCCGTCGATCTTGCGCACACTCAATTCACCCGGTGCATATTCCCACCCGCCGAGAATCGGGCCGATATCGCTTTTCGTCATGGCTGAAAAACCTTGGAAAATTCTAAGCTTAGGTCGATTAATTCCGGCTCAGATCGCCCTATAATATGCGATTCACCTGTTTTTGTCAACTTCCTCCTGGACCCCTGTAGAATCGGCCGTATCCGACACTGAAACGCCCCTGATTTCCGCGATGATTTCCAGCAGTTCCCTGCGCAGCGAAGGGGTCATGCGCCGACTTTCCATATGGGTTTCGATCGGCGGAATGGCATCCTCTCCCACCATTACGATCGCCTTGTGGGTCAAGGTCCGCTCCTCCGGTGTGGGATTGTATTCCATCTGTGTGGGCTCTATAGGAGTACCAAACATGCTGATCCGGGGCTGCCCTCCCTCGCCAAAGGGATCCATTCCCATCCCCGGGTAGCGCCTTGGGCCACCAGTGGAGTCGGCCCCCATCGGACCATAGCCATAGGGATAAGTCTGTTCTTCACCAGTGAAGACCCCTCGAACCGTCCGCTCTTCGTGGCGCAGGGTCAAAATGTCGTAGTAGCTGAGCGCATTGACCAGCATTTCGGCCGCTTCGGTCCCACCCATCAGCCCCAGCGCCTCGACGGCGGCCATCCGCAACTCGGACGCGGCGGTATTGAGCGAGCGGTCGAGCAGACGTCCGATCTCGGTCGTGGCACTGCGATCGCCGATCGCGCCCAAAGCGCGAAGCGCATCCTGCTTGAGGGTGGTGCGCTGATCGAAGTCCTGGAGGGCCATCGTCAGCACCGGCACGGCTCGCACATCGCCGATTTCACCGAGGGCCTGGGCGGCCTTTCGCCGAGTGGCATAAGGGTAGTCTGGACGCGACGCGATCTCCATGATCTTATCGAGTTGGCTCAGATCACCTTCCTGATAGAGCCGGTGCATCTGATTGACATTGGTACATCCGCACAGAACCGCAACTACCAGCAGAAGCGCTGTCTTTGACATGGTTATCTCCCTGGGTCCACCCTTGCCGCCGGGCGGAATTTACGCTATACTCAAAAAGCTTTTCACCTCTATCCGTCTGCAGCAGGAGTCCCGTGAACACCCCGGCAACACATGACCGCCAGCCCATTCCCGGCATTAAAGATACACTGGCCGTAGCCAGCGGCAAGGGCGGAGTCGGCAAGTCAACGCTCTGCGCCAACCTGGCCGTGGCCCTGGCAGCACAGGGGCTAAAGGTCGGCCTCTTAGACGCCGATATCTACGGTCCTAATATTCCCGGCATGCTCAGCCTGGAAGGACGCCCCGAGATGAACCAGGCCAGCGGCCGAATCGAACCCCTCTCGGCACACGGACTGAAAACCATCTCGATGGGTCTGCTCCTCGACCCGGGCACACCGGTGATCTGGCGCGGACCGATGCTGGCCAAGATGATCCACCAGTTCCTCTTCAACGTCGATTGGGGCGAACTCGACTTCCTGCTCCTCGACTTGCCCCCAGGCACCGGCGACGTACAGATCACACTGACTCAGTTAGCTCCCCTGACCGGGGCCCTGATCGTTACTACACCCTCCGCCATCGCCCTGGAAGACGTGCGCCGCGGTGTCGAGATGTTCCGCCAAACCGAAGTACCGATTGTCGGTCTGGTCGAAAACATGAGCTATTTCTCCTGCATCGGCTGCGGACATGCCGAAGCGATATTCGGCAGCGGAGGAGGCGAGGCGACCGCACGCCGTTTAAAGATCCCCTTCCTGGGACAAATCCCGCTCGACCCGCTCATCCGCAGTCAGGCCGATGAGGGCATGCCGATAGTCCGAACTCACCCCGAAGCCGAGAGTAGCCAGGCCCTTCTCCAGTTGGCCGAAGGCCTCGGCACCCATTTCCAGCCCACCTGATGTACCCCGCCGAAACCTGCTGCACTTCGGTTGCGGCCAAGCGACAATGAACTCGGTCCAAATCGCCTGCGTCGGCGCCGGTTATTGGGGCAAGAACCTGGTCCGGGTCTTCCGCGACCTGCCCGAAGTGAACTTGCGCCGCGTCTGCGACGCCGATTCCACCATCCGCAGCGCCATCGAGAATCAATATCCAGAGCTAGAAACCTGCGCCTCGTACGAAACACTGCTCGCAGACAACGATCTCGACGCTGTAGTCCTAGCCGTCCCGGCCGCCCACCACTACCCACTCGCCCGCCAGGCCCTGGAACGAGGCAAACACGTCTACGTCGAAAAACCCATGCCCCTAAACGCCGAGCACGCCGAGCACCTGGTTGCCCTGGCGGAAGAACACCAGCGGATCCTGATGGTGGGGCATCTACTCGAATACCACCCCGCCGTGCAGTTATTGCGGAGCCTGGTACAAACAGGCGACCTGGGCGAGGTCTATTATCTGTATTCACAGCGCGTCAACCTGGGCATCGTCCGCCGCGACGAAAACGCCCTCTGGAGTCTGGCCCCACACGATATCTCGGTAATCCTGCACCTAATCGACCAAAAGCCCACAACGGTCAGCGCCCGCGGTGCCTCCTACCTCCAGCCCGGGCTCGAGGACGTAGTCTTCGCCAATCTCCACTTTGCCGATGGCAAGATGGCGCAGCTCCAGGTCTCCTGGCTCGACCCGCATAAGATTCGCCGCCTAACCGTGGTCGGCAGCCGAAAAATGGCGGTATTCGACGATGTAGAAAGCACAGAAAAAGTGCGGATTTACGACAAGTCGGCCGAGCGACAACAATACGACTCGTACGGCGACTCGATCACCCTGCGCTTCGGCGATGTGGTGATCCCGCAACTGGAAATGGCCGAGCCGCTCAAGCTCGAATGCCAGCACTTCGCCGAGTGCGTGTTGAGGGGCCGGACACCGCTCAGCGACGGTTACGACGGTTTGCAGGTAGTCCAGGTACTCGAAGCAGCGCAAGCATCGCTGGGTCAGAACGGCATCCCGGTGGAATTGACTTAGCGCACCTCGAATTCGGAACGGACCTCGGCGAGATTGCCGCTCCGATCCCGCACCCGTAGCACCAAACGATGCCGACCCGGAGCCAGATCGCTCAGCAAGAGCCCGGAAACACGATCGGCATCCGGATCGTATTCGGCGATCAGCAGCCGGTCGTCTAGCACTAACTCAATATCTTCTTCCCGACCAATCCCCGCACCGGTATCGAGCACCCCGGCGCTGATCTCGGGCCGTCGATCGACAACCGTTCCATCCGCCGGCATTAGTTTATCAATCTCCGGTGCATTCAGATCGGCCAATAGCGCATAACGCCCCAGCCGGCGTAACCGGGCACTCACTTCCCCGACCCCGGTATCCAATTCATTGCCGACCATCCCCCATTTCCCAGCAGTGCCCTCGCGGTAAATACCCAGTTTCTCCAGCGGCAACTCGCTCCCCGCATAGCGCAAGCGGAGCTCCACTTTCTGATCGAAGCTGAACTCCGGCCCCAGGGCATAGGCCTCACCCACTGCGATCAGGCCGGCGGGCACCTGCGGTGAGTAGGCCGTGACCTGGGGGAAAAAAGGCGCGTACGCGCTGGTCTCCGCCAGACGCAGACTGAGCTGACCGTCGTGGTATTGCAGATCCTGAGCCATTTCCGGGCGAATCAGCTGTTGGTCGAGCAAAATCTGCTGCACCTCAGTACCTGGCGCATAGAGTATAACCGGCAGCTGCAACTCAGCACCCGGCTTGAGCAGCACCGCCACACGGTACTCACGCGGATTGATCTGACGAGCAACGA
>JACLAC010008353.1_pt1 | contig 11657 bp, 5 predicted proteins | sample 8027881 | NCBI WGS metagenome assembly JACLAC01 (sample SAMN15725517, study PRJNA655200) | protist metagenome | isolation source: fluorescence activated cell sorting (FACS) single amplified genomes of... | place: Spain: Blaines Bay Microbial Observatory, Mediterranean Sea | collected 2016-01-19 | reverse complement strand
AATTTAATTGAAAGTTTAGCTGTTGTTGTGAATGAAGTTGAGCATGAAGTTACCAATTTAACAGGTGTATCTGAAATCACTTTAAGTTTGCCCTCAGATGCGGAGTTTGAACTTACATTAAGAGCTACATTAACAAATGGAAGTGTTGTTGATTTAACAAAGACAACTTGGTATAGAGAATCAGAACTAGCTGAAAGAGATGACCTAGAAGGTGTTACAAGAGAAATTTGGACAAATGTTCCTGGCGAAAAAGTAGTTCACTTACACCAATTTGAAGATTTTCCATTTGTTCCAGAAACAGCACAATTACATCAAGAAGACTTAGACCGCTTTGAAGATAATGATAGAAATTTAGGAGAGCGTTGGAGAGGTTATTTAGTAGCTCCTACATCAGGCACTTTTTACTTTTGGATGACTGCAAGAGATCAAGCTGAGTTATGGGTTAGTTCTGATGCTTCACCAAAAAATGTAAATAAGGTTATGTTAACAACAAAGTCATATGGTCCTGACCGTTGGAGGAAGGTGGATCAAAAGTCAGAAGCTATTGAGCTAGAATCTGGTGAGCGTTATTACTTTGAAATTTACTTCAAGAAAGGACGTAAATCAAATACTTACTTTAGTTTGGGATGGGAGAGACCTGATGACGTGATGGAACTACCTATTCGTAATCAAAATATAGAACCTTATTTTGAAAATAGAAATTTACCAAAAATTGCTATAGAGTATCCAGTAGCTGGGTCAACTTTTACTTTCTCACAACCTATCGTATTTCATCCAAAATACTTTGGAATGAATGTGCCTGAGGGTTCTAGCTATACTTTATACTGTGATGATTCCATTCTTTGGACTGGTACAGGAAGTCATTCTGGTTTAGTTGCTTTACAGGCTCCTAAGATTGGTGATTTAAGCTTAAGGTTAGTTTTAGAGAACCCTGAGTTGGGAGAAACTTGTTCTCCATTCATAAATATAAAAATTAATAGTGAAGACTCAGATGATGATGGCTTAGAAGATCACATTGAATTAGAAACTTGGTCAACTAATCCAGAAGTTCAAGATACTGATTTAGATGGACTACAAGATGGACTAGAAGCTTTATGGTTTGGGAGTTCACCTTCAGTAGCTGATGTTACAACTCAGCTAATTCAAGAGATTGATGTTTACCATCCAGAAAGCTTAACTGTATGGAGAGCTGGAGAAAAGGGTATTTTTAATGACCAAAATAGAGGTCGTGTAAATTACTTATTCGAATTATTAGAGAAAGAAAAAGCCGTTTTGAATATTACTTATTCAGAATTTGGTGTGCAGAAAAGTCAGTCAGGTGAGTTGATTGTTCTAATAAATGATCAATTTGTAGATAGAAGGCCTTTGTATTTAAAGAAGGATAGGTCTACAGAATGGCAAGTACCTCTCCCTTATTTGGAAGTTGGTGAACATAAAGTCACTCTTATTTGGAATAATATCGTAGATGAAACCCAACTATATTTACAAAACTTAGCATTAATTTCTATTGATGGGGTAGATGACAATGAAGATGGTGTTAAGGATTGGATTACGGATATTGTTTCTCAAAATGTGGGTGTTGATATAAATGAGCATTTGCATTATTCTCCTTATGCCTTGGAGATAGACACAACTTACCCTGAATATGTAAAAGTATTTTATGGTGTTTTAGAGTTAGAAACTCGTATGGCTTCTGCTCAATCTGTTTGGGTAAATGTGCCAATTAAAGAATCTCAATTGCTAAGAGTAGAGCATGAAAATGGTGCTGTTTCTGAGGAGCTAACATTACCTTGGAATAGCATAGACCCTTCAAGTCAAGATGACCTTGTCGTGTTAAGAGGACAGAGCTTAAAGTTTAGTCTACCTGAAAATATTGCCGAAGCTGCTCTAGTGATTGGAGGCAAAACTTACCAAATTAATCAAGAAAAGGATGTGGTTTACACATTTACAAGATGGGATACATTTGTAGAGATTAACTATCAGACAGAAAATGGAGACAGCATTGAACATTCATTTACTGTTGAAGTTGACTACGTGCCAGCTTCAAATGACTTGTCAGTTGCAATTGATAGAGACTTAAGTTATTACTGGAGACATTTACCAAAGAATGTAATGTTCACTCATGAAGGGCTAGACTTTTTAAGAAGTTGGGAAAATGATTGGTGTAGCATTGTTATGCCTGAAGTTGGACCAGCTAGAGCAGTCGTTGCTAAAAGAGGCGAAGATGGGCCAATAATTAGTAGTCTAAAAGTAACAGGTTATGACCTTCAAATATCAACATTAAATGAAGGTACAATTAATCTAATTGAAGAATATGAAAATGGTACCCTGCTAGCAGAAGAGGTTTACACTATCGACATGTTTCCTCCTGACTTCAGAATTGAAATTCATGTCTTTGTAAGTGGTGTAACTTTAGATGATGGAAGTATTAACAGAACCATCACAGCAGAAGACTTTGATGAAACAGGAACTTATAGACTTAGGTTTATTAAGACTAATGCATTAAGAACGACTCTTTGTCACCGTATTAAAGTTTACGATGGGAATCGTTTAATTTTATCAAACTAATGCATAAGCCGCTTTACATATTCGCAGCCCTATTTGTAGGGCTAATAGTTTTTCTCTTAGGTTTTCCTGAAGTCTTTGAGGAGCCTAAAGCTCAATCACAACCTTCTCCTGAGAAAGAGGTTATGGTTGAGAAGAGGGCGGTAAGTATTGAAGTAATTAATAAAGTTGAGAAAAATAATTTAGTTTATGAAAACTTAAAAGCTGAGAGTATCAATGTTGAAAGTATTTCATCAGAGTTACTTAAAACATTAGGACAAGGTCCTATTCAAGATTTTAGTTATAGATTTAAAAACCTCAAAAGATTATCTAACGATTTAAGTAAAAGTGAGTTAAGAGAGATTTTTAAGTACTTAGCTCTTAATACAACAAAAGAAGGTGATGACAGAAAAGAAGAGTCGATTAGAAATGATTTGATCGAAGTCCTTATAAATCAAAAGAGTATTCCATATGAATTAGGTATTTTCATGATATCGAACTTCAATGATGATGGTTCATCGTTTATTTGGAAAGATTATATCATTCAACACATTTACCCATATATTTCTAAGGTGTTTGTCGAGAAAGTTAAACGACAAACGGTATTAAATGGTTGGGAAAAACTATCAGAAGAAGATGAGCTAAATCAGTTAATAAGTATTTATGAGAAAGTGGCAATCTCATATAGATCATCTTATTCTGGTACAGCTTTAATAGGCCTAGAGAGGCTTTATGAAGAAGCATCACTCTATGATAGTTCTAAATTAGAGAGGATGTGTGAAGCTTTAATTAAAGAAAAGGCTTCTAATCAATTATCTATATCTTCTGCAATACAGATACTCTCAAACTTAAATAGTGAGAAGGGACTGGTTTTTGCTAAAAAAATACTTAACGCAACTGGTTACCTTGATGATATTTTAATTTCATCATGTTTGAATATTTATATTCAGCAACAATCGGACATAGATGTGAATGACCAACTTTTGGTCCGTTACAGTAAAAGTCCACTTTTTTCAAGAATAATTAAAAACAATTTAGCTTCCAAATGATCATTTCTTTAAAGTCTAATTTTATGTTCTTTCTACGTATTTTTTGTTTACTACTCTTAGTAAATTCAGGAATTTTACCAACTTGGGTACCTGAGTGGTTACAGCAAGATCATGCATGGGCTGTGAACCCTGATGATGATGGCGATACTGAACCAGATGACAGTACTGATGGTGATGATGGGGAGCCAAATGATGAAGATGATCCATGCGGAGATGAGTCTAATAATAATGATGACCCAAATAATAATGGTAATAATAGTGAAGGAACTGCTCCTGGGAACGAAACTGAGCCTTGTCCACCCGATGGTGACGGAGATGAATGTGGTGAAAGCCCAATCCCATTACCAACGTTAGGAGAAAAAGTTGATCTACATGTTCTTTTTGATCAAAATGCTAATAGGTTTCAAGCATTTACATTTGGTCCTGGAGCAAGATTAAGTATGTTGCATGAATTGAAAATCAAAGGAGTGAATGGAATCCCAGGTTCTAGAGGGTATATATGGTGGGCAAATTGGACTAAATATAACCATGGCTCTGTATTATATCAAAAGTCTATGAAGAAAGTAGAGTTGAAGCCACCACCTTCTGGAACAAGCTCTTCATCTGTTTTAGAGAAGTCAGATTTGATTCAAGAAAATCTGCTTCCAAGTTTGAATGCAAATAATGGTGGAATCGTTGCTGAAGAAACAGGACATTCTTGGATAATTACAGACTCGAGATTTAGACGCCCATCCGGAAAAGGAACTGGAGGTCATATCGTTGGAACTGTAGAGGGTTACACTTATTTAGATAGATGGAAGAATGAATATGAGTTCTCTAATCAATCATTTGATGAGTCTAACTTTTATAGAATAAGTAAATTCACAGACCTAAATGGAAACTCTATTAACTATAATTATTTTGGAGACAATTTATTAATAATCACAGATGCAAGTCTTAACAAGTATATAATTGAAGCTAATTATGAGCATAGATATGAAACTTCTTCAGGTAATACTGACTTAAAGCTGATCAGTAAAATAACAACTGTTCCAGCTGGACAGACTGAGCTATCTAAGTCTTGGTCATATGACTATGATGAAAATGGACACTTGAAATCCGAAACCTTCAATGAACTTTTTGAAGAGCTAGGTTATGGTACTTTGGGATATGTTTTGAATGAAAATAATGTAAAAGTACAAGCGACCGACTTAAAAGGTCAAGTTTTAGATATAGCATACGGTCAAGATTCAGAAGGAGAATGGTTTAGGAACAAAAAAACTCTTAAGAATGGAGAGGAGTTAATTTTTTCAAGAGTTGAAACTGACGAAGGATATGATAAATATATTACATATCCAGATGGAAGAATAAAAATATCAAGTTATCACCGGTTAATCATTGGAGACTACAAAGTGAAAGAAGTCATGCCAAATGGTTTGAAAATTTACTATGATCATGATGGGAGAGGCAACAGAGTAAAGAAAACTGAAGTTTCTTCTGATAATATTTTAAGAAGAGTAACGGAGTTTAAATATAATGGTGAAAATAGAGTGATAGAAAAAGTATCCGATTCTGCAGGTCTTAGACAAAAATATATTTATGGATACACAAATGGTTTTAAAACTCTTGAGATTAATCCAGTAGGAACTGAAAACACATGGTTATATGATGACGATGGTAATTTATTAAATCATAAAATTATTAGCGGTGATAACATCATTGAGAAATCATTTGAGTATGATGACGATGGTAATTTGTTAAAGAAAGTAGATGAATTAGGTTTTGAGACTTCGTTTATTTATAATGATTTAGGTCAAAAAGTGAGTAAAACTGATAGGCGTGGTTTTGTGACTTTATATACGTATGATGTATGGGGTAACTTAAAAACAAAAACTGATGCTAGAGGTGCAGTAACAACATATGGCTATGATGCACTAAATAGAAAAACCTCCGAAACGGATCCATTAGGGTTTGTTGAAAGTTATGTGTTTGATGAAAATGATAATTTAATTCAACTAGTAGATAAGAAAGGAATCATCACTAATTTTGATTTTAATGAGTTAGATCAAAATGTAAAAGTATATGGGAATGACACTGTTGGTGTAGGTTCATGTTCATCATGTGGAGGCACAGGGTCAAATGGAAAGGAAGGAGATTATTTCTATCGTTGGGATGGTCTTTTATTGAGCTACACAGATTTAAACGGTACCATTACAGCATACGATTATGATTTAAATAATAAATTAATTGCTAAAAGTGTTGTAGGGAATGACGTTGATAAGTTAATTCAGTATGAAAATGATGATTTTGGTAGAAGGGTTCGTGAAATACATAAAAACTCTCTAGGAAAAGATTATATTGTTAGCTATGAATATAATTTACTAAATTATAAGTTATCTAAAACTTCTGGAAAAGATTCAGAGCAAATAACAGAATATTTTGAATATGATTTAAGAAAATTATTAACACAAAAAATTGATGCTAAAGGTTATGTGTATCAATATGAGTATGATGGATTTGGTAGGCGTGTTAAAGAGGTTAACCCTCAAGGCCTAGTTTCTAAGAGAAAATATAATAATAGAAGTGAAGTTATTGAGACTGTCATTGATCCAAGTAATATTAATTTAATAACAAAATTTGAGTATGATGAAGAGGGCAACCTGACATCGACAATAAGACCTGACTTTAGTGAACAAAAGTTTATGTTTGATAGCGTTGGTAATAGAGTTTCTAGTACTGATCCATTAAACCAAATTTCATTGTTTGAAGTGAACCTTAGAGGTGAAATAGTGACTTCGACTGATTCTGGTGGATATACGACTAGTTTTTCTTATGATGAAATTGGAAAAACAGCCTCTGTAACAAACCATTTAGGTAAAGTTGATACAATGGTCTATGATGACAAAAGCTTTATGATAAGTAAAGTTCTGGATTCTGAAGGTATTGCTAAAGCCACATATAATTCAAGAGATAAGTTTTTAAATATAGTAAAAAGTGTGGATACAAGTGGATTAGAAACTATTTATGAATATGATAGTCTACATAGAAGAATTAAATCAGTGGAAGACCCAGAAGATATAAGTATTGAAACAATTTATGAATATGATGAATTGAATAATATTGTAGCTAAGACCGATGCTGCAGGATACCAAACAAATCATTACTATGACAGTTTAAATAGGCTAAGTTTAGTTTTAAAAGCAGATGGTGGCCAGGAAGAGTATTATTATGATAATAATAGTAATCTAATCAAGAAAGTAAATAAAGTAAGTGGTTCAGTTAATTTAATTACTACATATGAGTATGATGAGTTAAATAGGCAAGTGAAGGAGATAAAAGATTCCGATAGCCTAAATATAATAACAATGAAGAGTTACGATATTTTAGGGCGATTAATCAAGTTAACTGATAGTAAAGGAAACGAAACATCATATAGTTATGATAAGATGAATAGAATCATCGAAGAAGTTTATGCGGATGGTGGTTCAGTTGGCAAGAGTTATGATCAGAAAGGGAGACTTGTCATTAGAGTTGATCAAAATGGTGACGAGTGTAATTATTTTTATAACTCTAGAGATTTGTTAGTTAGGAAAGAGTATGGAACTTCCGGGAATCAGACTTTTGTCTATAATGCATTAAAAAGGCTAGTTAAATCTACTGATAATAACGATGATGATTTGTTAGTTGTATGTGAATATGACTATGACGCTTTGCATAGAAAAATAAAAGATACTCAGACAGTAGGTAGTTCTGCTCCTCAAGTATTAGAAAAGTCCTATGATAGTTATGGGCATGAAATAACCTGCCTTCACCCTAGCGGTCGATTATTAACAAAAACTTATACGAAATTTCATCAACTTGATAAGGTTTTCAGTAGTAATATAAATGAAGCTTTAGTTGATTATAATTATGAATATGATACCCCTTTAGATGGTGATAAGCGTAAAGTCATCAAAGAAAAACTTTTAAATGCTAATACTGAAATTAAAGCTGATTTTAGTTATGATGAATTAGGACGAGTGACTAGTATGTCATGGTTACAGCAACAAGATGTGATTGTTGGTTTTAATCACTCATATAATTTGTATGGCAATAGAGTTGTAGATACTCATGTTCACAATATAACTGATTCAGAAAGTTATTCTTATGACTCAGCTCAAAGGTTTGTAGGTTATTCTAGACAAAATGGCTTTTCTCAGTCTTGGCAATTAGATGACTTAGGCAATTGGACTCAATTCGACGATAATGGAACGACAGAAACGAGAACTCACAATGCTGTAAACGAAATCGTCTCATCCAGTAAATCAGGCTCAACTGAGCATGATGACAATGGAAATATGACTTTTCACGGTGATAAAGAGTTCGTTTGGGACACAAATAATCGTTTAAGAGAAGTTTACAGTGGAAATCAACAAACTTTGGCAATTGCTAAGTACTATTATAATGCCATGAATATGAGAGTTCGTAAAGACATCGACACTGACCAAGATGGTCTTCTAGATGACACGACGACTTACTACTACTGTGGTCAGAAGGTCTGTGAAGAGCAGGATGGTAATGGTAATTTCAAGAGAGATTACGTACATGGTGGTCAGTTCATTGATGAAGTGATTATGACTTCTAGTTCTCCAACTGAGTTAGGGATGTTTAGTCTGACTGACTTGAGGTACAGTGTTTATGCTGTTGTTGATAGTGATGGGACTGTACTTGAGAGGTATAAGTATGACCCTTATGGTTCTAGGACTGTTATGAATGCAGGGTATGGTGAGTTAACTGAGAGTACTATTGGGCAGGAGTTTGGTTATACTGGCAGGAGGCATGATGCTGAGAATAGTGGTCTGATGTATTTTAGGGCACGGTACTATTCTGGGGAGTTGGGTAGGTTTGTAAGTAGGGACCCGTTGAAGTACGTTGATGGGATGAGCATGTATCGGGGGTATTTTGTTGTTAATGGAGTGGACCCTAGTGGTGAAATAAATTGTGTTGTCAAATATGCAGCTATGGCAGAGAATAGAAGGTTAGTTGCTGGAGTAAGAATTGAGCAGACAGCAATTTTTGCTAGACATGAATATCATTCAAGAATGATGGGAGTTTGGAATGCTGAATCTTATACCAGAAGGTTGGCATGGGCTGTCGTTGATGGAGCAGCTGATTTAGCTGAACATTTTCTAGACCAATGTAATGCAAGGAGGGTACATGACCCATGCCTTGATTGTTCTGGATATGAATATGCTGCCGTATATGCTCGAACTGTTGCTGACGGTGTTTATGAAGAAGTAATGGCAGCTGTTAATGCTTCAGCTGCACATGAGGCAGCTGCTGATGCAACTTGGGAAGAGAGTGCTCAACTTGATAGAGAAGTTGATCGATTGGATAGAGAATATGAACGTTTTCGAAATTTAGAATGCACATGGTTTTAATCTTAAAGTGATGAGAAAATACATTTCAGAAGTTCTTAAAAGTTTAACTAGTATAACACTAGGTGTTCTCGTTACTGTATTTATATATTCAAATATATATAGTGAAAAAAAGAATTTAGATTATGGTAACGATATTTTAAAACATATTGAAGTTATACATAAAATAAAGAGTGGTGACACTCTAGAGGCTATATCATTGCTTAATAATGATATAGATGAAAGGTTTTTCCACTTGAAACTAGCACTTATAGATAGAGAGAACCTTTTTTATGAAGAGGTTATAAGTAAGTTTAGGCAAAATAGAAATGAATACCCTAGAAAACATAAAGATTTAAATTTAGAAAAAATGATTATTTTTATTTTAAAGGAATATGACTCTGATTTAAAGTAAAGTTGCATTTAATTGTGTAGGTAATCATCTATAAACCACACCACCTCACCCTAGTCTCCCATAATGCTTATAAAGTATTCTTATAATGTTAAGGGTAGGCAGGAGAGAAGGGGTAGGGATTGGATGAGGTTAAGGTGGTGAAGTTAAGGGTTGGGCCGAAACCTTCACTACTAATGATAAATTAGTATGAAATAGATTGGGCCGAGCTTCTACACTCCTGGATCTTTTTCTTCATCAAGAATAATTTTTATTAAGTCTTGGCAGAGATCTTGAATGCTATCTCCATTAGCTTCATGATAATCTTTAAATGATTTGAAGGTTTGTGAGTTAGCATTTGGCCCAGCCTCTTTACTGTAATATTTTATGATTCTTACTTTAGATCTATGATCAAGACCACTAATAGGATTTGGGTTTTGCTTATTAAAGAGCAGAATAGCAAAGTCTCTTTTTTCATTAAGGCCTGATAAAATACCACTTCCGGCTTGAATATCAAACTTATCAAGTTCATTAGATATTATAGAAGAGTTTTTTTGATGAAATTCATCATGAGCAGGAGATTGGATACCGACTTTAGTCTTTCTGTAAACTGACTTACCAATAGCTTTTGGAAGGAGATCATTGCTTTTAAATATTAGCTTAATAAAATCATCAAACACTGAATTAAAATCCAATACATTCATCATTGGGGTGTCTCCAGCTTGAATTGTGCTTCCCGTTCTGGAAGCAAGTCCTGTGGATTCAATTGCTCTTAAAGACTTAACCGTAGTATAGTTTTTATCAAAAAACATCTCATGTAGCTGAGCTTTGGGGTCACTATTTTTAAAAGAAAACTCTTTTGATATATAGAGTTTCTGCATTAAAATCAAATCTCTTATTCTTAGAGAGTTGAGAATAGATAAAAAATCTAACTTATACTCTTGCTCAACTTCTCTTTGGATAAAAGCTTTAAATAATCTGGAATAATATTTGGCCTTTTCTGCTTCATCATCATTAATGCATCTCTTTAATAGATTGTAATAATCCTCTAAATCAAATTCTTTATCTATAACTTTTTTAAATTGGTCATCATTTGTTGCTTCACATTCCTTTAGTAGATGTTGATGGAATAACTCTGCTCTCTTTATTTGATGCCTCTTATGGAGGTCTGATGCAAAACTAACACCTTCCTTTACTACTTCTTGAAGTTGAGGAGTAGGAATATAGGTGGCTCCAACATTAACTCCAATGTTGTCACCGCGGGTCGTACCAAGCTATAGTACTGAATAATAATAGTTTGGCATTGAAAAAGACCTATTTTTAGCCCTTAAAGGCTCCATTTTGGTATTAAAATAGTGCCTTTAAGAAAAGTTTTTTATGCCACGTTCTAACCGAATATATTTACCTGGCCATATCTGGCATATAACTCATCGTTGTCATAAGAAAGAGTTTCTTTTTAAGCTTAAAAAAGATCGTTTGAATTGGCTTAAGCATTTATTTGAAGCTAAGAAACGTTATGATTTAAAAGTTTTAAACTATATGGTAACCTCGAACCATATTCATCTTCTAGTTCAGAGTGATGACAATGATTCTATATCTAAGTCAATGCAATATGTTGCTGGACGAACAGGTCAAGATTACAATCGTAGAAAATCAAGGAAGGGAGCTTTCTGGGAAGATCGTTATCATGCAACAGCAGTAGAGAAAGGAGATTATCTTGCACGATGCATGATTTACATTGATATGAATATGGTTCGTGCTGGTGTTGTGACTCATCCTAGTGAATGGGATGAGTGTGGTTTCAAAGAAGTACTGACTCCAAAGCCAAGATATTCTTTGATTAACCGATCTGTATTACTATCGGCTTTAGAGTTTGATTCGCAAGATGAATTAAAGAAGGTTTATCCTAGTTGGTTAAATGAAACCTTAGCCAATGACCGAGCTAAATTTGAAGAAAGATGGAGTAATTCTATTGCGATAGGTAGCGAAGTTTTCGTTGATGGTGTGCGAAAAGAATTGGGTTTATCAGAAATGCAACATACTAAAGATGAGCTAGATGAAGGGTATTCCTTAAGAGAGCCTCAATCAGAATATGGCGTGGATAATTTATATAATTGGATATAGTTTACATGAGCCGACTTATTATCTCGTTAAGTGATGATAAGGGGATATGTCTTGATTGGAGATTCTATAATCACTCGCCCTCTCTTCGTTCGATCTAGCGAAGTCCTTTTCCTTGAAAGTTAGTCTATTACAAAGTAGGGCAAACCCGTCTTCGCTTCGCTCAACCTAGCGAAA
>JACLAC010007933.1_pt1 | contig 11657 bp, 8 predicted proteins | sample 8027881 | NCBI WGS metagenome assembly JACLAC01 (sample SAMN15725517, study PRJNA655200) | protist metagenome | isolation source: fluorescence activated cell sorting (FACS) single amplified genomes of... | place: Spain: Blaines Bay Microbial Observatory, Mediterranean Sea | collected 2016-01-19 | reverse complement strand
ATCATGGATGCTACCCATCTGAAAATTGAGCCAGCCGCTCTGGTTTCCAATGAAGCGTCCTACAGCATTGGAACCCATCATTATTTTGATCGAGTCGTGGGTAATTGCCACTTTCTGTTTCTTGATACCAGGGGAGAAAGAAGCAAATTCAAAGGTGTCGCCCATGCCCACGATGCGGATCGTCATGTGTTGGGAGAGACGCAAAAAAAATGGTTCGTTGACACTGTCCGGAGCAGCAAGTCCGAGTTTCTATTCGTGATTTCGCCTGATCCATGGTTTATTTATCACAGTGCGTATCACGTTCGTGGTGAAGGCACTGAATCAAAAGGAGATGGCTATTGTGGCTACCTTCATGAACGGGAGGAATTGACCGAGGTGTTGGATCGGCTCGAGAAACCGGTGTTGTTGCTGACCGGTGATGTTCATCACCCGGTGGCCGCCCAGATCACAGACAATGTGTGGGAGTTTCTGGTTTCACCCGTGAATTCGGCCAATCATCCCATCGGCACTGCAGGATTGCCTCCGTTGGGCGGCTGGTTTGACAGCGAAGGCCGAACGATCAAAGTCAAGTGGCTCGGTGGGTATCCTGATAATGTGCATTACCTGAGGCAACGACACACTGTGTATGCGGTTGTGTCAGTGAATAACATCGTCAAAGCCGGTAAGCCCAAGGGTTCCGGTTATCAATTTCTGGCTTACGATGCACCGCAGGTCGTCGTCACATTTCATGATGGCTATAGCGGTGAGATGTTGTACAGCGAGGGGATTTCCACACTCGATGCCAAGCCTCCGCAGTCGCCTGGCGAAAAAAAGAACCGGTTTGGGCATTGGAAATGAAAGACTATCACTGCAAGACTATCACTGAAAGACTATCACAGGGCATGCCAGCTTGACTGTTGCTAACAATAAGGCGAGTTGGTGCGTCTGTGCCGATACGGAATCAACGCAAGAGCATGACATGAAATATGTTGCATCTTCCTCCTTGCCAGTTGCGTTTGGCGAAGCGTTTGCATACCACGAGCGTCCGGGTGCCCTGCAAAGGCTGATCCCGCCCTGGGAGTCTGTCAAAATCGAGAGTAGTGACAACAGTTTGGCAATCGGTAGCCGTGTTGTGCTGAAAACTTCGTTGATGGGAGTACCCATCAAATGGATTGCCAAGCATACAGGATACGATCCGCCGCATTCATTTGCTGATACGCAGCTTTCAGGCCCATTTGCGTCTTGGGATCATCGGCATGTTTTTCAAGCGGTGGGCAGCCAATCTGTGCTGAGAGACGAGGTTGAGTTTCAGTTGCCGCTGGGTTCGGTTGGCGAAGCGTTGGGTAGTGGCATTGCGATGGCAAGAATCGAGTCAATGTTCGCTTACCGGCACCGTGTCACAAGTGATGATTTAACACTTCATGCCGATCATCCGATTGCGAGAAAACAGATTGCCATCTCCGGCAGTTCAGGACTGGTGGGTAGCCAGCTTGGGGCGATGTTGACGCTTCTTGGTCATCACGTCGTTCCAGTGGTGCGAAAGCCGACAGAAACTCCGGGGGCCATTGCAGCTTGGTCGGGAGAGGCAGATCAGCTTTCCCAAATCGATGTGGTTGTTCACTTGGCGGGCAAGAGCATTGCATCGGGGCGGTGGAGTGACGAAGTCAAGCGGGAAATCCGTGAGAGTCGCGTCAAAAAAACGCGTGCGTTATGTGAATCTTTGGCGCGTTTGAAACGAAAACCCGAGGTTCTGATCTGTGCCTCAGCGATCGGGATCTATGGCAATCGGGAGAATGAATGGTTGGATGAGTCTTCGACAATGGGAGAGGACTTTCTGTCTGAAGTGGGGCGGGATTGGGAAGCAGCCTGCCAACCTGCGGTGGAGGCTGGGATTCGTGTCGTCAATGCGCGACTCGGGTTGGTGCTTTCGCCCCATGGAGGCGCTCTCCGAAAAATGCTGTTGCCGGCAAAGTTTGCCGGTGGTGCGTTGGGCAATGGCAAGCAATGGTGGAGCTGGATTGCGTTGGATGATGTTCTGGGGGCGATTTACCATGCCATGGCCAATCCCGAGCTGTCTGGCCCGGTCAACTTGGTCTCCCAGAATCCTGTTACCAACCGTGATTTCGCGAAAACTTTGGGGCGGGTCATCGGTCGTCCCGCTATCTTTCCTGCCTACGCCTTCATGCTGCGTGCTGCAATGGGAGAGATGGCCGATGCCTTGCTACTGTCCAGTGCACGAGTCAAGCCGGGCAAGCTGACCCAATCGGGATACCGCTTCCGCTTCAACGATCTCACTGAGTTTCTGCGTTACAGTCTTGGTTATGAGCGACGCCAGACGATCTGAGCGTTTTCCGTAGCTGGGCTCGTGCGACTGGCGGGTGGTTACTTGTTGGCGATCGCCTGGACCACTGCGTCACCCATGTCAGCGGGGGTTGGTGCAACGACAATCCCAGCATCTTCGAGGGCCGCTACTTTTTCTTTAGCCGTTCCTTTCCCACCACTGATGATTGCTCCTGCATGCCCCATTCGCTTACCGGGGGGCGCCGTACGGCCTGCGATGAAGGCGGCAATCGGCTTGGTTACATTTGCCTTTGCAAACGCTGCCGCTTCTTCTTCTGCTGATCCGCCGATCTCACCAATCATCAAAATGGCTTCGGTTTGTTCGTCCTCTTCGTAGCGAGCAAGCAAGTCAATGAAGCTGGTGCCAACAATGGGGTCACCTCCAAGGCCAACGCAGGTACTCTGTCCAAGACCCAGATTGCTGGTTTGCCATACAGCTTCGTAGGTCAAAGTGCCGCTGCGGCTCATGACCCCAACTTTGCCTGGGTTGTGAATGTACCCGGGCATGATGCCGATCTTGCAGGCACCGGGAGTGATCAAGCCAGGGCAGTTTGGCCCGATAAGAACGGAACCACTGGCACGTACTTTTTCATAGACCCTTACCATGTCGAGTACGGGAACTCCTTCAGTGATTGCAGCGATGACTTTGATTCCCGCATCGACCGCTTCCATGATGGCATCTGCGGTGAAAGGCGGGGGAACAAAAATCATGGTCGCGTCAGCACCGGTTTTTCCGACCGCTTCCTCGACAGTGTCAAAAACGGGAATGCCCTCAACCGTTTGGCCGCCTTTGCCAGGGGTCACGCCGCCGACCATTTGGGTTCCGTATTCTCGGCAACCGAGTGTATGGAAAGTCCCCGCATTACCGGTGATGCCTTGACAAATGACTTTCGTGTTGCCGTCAACCAGGATGCTCATGTTCGAATCGTTTTGGGAAAAATGGGAATTGATTCGGTGTTTCTTGTTTATTGCTGCGTTGCTGAAATCAGATCAGCCAACCGCCGCGACAATCTTCTTTGCTGCGTCACTGATGTCCGTTCCGCTGATGATGTCGACATCACTGTCGGCGAGCATTTTGCGACCCTCTTCCACCTCGGTACCTTCGAGTCGAACCACCAGAGGGACGGTGAAACCGACGGTTTGACTGGCTTCGATCAACGCGGCAGCGATCGTTGTGCATCGGGCAATCCCACCAAAGATGTTGACCAACACACCTTTGCAGTTCGGGTCTGAAAGCAAAATGCGAAATGCTTCCGTCACTTGCGTTGCATTGGCTCCACCCCCCACGTCAAGAAAGTTGGCCGGCTGACCACCGTGGTACTTGATGATGTCCATGGTCGACATGGCCAAGCCGGCACCATTGACCAGACAGCCAATGTTGCCTTCCAGTTTGACGTAACTGAGTCCGGATTCGCTGGCACGGACCTCGCTCGGTTCCTCTTCGGAAAGATCCCGGAGTTCCAAGAGTTCCTTGTGTCGGAACAACGCGTTGCCGTCAAAAGTGATCTTGGCATCCAGAGCAATCATCTGATCGTCCCCGGTGATGACCAGGGGATTGATCTCGGTAAGGGAGCAATCGTAGTCAACAAAAAACCGGCAGATGGCTGGCATGAATCGTGCCGCTGCCTTGGCTGCGGGACCGGAAATTTCCAGTTTCTTACAGAGTTTGCGTACCTGAAAACCCTCCAATCCAATCGCTGGATCAAAGTGTTCCTTGAAGATCAGTTCCGGCGTCTCCTCGGCAACCTTTTCGATTTCAACGCCTCCTTCGGTGCTGGCCATCAGGACCGGCATGGAAGAGGCTCGGTCGAGAACAATCCCGAGATACAGTTCGCGGGCAATGTCGCAGCCTGCCTCCACGAACACCTTGTTGACCGTTTTTCCCTGGGGCCCGGTCTGGATGGTCACCAGCGTTTTTCCCAGTAATCCCGTGGCAGTCGCTCGCACCTCATCGGCGTTCTTGCAAACCACGACCCCTTTCTGGCTGGGATTGTCAAGGATCGTCCCCTTGCCCCGGCCACCGGCGTGGATTTGTGACTTGACCACCGCAATGGCGCCTCCGAGTTTTTCGTAGGCAGCGACGGCTTCTTCGGGTGTAGTGGCTACAATCCCCTCCAGAACTGGCACGCCAGCTTGGCGGAAGAGCTCTTTACCCTGGTATTCGTGGATCTTCATCGAATTGGTTTCGCTGTGAGGTCGCGTGAAACAGGTTTGCGAACAGCGAAATATAAGCATCAGGATTGGCGTCAGGAAGCATGGGCAAGACTTCCTTGCTGGAACTTTTTAGGATCCTTGCAAAAACCCACCACCTAAATCACCCTTTCTACTGTTTTACAGTGGCAAGTTTGACACACTCGGACGCAAGTATGACCGCGGGACTTGATACGACTGGACTCGTGTGGCTGGACCCCAGCGACAACGTGGCGATCGCTACGGAGCCTCTGAAACGGGGCCAATCCATCCGAATTGGAGGAAAGATTCTTGAGATTGCCAACGATATTCCGGCGGGGCACAAACTTGCCCTGAGTAGCGTACCGAAAGGCGAATCGGTCGTGAAATATGGACAGCCCATTGGGCTGGTCACCCAGAAAATCAGTCCCGGTGACCATGTTCACACCCACAATCTCACTGATCATCACGTGGTTTCGGGCGATTTGAGCACGATCAATCCGCCCGAGCCTCCCAGCAGTATTTCCCGTCAATTTGAAGGATTTCATCGACCTGACGGGCGCGTCGGGACGCGAAATTATGTGGCGGTCGTCTCGACGGTGAATTGCAGCGCGACGGTGTGTCATAAGATTGTCCAACGGTTCAATGCAGAGCGGATGCAGCGTTGGCCCGAGGTGGACGGGGTGTTTGCCGTGACGCACACGACCGGATGTGCATTGGAGTACAACGGAATCAAGCATCAAATGCTCGGTCGCGTCTTGGCGGGGTATGCAAAGCACCCCAATGTTGGCGGCTGTTTGATCGTCGGTCTCGGGTGTGAACAGACGACCGCTGGTTATCTCAGTCAGCAACACGGCATCGTTTCCCTGTATGCCCCCGATGGCAAGCAACTGACCCGTGACGATGGGATTCCGATGGTGACGATGCAGACCGAAGGTGGTACGCGGCAAACCATCGAAAAGGCAGAGGCTCTGCTCGAACAGGTACTGGATCGAGCCAATCAGTTCCAACGGGAACCAGCTGACGCCTCCCATCTCACTCTGGCTGTCGAGTGTGGCGGCAGCGATGGGTACTCGGGTTTGACCGCAAATCCAGCGGTGGGCGTTGTTTCAGACAGAATTGTGGCCTGCGGTGGTACATCGGTCATTTCAGAAACCACCGAGTTGTATGGTGCTGAGCACCTGCTGGTCCGACGCAGTCGGTCAGCGGATGTCGCTCGCAAGCTTCTGGAATATATTGAATGGTGGAAGGAGTATGTAGGGAAATATGGTGGTCAAATTGATAATAACCCTTCCGTTGGCAATAAGGCGGGCGGTCTGACGACGATCACAGAGAAATCGCTTGGTGCCGTTTCCAAGAGTGGTTCCACGGCTGTCGAAGCTGTATTTGATTACGGAGAACGGATGGATACCCGAGGCCTTGTAGTGATGGATTCACCCGGTTTTGATCCTGCCAGTGTGACGGGCAAAGTGGCTGGCGGAGCGAATCTGGTGTTGTTCACCACCGGGCGTGGCAGTTGCTATGGCTGCAAGCCCAGTCCGGTCATCAAGATTGCCACGACGACCGACCTTTATCAGCGAATGCGGGAAGATATGGATCTGAATGCGGGATGTCTTCTTGAGGGGCGTGAACTGCAGAGCGTTGGGGACGAATTCTTTGAATTTGCGTTGCGCGTTGCCAGCGGCCATAAAACCTGCAGTGAAATTCAGGGATTCGGGGATCATGAGTTCATTCCATGGACGGTTGGTCCCACGGTGTGATCTTGTCGGAACCCTTTATTGTCGGAACCCATTTGCGGTAAACAACAGGCCATGTTCAACAACGTCGATCGTGAAGGCAACTCGTCGCGACGATCCCGCCTCTGCGATGTTGCTGATGCATGTGACTGTTGAGGACGGGTCGGCAGGAGAACCGCGACACGAGCCTTACGTTTGAAGAAGAACTTCATTTGCGAGATAACGAGCCGGAATGACAACCGAACAACCCCGCGTTGTGATCACTGATTTCATCAATGACTCACTGGATATAGAGCGTCAAGTCTTGGATGGAATCGCGACGGTGGAGGCATGTGATGCCTACAGCGAACGCCAGTTGGTTGGCCAAATCGATTCAGCCGATGCGGTCATGCTGTATCACAATCTGTCGCTGACTGCTGAGACAATCAATCGACTTCAGCATTGCAAGTTGATTGTCCGCTGTGGGGTTGGTTTTGATAACGTGGATCATGCATTGGCGGCACAGCGTGGGATCCCGGTTGCCAATGTGCCCGATTATGGAACCGAAGAGGTGGCGGATTCGGCCATCGGGATGGCTCTAACGCTGACGCGAGGCATCAACCTCTTCAACCTGCGAATGCGTTCCCAACCTGATCCCTGGATGTATCACGTTGCCTCACCCTTGCACCGACAACGCGGGCGTGTATTCGGAATAGTAGGTCTTGGAAGAATTGGCACGGCGACGGCCCGTCGGGCGCTTGCCATGGGAATGGATGTGCGTTTTTATGACCCGTTCAAACCCGATGGTTATGACAAGGCTGTCGGGGTGACGCGAGTGGAGTCTCTTGAGGACCTGATGCGTGAGTCCTTTGTACTCAGTTTGCACTGCCCATTGAATTCGCACTCCCGCCACATGATCAATGCGGAAACCCTGGGCTGGTTGCCGATGGGTAGCTACTTGGTAAACACGGCAAGGGGTGATGTTGTGGATACGGATGCGATTCCCGCTGCCATTCTTGAAGGTCGTTTAGCAGGTGCAGCGATCGACGTTCTTGCCGATGAGCCGCCCCGTCCGGAAAATCCTTTGCTGGTTGCCTGGCGGGATCCAGATCATCCGGCGCATGAGCGTCTGATCATCAATCCGCACTCGGCGTTCTATTGCGAGGAAGGTCTTGCTGATATGCGCCGCAAGGGCGCCGAAGCCTGTCGTCGCGTCTTGACGGGGAAAATGCTGCGAAACGTGATCAATGAGCCCCGGTGACGGATTGTCACCCGCGATCATCCCACTGAAAAAATCCCATGAAATCGATGCTGCGTACGTCAACGCAGCGAGATGGTTTTTGCGCGGCTTTCGGCAACCGTGCCTTTGTCACTTTTCTTTGGCGATTCGGGGGTCTCGCGAAGCGGTTTACCGACCCTTTGAACAAAGAACCACAGGGTGAAGGTGACAATGAGGATCGAGACAATGGCGGCCAGACCTTCACGCAACAACGCGGCTTGCATTTCAAACACGGGCGCGTTGACCTTTTTCAGTCGGTATTGCACTAGAACAAGCAGGTCGGTCGCTTGTTCTGGTGCTTCCTTGATGGATCCTTCAGGGATGATCGTGGGTGGTACCGGTGGGTCGGTCAGATTGCCGCTGTCAAACAGTTCTGCCTCGTCGTGCGGCACGGCAACCGGTTGCACCGCCGCGACCCAAGGGCCTTGGTAGTATTCGCCGTCCCGGGCGGTGGCGAGTGGGTCTTCGTAGTCAACATCGCCACCGATCAGGAGGCGTTGCATCAGATCTTTCGAAATCTGGTATTTTTGTCCCTCGGCCTTGATCCCTGCTGTTCGGCGCGTATCCATCAAAGGGTGCTGCAAGATGGTGCCCTGCTCGGGCCCCTCTCGTGCTTCCAGCAGAACGGCAATTTGGTCGGATCCCTCCTTGCTTTGCAGCAGTTCAAAGTCTCCCAGATTCACTGTTGCCACGAAGATTGCATCTGGCTTGCTGCGATCGTCGGACAGATAGATCGGTGTACTGATAGCGACTTTCCAGAGGCGGGTCGCTGTGCTTGGAAAGGCGGCTGAGAGGTGCGTGAAAGCGATCGGGGACATCTCAAGTATCTTGGTGGTGTCTTTGGGTTTGTCGACACGACCACCGTGAAAATAGGTCCGGTAACTGAAGTTCTTTCCAGCACTGTTTTCTTCACGGCTCACCCGCTGTTTGTACGCGATTCCCAAAATTGTTCCGTGAGCATCCGTGACAAACATCGTTGCCAGACGGGGGCGACGTAACATCGGTTCACTGAGGGTGTAGCGGTCCAATCGCGATTTCAACAGGTTGTCAAGATCGATGCGTTCAGTCACGTCCAGCAACTTCTCGCGGGCTGCAGTCGCGTCATGACTGATTGCGGGTGTGCCCATCTCGACAATTTCATCGAGTGCAGAAACCACATCGTCTGTTTCAAGCGTCGCTTTCAATTGCTCGATGAACTCGGGGCGATTGGCTTCATTGCGTGTGACTTCAAAGTATCGGTCAATTTCGCTTTCCAGAGTTCTTGCTGCAAAGGTTGCGGCCAGTTCATTACTGCCGTTTGCCTCTGCGCGCAAGGCGATGAGCGTACTCTTGCGGGCCTCAATGATGCTGCGTGCACCAAAGAAACAGGTCGCCAGCAGGACCAGAATGGGGCCAACGATTCCCAGCAGCATCAAGGGGCGTTTTGCACGCACGGTCTCACGTCGATGCAGGTCCTGCAGAATCTGTTGTACATTGGCGTAACGGTATTCCGGATTGGCTTGTAAACACTTGGAAACAATCTTTCCCAGGGTGCGGTCAACGCCAGCGCATTCCAGGTGTGCTTCAGGAGGCGGACTGGCTGCAATGGATTCGCGGTAACGTTTCAGGCGTTTCTTCAGTGAACCCGCCGTGTCGAGTTGCTGAACAAAGTGCTCTTCCCGGTAAGGAGCCTTGCCTGTCAGCAGGCGGTACATGATCGCACCGATGGCGTACACATCCCACCTGACGTCGGGGGAGGAGGTCAGATCGGCCTGTTCGGGAGCCATGTAAAACAGAGTTCCCAGAGCGGGTGTCTGATCGTCCGAAAGTCGGCTTTGTCCAAAGTCGGCCAGCCGGGGTTCCTGTTCGTCACCCAGCAGGATGTTGGCTGGTTTCAGATCGCAGTGCAAAACCCCTTTGGAATGGCAGTGGTTCAGGCCAATGCAGATCTTGTGGAACATCTCGACAGCTTCATCGGCTGGCAAGTGTTGGCGTACCTTGAGGAGATCTTCGAGAGATCCACCACGCACGAGTTCCATGACATAAAAGGGGGGATCAAAGTCCCAGCCAACTTCCAGAACCTGTACCACATACCGATCGGCGGACATTTGGACTAAGTTCTTGACCTCGCGACTGAGCAACGACCAGTTGACGCCGCCCCGGTGCAGGTAGAATTTGACTGCCACATCTCGGCCCGTGTTGAGGTCGCGGCCAACCCAAACCTGTCCGAAAGCTCCAGCACCCAGAAACTGCGTGAGCCGATAGCCGGGAACATCGGCTGGCGGTGTAGTTGCCTCCATCGATAGTTTTTTGCTGGTCGTTTGGCCGCCCAGCGTTTGATGCTCGGTTGGGTCGTGTGAGTTGTTGTTCACGCTTGCCGTTGATCCTTGAGAGGAGTTGATCCTTGAGAGGAATTGAGCCCGAGAACGGATGGCTGCCACCAGACTGTGATGCATATCCAAACTGTGATGCAAATAATGAACCCGCATGATAAACACAAACAGTTCCATCGCTTCATTGTAGCGAAACTAGGTCAGATTACAGGTCAAACGATTCTGTTTGGCTTTTTTGCACTTGGTGGAGTGCTGCAGGCCCAGCCCCCCGCTGGACCAGAGCTGCTCGATGGCCGGGCAGGCAGGGAATTACTGCTGAAAAACTTTCGGCCAAAAAACCAGCTGCGGCTCACTGAGCATCGACGCCGTAAGGCCGCCTTCCCTGTTGTCGATGTCCACACACATTTTTTCTTCAAACTGCGCAGCAGTGAGCAGGCCCTTGACGATTACGTTGCGGTGATGGATCGAAATAATATTGCGCTCTGCGCCTCTCTGGACGGAAACCTGAACGGGCGACTTTCAGAACACATGGGGTTTTTGTGGAACAGATATCGAGACCGATTTGTCATCTTTGCAAACATCGATTGGCGTGGAGACGGTCGGGAGGATGACCCCGCATCCTGGGCCTGCCATCGTGCAGGTTTTGCCCAGCGAACGGCTCAGCAGTTGGCAGTCGCTGTTGAAAAAGGAGTCAGCGGACTCAAAGTGTTCAAACGATTCGGTCTTGAATACAGGAATCCCGATGGTTCCCTGATGGCAGTGGATGATCCCCGATTTGATCCCATTTGGCAGGCGTGTGGGAAGCTTGGGATTCCAGTCATCATTCATACCGCAGATCCCGCTGCGTTTTTTGAACCCATTGATGAATTCAATGAGCGTTGGGAGGAATTAAGCCGGCATCCTGACTGGAGTTTTCACGGTGATGATTATCCCTCTCGCAAGCATCTGCTGGCTGCCCGAAATCGGATTGTTGCCAAGCATCCAAAGACCCAGTTCATCGGCGCGCACGTCGCCAATAACCCGGAAGATCTGGCTACTGTCGGGAAGTGGTTGGATCTGTATCCCAATCTGTGGATCGAAACAGCCTCACGCATCTCTGAACTGGGAAGGCAGCCCTATACGGCTCGCAAATTCTTGATCCGATATTCTGATCGAATCCTGTTTGGAACCGATGGGCCCTGGCCCGAACCACGCTTGCACATCAACTGGCGGTTCTTTGAAACAGCCGATGAGTCCTTTGCGTACAGCGAAAAAGTTCCACCGCCTCAAGGAATGTGGCAGATCCACGGCGTACATTTGCCTGATCATGTGCTGCGCAAACTGTATTTTGAAAATGCATCGCGTTTGATTCCCGGGGTCAAAGAACGCGTCATGAAATTCCGTGCCGCCCGCGAAAGTAAGGTCAAGCCATGACGAAGCCTGCGTTTGCGATGCTGTGCTGTGCCTGTGGTGCCGAGCAGATAGTGAAGTCTGAAATAGCGGATCAGGGTTGGCGGTTGGCCTTTTCAAAACCTGGATTTGTGACAGTCAAGAATGATCACAATGCAGAGTTGCCCTCCGGGGTATTTGTGCGTACAGCCTCCCATTCCATCGGAAAGATGCGTGGAAGTAATGCCAGCGAAATGGTCAAAGAGTTGCGTGATCAACTTGCTGCGCACGATCCATATGGACGCTGCTATGACCAACTCCATGTTTGGCCCAAGGATCGCTTGCCCATAGGAAGATTCGGATTTGAGCCGGGTGCTGATGAAGTTTCAATGGCAGTCGCAAACGAGGTTTTTGCAGGGATTCGAGATCCTTGGCTCAAGTGTGATGACGCCAACCGAATTGCACAGCCCGGTGATCGTGTTCTCGATCTTGTGC
>JACLAC010005629.1_pt1 | contig 11659 bp, 9 predicted proteins | sample 8027881 | NCBI WGS metagenome assembly JACLAC01 (sample SAMN15725517, study PRJNA655200) | protist metagenome | isolation source: fluorescence activated cell sorting (FACS) single amplified genomes of... | place: Spain: Blaines Bay Microbial Observatory, Mediterranean Sea | collected 2016-01-19 | reverse complement strand
ATAAATCCCAAAAAAGTACTACCTCCATCGCCCAAAAAAATCAAGGCATTCTTTTTCAAACGAAAATTATAGGGCAAAAAACCTAGGCATGCACCAACCAGTGGCAAAGCCAAATACACCATTGTATCTTGACCATTTTGAAGAGCAATCAAACCAAAAATCATTGCTATGATTGCCGCCATACCAGATGCTAAACCATCCATACCGTCAAGAAAATTGACCGCATTCGTAATACCTATAATCCAAATAGCCGTTAACACCCACTCGGAGATATTACCCCAAATGGTATTTGGCAAAAAGGAAATTACTACTCCTTGAGATATCAAAATACCGACTACTGCTAATTGGACTATAAGTTTAATCCAAGCACTTATCCCTTTAATATCATCCCAAACACCAACAATGAGAATTAATACACTGCCGATAAAAACACTTTTTAGTTGAACAGAAAAACTGTTATTATGCCATATTGCCAAGGCAAAAGCAAAAAAGATAGCGACTCCCCCAAGAAGTGCTGTTGGTTCAAGATGCGTATGACGTCCTCGAGGTTCATCTATGATATCTAGTCGATGCGCTACTAGTAAAAATACAGGGGTTAAAACATACGCTATGCCAGATGCGAGTAAGAGCAAATACACCCATTTTAAGCCCGAATTAATCAACATTTCATTTGCTTCATCGGTCCATAAAAAAGCGGTAAATGCAAGTATTACTAATTTATCAAAATTAAATACTACGGAGCGACTACTAGGTTTCAAGTTCTATCCTCCTTTTACTTGCACTACACACGGCACTAAGAACTCGTTCGACTTCCTTGTCTGCAAGGCTTGGATATAACGGTAATGAGATATCTCCAAGATAAGCTTTTGCTGTTTGAGGATATTTACTATCTGCTTGTTCTAATTCACGGTGCAATGGTCGCGGAATCGGTCTCCGAGCAGCTATCCCCATTTTTTCCAAATAGTTCAATAAAACATCTGCTTGATGCTCCAGATGCACAACATAACGGTAGTAAATATGACCAGGTACCGCCTCAGGCAATTGCAAGTCAGTTTTCGCTAATGCAGCGGAATAACGAGCAGCCAGATTACGTCTACATTCAAGAAATCCGGGTAATCGTTGCAATTGAATTCGTCCAATAGCTGCAGCAATATCACTCATTTTTCCGTTGTAGCGCAAACACTCGGTAGTCATTCCATCATATTCTCTTAACCCACGTAAGGTCCTGACCAACTCTTCATCATCGGTCAGAATCATACCTCCTTCCCCACCACTACAAATCACTTTGGTTGCATAAAAAGAACATACCGCTAACTTGCCCCAACTTCCAACTTTGCATTTACCATATCTTCCCCCAAACCCCATAGCACAATCTTCAATCACTGGTATCCCTAATTCAGCTAATTCTCCCGGCACCATAGCACCGAACATATGGGGAACAATCACCGCTCGAGTTGCTGGGGTTTGTTGGTGTTTTACCTGCCCAATAGCCAAAGAGCGTGTAGAAAAATCGATATCGGCTAGCACAGGTCGGGCTCCTACTGAACGCACGGCATGCAAAAGCGCCGTACATACATAAGAAGGGATGATTACTTCATCACCAGATTTTATATCTAAGCTGATAAGTGCAAACTGTAAACCAACCGTTCCTGAAGCGACAGCAACGCCAAAACGCCGCCCAACCATAGCGGCAACCTCTTCTTCAAAAGCACGTACCTCATCTCCTTGAGCCATTGCCCCAGAAAGTACGACTCGCTTGGCAGCTTCGGCTTCTGCAGCTCCCACTGTTGGGCGAGAATGAGGAATATAATCATCCATGTACCAGTTCCAATTTATCGGCTAAATATCAATAAAGTATCGACCGGCAGTAAATCCCTCAGCATAAGTCACACGCCCCTGAATACCACGATAACCTGCTGCAGCTAGAGCAATATCAGCAATCGAACGATCCTCGATATTGGTCTTTTCTATCTGGGATACATGGGCATTGAGTGCCGCTAATTTCAGAGTTATCTCATCGACGATATTAACAAATACAGTAGGTACAAAATTTTGCGCTGAATAGCCTTCGAAAAACAACAGATTGGTCACCGATCGAGCAGCTGGCACTACGACTTGAGCAAGATTACGATGATCCTGATGAGTATCATCAGCAAAATGCGTATAGACTGTATCCGGCTTAACTTTCTTGATCACCTCTTCCACCACATTAATTGAAGTTCGATCACAGATAAAACGTGTATCGGGATAACCGGCCCAAAAAACCTCTTTAGCGCCTATAATCCTAGCCGCCTCCATTTGTTCTTTACGGCGGACCTCTGTATCTCCTCCTTGTTGGCCATCCGTTGCAATCAATAAATACACCTCATCCCCTTTTTGGGCATGACGAATTAGTGTACCGCCGCAGCTATATTCTAAATCATCGGGGTGAGCACCAACCGCTAATACTCGCATGTACTTTTCCCTTTAACGAAACCAATTATATTATTTCTCAAATTGAAAAATCAACTCGAAAAATTAAAGTTATATCTTCCAGTTCAAGCTTTTTTCCCTGCACGTAATACATCTAAACCAGACTCACCATGATTTAACAATAAATCCAATGCCGATAAATGGGAAATAAAATCACCAAATTGCTGTACATACGGTACTGGATCATAAGCTTGAAAAATGACTTGAATCCCTGCCTGGGTAAATTGTTCAATATCCATATAGTTTTTGCCATCCGGCCCGGCTAAATACGTATCAGCACCAAGCGTACGACAGATTTCGACTAGGCGTTGCGTTGGGTCTTCACTTAAATCCATATCTGAGGCCCAATAAAGTGGAGTAGTAATCCCCAAACCTGTACGCAGCAATTCAATTGAAGCCCGATTCAAATCTTTCAACCATTTCCAATCCTGCTGATAAAACTCCTTCAGAGAATCAGCAAAAAGAGGCCAGTAAGAAGCTTTCGCATAACTACTCAACAATGCCTGTAAATGCTTACGTCGCCAGCTTGGTGATGGATCGGTTGTAACCTCAAAAATCTTAGCAGGATAACGAAAACGTGCTGGTACTGTCAACCACTGTGATCCCTGGGAATTTTTTATCCGATTACGGTTTTGCCATTCATTTTTTTTATATTGCACATTATCCAAAAGAACAAAAGCATCGGCTCTATCCATTTTTTCAAAATAACCAAGCCACGGCATAAATTGCGGTTGGTGAATGGCAGCAATCACTCCATATCCTCAGTTCCGGTAACAAATATAGGATTTGCCGCTAGTCTAGCAGATTTTGAATTCACCAATAAGCGATAATATAGTTTCTCTTCTGGTTTTATCGCATTCTGTTCGAATACCATATCACTAAATGGCGTAGTCAACTTCTCATCAAAGACAAGCATCCCCGAGCGTATAAGCCGTACACGTACTTCCTCGTTACTGCTATCTATCTTAGATAGAGCGATATGAACTTTCGCTGACCCTTTTGAGTAAACCGTCTCACCTAAAATACCCTGGTCTGTTTCCGTTACGACTTCAAAGCGGTCAAGCACTAAACGTTCATCTCCCCCACGCACAGCATACATACGACCTTCTCTGATCCCTTCGACTACTGCAGCTTCGCTCCGTTCACGAACATAAATAACTGTGAGTATATCATGAATCCGACTACCTTCCTTATCCTCATGATAATCGATTTCACCCGTTCCCCAGATGGGTTTTGGACGTTTTCCCACTAGATAATCGTTTAGAATATGATCCCATTCTTGTCCGGGTTCAATAGCTGGAGTATTATCACCATATAAGGCAGCAAATGCCGTGTAATTCTTTGTCTTAACTAAATCCTCAGCATGAGGAAGAGTAGAAGTACCAACTTTTGCCAACGACCCCCAAGTCTTAGGCTTCATGGTTGATGCGCCTTCTGGGTGAGGCCAAAAGACCATCCCCCCCCGATCATTTACATAATCGATATAATGTTGATATGGAGCAGCACCTAAATCACCATGATATTGATCCATTTTTTCTATTTTAAAAGGAAAATTTTCTACTAGTCCAACAACGGAGATGAATAGCACTAGCCAACGTAAAAAAGCCGGATGACGCCGCGCCATCAACAAAACATAGACGAAACCGGCCAAAGGCCACATTAACAATAAACTTCTCGGGTGATACTCCCAGTTCCCTTCACCGCCTATAACTGGTAAATTACGATAATCCTCCTCTGATAAACCAATAGCAATCAGATGTTTATTCCAATTTATAAAAGATAAATTAGCAAAGAATGGTTTTCCAAAAGATTCGATATCCCAATAATAGAAAGGCGCTGATTCTAGCCCATTAATAAGAATTAAATCAGGATGCCTCTCATCTAACTGTCTTATCTTGTCAAGATAAAGCTCAAGACCATCCGACGAAAAAATATCATTTTTATGTACTTGAGTATACTTTGTCAGATTCCGTAGAAAAGGTAATCCATAGGAAACCTGCACTAGATCATCATCTGTCATAACCAATACATCGACCCCATGTTCAATAGCTAGGGAGGCAACTTTTTCCATAGATTCTTCACCCGTACTAAAATCAGTATGGATGTGAATAGCGGTATTTAATTTGATCCATTCCGTCTCGGCAAACAGTATTGAGGGCAAACAACACAGGATCCCCACCCACAATATATTTTTAAACAAATATAGATTATATCTTCGCAAGATCTTTCTCCTTGAGCACCATCTTATACAATGCTTCGATCTTATCAACCATGTGATTAAGATTATAGACTTGTGCTTTAGCCTTAGCAGATCGTCCCATGCGTTCTCTTAGTGAAGCGTTCTGAACTAATTCAATCAATGCCTTGGCCAAAACTAATGGGTTTTGTGGCGGCACCAATAATCCTTCACATCCAGGCGTTATGAGTTCAGGTATACCACCTACTTGAGTAGCAACACTGGGCTTACCCGCATACATAGCTTCAACCAACGCCTTACCCATACCTTCATTATGTGAGGGAAAGGCGAATATATCCATACTGGCATAAACCATTGGTAAATCTGTTCGCCAACCAGTAAAAAAAACACGTTCCGCAATTTTTAATTCGGCAGCTAATGCCTCTAAGACATCACGCTCCTCACCGTCACCAACAAGTACTAGATAGACCTGAGATAATAACTTGTCAGCATGAGCAAAAGCACGTAATAAATCATGCTGACCTTTAATTGCGGTTAAGCGACCAACTGTTCCAATAATTATCCCTTCAGCAGGTAGGCCAAGGTTTTTCCGAGCCATCTGATGATGTACAACTTGATTATCAAACGAAGTAAAATCAATACCACTGTGAATTACCTCGAATTTCTCGCGCTGTGATACGCCAAGGTTCACATGATCATCTACACCAATCTGAGTAAGACAGATAATACGATCCGTAAAACCAGCAGCCCAACCCTCCAACCAGATAAATATACGCGTTAAAAGTGGCCCATAATAACCGTAAAACACATGCCCATGAGGTGTATGGATAATAATTGGACTGTTCGCTAGTCGCGCCGCCAAACGCCCTATAATTCCCCCTTTTGAAGTATGAGTATGTATGATATGATAATCACCCTGACGAATCAAACACCACACCTCCCATACTGCAAGTACATCTTTTAAAGGGCTAATAGAACGAACCAGTTGCGGTATATCGAAAAATACTATTCCCCGCTGTCGTGCAATCACTTCTGTCGGACTAGCTTTTCCTTGTCTTGGTCCTACTGCCAAGGCAACTTCATAGACCTTAGGACACATCCCTAATACAGTTAATAAGGTATTTTCTGCTGACCCTCCTCTGTCTAAACGAGTAATGATATGTAATACACGAACTTTTTTTACAGAGCCCAACTATAAATCTCCCAAAATTTTAATCGCTTACCTGAAAATTAATTTTTGTCTGTGCCGCTTGTTATTCCAACAAGAATCTGTGTTAGCAAGAAACAGAAACTAGATAATTTTACTTTATCGTTCTCAACTATCATTTTTTATGTATTTATCTGACATAATTTTTCCAGTAGCTGCAATTGTCGAATATATATTTTGTCCGCCTTAAACTCAGCGGCCCGAGCAATACCACGTTTCACTAGGTCATCTCGTCGGTTATCGTTCCCCAGCACTGCACTGATGGCCACACGATATGCAGCACTGTCTTCACCTTCCACTAGAATACCAGCATCACCAACGACCTCAGGCAACGAAGTCCGGTTAGCCACAACTACTGCGGTACCACAGGCCATCGCCTCCAAAGGAGGCAAACCGAACCCTTCGTATAAAGAAGGAAAAACGAACAACTTTGCCCCACTATACAATGCCGGCATATCTTCCGAGGCAACACTACCAATAAAAAACACCTGATCAGCAATACCCAGAATTTGAGCCTTTACTTTTAGTTCCTCTATCCAATCATCGGGCCTTCCTCCAAGCACTAATCCATACCGTTGCCGCAAACCTTCTTCAAGCCCAGCATAAGCCTGCAAAAGTGTCTTAACATTTTTGTGGGGTTTAAAATTACCTAAATAAAGAATATATTCTTTGTTAATACCATAGCGTTGCCCTACCGCTACTAGCGTCTCCGCATCGACAACCGGACTATAAAATCTATCCACTCCCAATGGTACTACTTGGATCTTTGTCTGCTCAATGCCAAGAAAGCGATTTATATCCTTAGCTGAATAATCTGAGTCCGTCAATATCAAATCAGCCCGGTTCCCAATCCAACGTGCCATTTGTACAAAAAGTTTATTCTTAGGTTGCTGCCTCCAAGTATTGTATCGAGGAAATGCAAGAAACATCAGATCGTGGATTGTAATAGCCATAGGACAATGGATATATTTCGGCCCTTTGATATAAGGTGAAAGAAATACCTCCACTTGATCTTCGCCTGCTAAACGCGGAAGAATAACCTGGTCCCACCAAATAGTCTTTTCTTCTCTGGCAATACGTATGCAAACATTTTCTTGTGCTAGGCGAGTATCGGTAAATTGATTACCATATAAGAAAAAATAGACGTCGGAACGCAACAGGGAAATAGTTTGAATAAAATCGCGTAGATAGGTGCCGATTCCAGTCATTTTTCCTATTTCCAATTCGCGAATATCAATACCCAAACGCATTAGCGACACTCTCAATAAATCAGTTATTGAACGAACAGCCTGAACACACATTCGGTTCTTGCAAAATCTGAACCATTTAAATAGAAAACTTAAGCACCAAACATACTCTTTAATAAGTTCAACAGTTAATTATAGTTTACCTACTATTATTATACATAAAGTAAATAATTATATGACCTAGCTCTTTAGAACTTCATCAAAGACCGTTTCAACGGCACGTGCATGTGCTTCCATGGTAAACATAGCTTCTACCCGACGCCGACCAGCCAGCCCCATTGCTTGAGCCTGTTCTGGATGTCCAAGTAAGTAAATTACCGCTTCACTAATTGCATCTACATCCCTTACTGGAACCAAAAAACCTGTCTCGCCATGCACAACTATTTCCGGAATTCCTCCCGAGTCAGTAGCAACTACCGGCTTTGCAGCCGCCATAGCTTCTATTAGTACTCGGCCAAATCCTTCATTGTCCGAGCATAGAACTACGATATCTAAAGCATCCATTACAGCAGGGATATCTGGCAAAAACCCAGTAAAATTAAATCTTTCTTCTAGTCCCATCTGATGTACCAAAGCTCTTAAGTCTTTTTGGTGTTGCCCGACTGGATCTGGATCCTCTCCAATGGCCAAAAAACCTGTTTTCTTAAACCGCGGTGCAACGTTAACCATAGCCATAATAAAATCGTCATAATGTTTCCAGGGAATTAATTGGGCAACCATACCAACCCAGGATTTATCTCCCCAGGAAGCACGTAAGACTTGTCCATAACCCGGCTTGAACATAGAGATATCTACGCCATTATGTACTACTATCTTTTTTTCTGGAGAGAGAAAATAAAACCGCGCTTCTACGGCTTTTGAAATAACGATAATACGAGTTGCTAAAATAGCTAAAAAACGATCGAGCCAACCATCAGACTCTGGTACTCTTACATGCCATACTGCGGGTATACCGGTAAAAAGAGTTGCAAGCCCAGCATAAAACATGGCACGCGACCCATTTGCATGAATCAGTCCTACATTATGGTATCGCAACAACTTATACAACTGAAGTATCCCAGCAAGCATCTTCATGCTATTTTTGGGTTGTACGAATGGTTGACTACTAATCAATAAATCGATTCCCTTATCACGCACTGCTGCTGCCATTGATCCATCAGCAGGACATACACATAAGGGAAGATAACGATTGTAATCAAGAGTGGTCATTAACCCTAATAGACTCAACTGCCCACCACCAATTATATCAGCATGATGCTCTAAAAAAAGAGTCTTTACTGGTTTATTACTATCTACATTATCCATTGATTAAATCATTATACATCTCTGTAGTTTGCTTAGCAATATCGCCCCAATCGTATTTATCATCGGCATATTGCCGTGCCGCTTGGCCTGCTCTCGCAATTATACCTGGTTCATTCAAGAATTCAATCATAATATAGGCCAAAAAATCAACCACAGTTTCAGGTAATATTCCTACTTTTATACAAAACCCTCAACGTCTATATGAATATAAAAAACACCACTTTGGTAAATATGCCAGTAGAGCATAACAACACATCTAAATCCTTATAAGGCCGGATAGTACCGAAAAATACAATTATCGATCACAGAGTAAATTCAAATATTCACGTGCTACATTCTGATACATTTCATAATTGCCACGTGGAACAACTTAAATGCGTGCATAATGCATGAGCATAATAATTGAATCCTCCCCATCCCCCAGTCTCCATCATCATAACCTTAAGTAGCCGGCAATTTTTGGTCTTTCCCCTCATTTATTCTCTCCTCTAATAAGATTTGTTCACAACAAAAAACCAAGCCAACAACCAACCAAAAGGGCTCCATAATACGCACGATTATAAAAGTATTAGCACTAAGTCCATGCATTAAAAGTGCTACCAATCCGATAACCATTCCATTGGCTAAACCTCGATAAAACCAATCCGTTGCAAGTTTCCTAAATCGAAATACTAAGCTGAAAATGGAGAATATAAGCTTCCCCAAAAGGGCTAAACCGATAAAGCCAGTTTCAATCAAAGTACGGGGATATTGCGCATCAAGAAAACCATAGCCAGTCACTCCCAATCCCCAGAAAGGGCTCTCGCCAATATCTCTCAATACCTTTTGCCATGAACGAATACGTGCCGTTGTAGAAGTATCTAATGTAATCCCCATCACAGTAATTTGGTCCTGTTGAGTATACCTCTGATCAACTGTATACTCAACGCGTTTTTTTACAGAAGAAGGCCCTACTACCGATAATCCAATACTCAAAAATACCACATATATTATTATCTTTATGCGGATAGTTTTATATAGGAGGATCAGGGTCAACAGGCAGAATGGAATTGCAATATAAGAACCACGAGAGAGTGTAAATAACATAGTAATAATTAATAGAGCTAAAAACACCCAAAGTAAAAAACGTTGCATTCCCCGTTTGCTTTCCATAGCTAAACCAAGGACCAAAGCCCCCACAAATATTAAATAGCCACCTAAAGTATTTGGCTCAGGTTGCTCTCCTTCAAACGGAGCTGATATCCTTTCACCGCTAGGTATCTGTAATATAGCAATAAAGACTACAATAGCTGCAGTTAAAAATAGTGCCTTAATAAAGAATTTTACTTGATCCTGAGTTTGTATATAATTTATTGTCATGAAATAGATAATAAAATATTCAATATATTTTAATACATATAAAAAACCGGTTAAGCCGTTCACCCGTCCTGCCATAAATCCCATACCCGTTGCAAATAGACAAATGAAGACATAGTATGCAATAGGTTGGTTAAGGCTACTTGTACGAAACATCCCCACATCTTTTTTGATAGCTATACGTGCTAGCCAAGCAAATCCAATAACCAACAATAGCAGGTCCTCAGCCCGAATCGTTACCCCACGACTAGCAGTAGTGGCACTATCCCCACCAAGCCCACCAGCACCAATTTCAGGAGATAATAACATCGAAAAAATTAGCAGATAAAGACTATATTGAATATTTGTAAAACAGAAGATGAACACTACAATCGCCACAACTACCACAACACTGCTAAGATAAGGCAGGCGCCCTAACAAAAAAGAAAGACCGAAGGAAAAAACAGTAATGATTAAATAAATAGATCCTAAGTTGATTAATTCAAAAAATTTGGAAAAAAACTGCTTATAACGCACTGATCGCCAAGGCATGAGACTCTCTATTCTAACAAAAGCAGCGTCCACTTATACAACAAAGAATCCAGCAATACGTCATTAATTTGCTAGTATCAAGCTATTCTATTGAATTAGTAGAATTTCAGTAATACATCATCTATCCACTACTAGGACACTTAATGCTGCTTTATCCTCCCCCGTATAGCCTTTAAGCAAAGGCTCTAAGACCTTCCCACTTTGGAAAATCATCCCAATGATTACAATTAACAACATCACCATACCAACCATACGCGTTATCCTAAAACCTCTACGTCTTGAAGCGCCCTCTTCTTGCCTAACCAAGGGGTCTTCTGTATGACTTGGGGAAATATCTGATTGAGTAGACCAACGGTTTTTCGTAGATCGAATAAAATCTTCAATTTTCTCTGTTAAAGTGCGTTCCGGATCATTAGCCTCATGCCCATAAGCATAATACGTCGTATAGCCCATATCCTGATATTCAGTGGAGAGATCTCGCCTAATCCCATTTAGCACTACGCCGAGAATCTCAATCTGCACACTAGTAAGCATATCGGTCGATCGTTTAAGCGATGTGCGTGACACGTCACCTGCTTTATACACTAGCAATACACCATCAACTTTTTTCCCTAAAATTATAGAGTCAGTAACATGTAATGCTGGGGGTGCATCAAAAAGTACAACATCGTAAGCGTCCTTGGCCTCTTCAATAAAATCTGTCATGCGTTTGGAGTTCAATAGTTCAGCGGGGTTGGGCGGGACCGAACCACTAGTGATAATATGTAAATTACTAATCCCCTGCGTCTTCAGGACATCTGCCATCCCCATACCGCCGGTAACAATGTCCGTCACCGTTCTCACCACATTCTTCCATTTTTGGTTACCTACTATTACTTCGGTAATGCCAGGACCTCTTTCTAAACCAAAAAGTCTAGATATTACCGGTTTTCTTAAATCGCAATCAACCAATAGAGTTCGCCTACCCAGTTGAGCCATTGCCATCGCCAGATTGGCTATTGTGGTACTCTTTCCCTCACGCAGCATCGAGCTGGTGATCATCAAGGTCTTTGCACCACTTTCAACTGTAACAAATTCTATATTAGTACGTAATGTGCGGTAGGTCTCGGCTTGTACTGACATAGGATCAAAAAAAGCACTTAATTGCGCTTTACGCTGCAAAGTATTTTCATCCTCTACTTCCTCTCCGCGCTTACGGTACGCAGCACGCACTTCATCCAAATTTAGAAAAGGAATCACTCCAATTACATTAGCCTTGGTATATTCCTGAACATCCTCAATCGTACCAATAGACGTATCCATACTTTCCCATACATAGGCAAAAACCAGCCCTAGTACTAGCCC
>JACLAC010003165.1_pt1 | contig 11659 bp, 17 predicted proteins | sample 8027881 | NCBI WGS metagenome assembly JACLAC01 (sample SAMN15725517, study PRJNA655200) | protist metagenome | isolation source: fluorescence activated cell sorting (FACS) single amplified genomes of... | place: Spain: Blaines Bay Microbial Observatory, Mediterranean Sea | collected 2016-01-19 | reverse complement strand
TTGTGAAGAGACTGCATTCTTGTGAAGGAACGCGACTCGTATTCTTGTGAAGTAACTGACATTCTTTTCAATTCGCCAGTCTATTTTGCCCTGTGCACAGTGGGGCCTTGATCGATTTGCTTCGCCCGCTCCTCATGCTCACGATGCCTAGGGGCGACCTATCTCCAAACAACAACTTACTCATATGATAAACGGGCACAGCAATCTATTTCCTGGCTGGCCCGTGGATTATGTCTGATCACATAATGGCACTGCTTATAGAAAAATGGACGATCAATCTGCCTCTTGTGCTCCTCGTGCTCACGCGAAGCCTAGGGGGAGGCACCTTTACTCAACTTGTACAGCAATTTACGAAGGCAGATGCAATCATGACTTGCCCAAGCTCCTGCGCAACCTTGGCGAATGCGAGACGCCAAGCTACCTTGCTATTTGTGTTACGATTGAAACCGCAGCCATAATGTGCCACTGCTTCCATTGCGACGCTTGCTTCCACATCATTGCCTCGACGCTCGTCATACCTTGCTCCGCTTCGACCTCGTCCTGCTTCCTCTTCATAGCCGCGCCCTCCTATGCTCTTGTGAAGCATCGGCCTTTCTGTTTCAATTAGCCTGCTTATGGGGCCTTGCGTACTGTGGGGCCTTGTGCAGAGACTGTATTCTTGTGAAGCGACGGCATTCTTGTGAAGGAAACGCCATTCTTGTGAATAGGACTGCATTATTGTGAAGGACTGTATTTGTGAAGGAGACTGCCTTCTTGTGTGAAGGAAGCTGTCTCCTTGTGATGAAAACTGTATTCGTGTGAAGGAAACTGTATTCTTGTGAAGCATCTGCAATTATTTTCCAATTGGCCTGCATAGTTGGCCTTGTGTACGGTGGGGCCTTGTGAAGAGACGGTATTCTTGTGAAGAGACTGTATTCTTGTGAAAGGAAACTACATCCTTGTGATGAAGACTGCATTCTTGTGAAGGAAACTGTATTCGTGTGAAGGAAACTGTATTCTTGTGAAGTAGCTGTCCTTCCTTTTCAATTCGCCTGCTTATGGGGCCTTGTGTACTGTGGGGCCTTGCGAAGAGACTGTATTCTTGTGAAGGAAACGCCATTCGTATTCTTGTGAAGTAACTGCCATTCTTTTCAAGTCGCCAGTTTATGGGGCCCTGCGTGCAGTGGGGCCTTGCTCGATTTGCTTCGCCCGTTCCTCATGCTCACGATGCCTAGGGGCGGCCTATCCCCAAACAACAACTTACTCATACGATAAACGGGTACATCAACGCATTTCCTGGCTGACCCGTGGACTATGTCTGATCACATAATGGCACTGCCTATAGAAAAAAGGACGATCAATTTGCCTCTTGTGCTCCTCGTGCTCACGAAGCTTACGAGGGAGGCACATCTACTCAACTTGTACAACAATTTGCGAAGGCATATGCAATCATGACTTGCCCGCGCTCCTACGCAACGTTGAAGACCGGGCGACGCCACGCTACCTTGCAATTTGTGTTACGATTGAAACCGCCGCCATAATGTGCCACTGCTTCCATTGCGACTATTGCTTCCCATTGTCTCTACGCTCGTCATACCTTGCTCCGCTTCGACCTCGTCCTGCTTCCTCTTCATAGCTGCGCCCTCCAACGCTTTTGCACTTCCTCAATTATGCTTGCTTGCTTCAGCCACAGCCAGTCCTTTCGGCAGTCGATAGCGAATTGCATGTCACCCTTATTCGATTGTGTATTCTTGCTCGGCATGAAACATTCGCCGTGGCCGATTACACGTCTTCTCTCAATCTACTGCTTTCTCGACTCGTTAACCGTGACTTGTCCGCTACATCATGTCGGCTGCAGGAGCGCCAGAATCCAGGGGCGAAGCCTTTGAGCTCGAGCTGGACATTGCTGTGACGTACGTGAAAGCTTGCGACATCGTGCGACATTTCCGAAACATGATAAAGCAAGCCACACCGAAATGCAACGATTCACAGAACGGGGCGACAAATCTCACCGACCTTCCCTTCCAGCAACTGTCACGCAAGGCCTTCAAGGCCACGCACCTACTCAATGCTATCATGGACTACGCGTGTCCACTTGACCACGCTTTTATTAAAAAAAAGGGGGTCCATGCTACACTCAAGCTGGGCCGAGCTACCAGCTCCGTGCCGTCCAACGTCGGCAACTTGCACACCCTTCGTCATTGATTTGCGCTTTCGGACTCGCGCCAATGGGAACGCTTACATCCTTAAGCATTTCTACCCCGAGGAGAAGACGCTTACCACGATCGCTGCGTCACTCTGCCACGGGGAGCCCTTGCCGTTCAACTTCGGTGGACAGGCCAGGAACGGCCAGAAGGCTTTGCAATTAGTGCTCCAGAAGCTTGGAGGCCGCCAGTACTTGCATTTCACCTTCGGCAATGTAGACCTGCAGAAACGCAAGGGAACAACTGACATCGACGCGGGCTACGACCTACTCCACGACTGCCACCCAAACGCATAGGGACAATGCCCAGCGCCGCTGAATCATGCACCAGATGAACGGCCCAGCGTCTAAGCTGTTCGGCTGGACGAAGCAGGAAAGCAAGGAGGGCCTCCAGAAGCTGCGCGATGCGAACATCGCGGCGCAGACAGAACAATGCTACCCGCTGCTCCTCGCTGACGCTCCACGATGGTACCTACATATCAAAACTCAAGCACATCATTCCGCATCTGCTATCGAACAGCGTCGCTGTCGTCGGCGAAGCGGGTGCGGTGAAGACGCCTGAACATTTCATCACAGGCTTCGCTACCAGCCGCTAGCACAACTTGCGTCTCCAACTTGATGACACAACTGGAGAGTTGCGCACGGCATCAAACCTCGACATCGACCGTCTGGAGTCAGGCGAGCTCTGGCGGCCAGATCTGCTCGATTATGGCGACCTCAACGAACTGGCGCCGTCGAACACGAATATGTTTCTGGATCCCTCCCAGAAGAGCGCCAAGACCAAGGAGCGTTGGGGGGCATCCGAGTTCGTGCGGGGACAACTACGGCTCGCGGCGGACAACAAGGTGGACTTCAAGGCCGAACCGACGCTCCAGGACCGCCTCCGTGCCGACTTGCGCGTGACGCACGAGATGTTCGTGAACATGGGCCGTGCTTTCCGACTGGCATCGAAGACGGTGCTGTGAACGCCCTCCTCAAACGGAGCGGCTGGACCGTCATCTGCAAGAAAGCTATCTACGTGCGGGCGCCATCTGAGGCGGAGGATGCCGATATCTTTCGCTATACCCGCCAAGCTGGTCGGCTGATCAATGAGGAGGCACACCACGTGTTGACCAAGTGGCCAAAGACAGGTGTGTGCTCGAGGAGTTCAGATGGAGAGACTGATTGACGAAGCGCAGTCCATTATGCGCGGGGTGTTGGACAGGTTGTACGCCGACGAATATGTGTGGAGGATGGCCAGCAAGGGCGTACGTCCCCGCCGCACCCAGCGGCTGCTTCGAGCCACGACGGGGCTGCTGTGGAGAAGACACCCGAGCGGGAGCACATTGTGCTCTATATTTGCACTCCATCGCCCGGTAGCACCCCCCGTGGCACAGGGCGCGACGCTGCTGCTGCGGGTTGGTCAGGCTCCAAGAGTAAGTGCACGAGCGCGCGCACGCAGCAGCCGACAAACGAGGAGCCAGCGACGCCTCCGCGGAGCCCGCCCAAGAAGCGCGAGGTGCATGAACATCTCTGACGTTCGTGTGTCGCGAACAACTCGGGCCGTGCAACTTTGTACTCCTGCGCGCCGTTTGCAGGATATACGCGCGCTACGATTCGCATCCGATCGTATCCTGACTCGCGTACGATGGCCGTGACAAACCAGCATACTTGCATTCATCCGCGGCTTGCACGTGTATCGTAATGTAGGGCATCGGCCAATAATAAACATACGCGTCATTGCATTACTCGCGAGGCCATTGCTTTATTGCAACCACCATTGCCAGACATGTTAGCTTCCATCTGCTCGAGCACATTTTTTGGGTGCCGCACCGTTGGGCCTTGCGACGGGGCAAGTATGCCCCGTAGCCGCGGTCCCGCTCGCTATGTCACGCCCTTGCCTAAATGCGCCTGCGGCGGTAACCTGACGCTTGCGAAAGGGGAATTGCTTCCAGCTAGCAGGATCGGCTTCGATGGCATCACTGATGTCCAGCACGTAACCAAACGGTGCGGTCGGAAAGCTTGCGGGCCCACTTACGCATACAACTTCACGTGGCGTGGCCACGAGGAAATCAATACAGCAAGGGCCAGCTATTGCGAGGTGCTCTTCGTGACTGACAAGACGTGCTTCTCGACGGATTACTTGCGATACCATGCATATCTACATTTCCGCGGCTACTTGAGCAGCAGAGCAGTTGAGTGGGCCGGGCGTGAGAGCCTCTTCGAGCAGACCTACAACCCGAACTATTTCACTGAGCTTTACCAAGATGCACCGTTCCTGCGCTTGGCCATGCAGGAGTACGAACAGCTCGGAGACAAGCATCTCTTCTCGATTGCGATTGAGCACGAACTTTCAGAGACAACGCTTAACACTTACGACAGGTGGCTGCACGAGCACGTCTATCCTCACCCAAGCCCTGTGGCGGTAAGAGAAATTGCAGCTGATGGGCATGCAAAGACGAAAGTGAAGCTTTGTCAGGGAGAGTGCCCTGGACCCCGTGCTGGCCGGCCGCGCATGGACAAGGAGAGAAAGGGCGTTGCTGCCCGGCCGCGCAAGCGTGGGAAGCGTATGGGGCATTGCTCGCAAGCCGCGCAATGCCATGAAGCGGAGGAACGTCCCGTATGGCAACGGTTGGTTCGTGGCGTCGACTCCGCTCGACGGCAGACTTCTTGCGGCTACACAGATGCGTCAGCCAGAGAACAACGCAATCACTATCAAGACGATGCAGAAAGCACTGGCCAAGCATCCACACGACAACGCATTGATTCTCTATCGCATGTGCCAGGTGTTCCGCGAAGCCTCGAAGGAGCCTGGCTTCGACGAGATCAATTACTGGTCTTGCGACTTGTGGCATGGCCTGAAGCATAACAATAAGTGTCCCTGCAATCCACACGTGCATATTCGCCTCAAGCGGCGTTTGAAGAATATCAACACATCCGTCGCGGAGCAGGTCTTCTCGTGGATGCGGGGCTTCGCTCGTACTTTCAACGAGCTACGCCCCGAACGGCATCGCTTCCTGATGCTGCTCTATTGCAAGCGGCATAATCACTTGATCGAGACGAAGCAGACTTACCACCTCAACAAGTATTCCTTTCATACTTTCAACCGTCGTGGCAAGGTGAAGGCGCATCATTGCAGCGCCAAGGTCAATACGCACGTCCTGAAGAAATGATCGCCGACATATGTTGCTTCGTGACTATGTCGGGCCGTGCAAAGTTGTGCTCGTGCGCATTGTGTGCAGGATATGCACGTGCTACGACTCGGCTCTAAGTCGGGCCGTGTAAAGGCGTGCTCCTGCGTATTGTGTGTAGGATATACACGTGCTACGATTCGGCTCCAATCTGATTGCGATTCTCGTTCGTTGGGTTGATCAAAATTAGGCATCGCGTCGTTGCATGCATTGTGAGTCCAGAAAAGGTTGACATAGTGCAACTCAATCAATCGTTGCAACGGACTTCGGGCACTGCGGCGACAAACGGATACGGCTTCACAGAAGCACTGCTTTGGTGGCGCCAGAAGGATACAGTCTTCATCACAAGAATACCGCTTCCTTCACAACACTACCGTTTCCTTCACAAGCATTCCGTTCCACACGAATACCGTTTCCTTCACAGGGCTACCGTCTCTTCACACGGCTACCGCTTCTTCACGAGCCCCCACAGAGCACAAGGCCCCCAACACAGGCGAATTGAACAATAGGGACCGCTACTTCACAACAATACAGTTTCCATCACAAGAACATCGTTTCCTTCACACGGATACAGTTTCCTTCACAACAATGCAGCTTCCTTCACAAGGCTACCGTCTCTTCACAAGGCCCCACAGAGCACAATGCCCCCAAAGCAAACTATTTGGAAGACATGGGCCGCTACTTCACAACAATGCATTCCTTCACAAGAATACAGTGAGGTGTTCACTTTATGAGGAGGCACTGCCGTATACAACCAAACAGCGTGTGGGCGGTGCTCACATTTTGAAAAGGCAAGGCAGTATAGAGCCACACAAGCGTGTGGGAGGTTCACTTTTTATGAGGCAATGCCGTATACAGAAGCACTGGCTTGGGGGCGCGCGGGCCCGGCGCTCTCTTTACAAGCCAGTGCGACTCAACATGCACTTTTAGCACTACTTCCCACACAATTGCTGCCCGATGCAGCTTTACATGTCGGTGCTAACCATCACTTTCATGCCAGCTGCTCAATGCGGAAGCGATACGCGCTCATGCTGGCACCCCTTTCCCACCATCACTCTTTGCTCCCCTGTACGCAGTTTCACATCTTGATCTCAAGGAAATGGTGGGTGCAACATGTATTTGCAAGACCGTGCGGGCGACATTTTCGGATATCGAGGTTCATACGGTTTCTGTGAGTGGGGCACTTGCGTCCTATACACTTCTATTACTCCTTTTTGAGAACGTGGGCGTGCTTCATGATGTTTGCACTATTCGAGTTCATATTTGTACCCGTCCACAAATCAGTGTGACTCAACCGCTAGTTTGAGTATTGCTTCCCACATCATTGCTACCCTATGCACACTTCTAGTTTCTGTGCTAACCATCACTTTCATGCCAGCTGCGCAATGCGGAAGCGATACGCGCTCATGTGGGCACCACTTTCCACCATCATTCTTTGATCCACTGTGAGCAGCTTCAAACCTTCAACTTAAGGAACATGTTTGGTGCAACATGCATTGGCAAAACCTTGCGGGTGGACGTTTCATATATTGAGTTTCATACGGTTTTCTGCGAGTGGGACACTTGTGCCTTGTACAATTCTTTCCTATCTATCTAGTCTCTTTCACCTACTGCTTCTCCTTCTCTGAGAAAGTGGGCGTGCTTCCATCTGTTTGCACTATTTGAGTTCACATTTGTAGTACTCACTTACACATCAGTGTGACTTACTCGCCAATTTGAGTATTCCTTCCCACAACATGCGCACTGTTGAATTTCGGTGCTAACCATCACTTTCATGCCAGCTGTGCAATGCGGAAGCGATACACGCTCATGTGGGCACCACTTTCCACCACCATTCTTTGCTCCAATGTGAGCAGTTTCACATCATAAACTTGAGGAAATGTTTGGTGCAACATGCATTGGCAAGACCGGGAGGGTGGACGTTTCATATGTCGAGCTTCATACGCTTTTCTGTGAGTGGGGCACTTAAGTCTTTCATTTTTTGGTGCCGAGCTCTTAAGAACTTCTACGTCAACGCGACTGAGAGCCAGGTCAATATCGCCAGATCCGTCACGCGTACCGGTTCCGAGAGATTCACCCCGGATGGAACTTTATACAGATCCGCAACCGCGGAAAGGAACAGCAGAGTATGAACTTGATCGAGGTTTACGGCAACGGAGATTGCAGGCGTTGGCTGATGTTCCGATGCGTATGAGCACTGGATCAGATCGTCCTTTAAGAAGACTTCCGGCACTTTATGATTTGCCGTTGAATGTCAAGAGAGGAGCGTCGGCTCCAAGTGTTGCGATTAATACACCCAGACGTTCGGAGTCAGAGCCTCCAAGCAAGAGGGTAAGGACGGAAATTGATGCTGTCGAGTGTTGCATGGAACGCAGGCCAAACCAACGATGCCTAGCTGGGAAGGCCAGGGATAAGGAAGTCAATATGGAGGAGCTGAACCAGACAGAAAAGGGCAAAGTCGCAGATGCGATGGCACGTGAATGGTCCGTGCATGAGGAGTTCAAGGCGGTGGGAAGGTTGACGCAGGCGGAAGTTGGTTCGATGATGGAGCAGAAGCCGCCTCCGCATGTCGTTGACATGCGATGGGTCATAGTACGAAAATTGTCCGAGTTCAAGGCGAGACTCGCTGCAATTGGATGCCAGGAAAGACGAGGTGGTCTGAGGAGCGACAGCCCAGCAGGGAGTTTGTTGATTATCTACGCTGTCGTAGCGTATGTCATGCAACCCAGATTGTTGTTTATTGGACTTGATGCAAGGGCAGCTGTCTTGCAATGCGCAGGGAGAGTGTTGCTTTTACGGTTGCCCGCTAAATGTCCGCCGCCCGGTTGCGTTCCAAACCAAACGTTGGCTGTTCTGGGTGCCATCTATGGCACGTATGACGCTGGACGGCAAGTGTAGCATCATGCGTGTGATGCATTGGTATCGGTTGGATTCCTGAAATCGTCGTTGGAGCAGGGTTGTTACGTGCTGATCTTCGCCGGTGTGCTGAGATCTATGATTCACACGCATGCAGATGCTTTCCTCGTTGCGTATGATGGATTGATGAGCACCAAGAAATGGTTGATGAGTTGATTTCCAAGCCGAAGATGAGCATCTCATCCGTGAGCTGTACGTACAGAGGTTTGCATCGCAACGTTAGCCCCGAACGAATCGAGGTTTCGCAGTGGAAGATCGCGGAGAGCCTTGCTACTCTCGACCTCAAGGGTGAGCTTGAAAGGGAACTCAATGCAGATGAACAGACTGAGTACCGCTCCTTAGTGGGGCGCATGAATTGGCTTCAAGCCCAGTCAAGGCCATATCTCAGCTTCGGCGTATCGAAGGCGGCATGCAAGAGCCAAGGCGCATGCGTGGTTGATGTGAGAGAATTGAACGCCAGTGTCAGGATTGTGTTCCGGCGAATTGCATCCCAAGTGAGGGCTCCTTACCGAGTCGATTGAAGAGGGAGTCGAGCTCAACTTCACGCGAGCAAGCACGTTGTGGTGGCACAGTGGACGCGTGAAACGCGTTGTGAGAAGCACGATGGCTGCATAAGGTCATGACGTTTCCGACGCAGTTGAGCAAGCCATGTGTTTGTGAAGGCTTTTGAGCGAGGTTGAGCTAAGCCCGGGAACGCAAAAGGAGCTCCAGTGGGTTCAAGGAGCTTCCAATGAAAAGTGAGGCTGTGAACGACAGCAAAAGCCTCGCTGATACTGGCAAGAGGTTCGGCATCGTTGCTGCTATGCTACGGAAAGCATGTGCAGCAGGCGGAGAAGATAGCGCCAAGCTAAGTTGGACAGCAACAGGCAAAATGGTTGCTGATGCGTTGACCAAGTGGATGTCGCCAACGCTGTTGTTGGCATCGGCATCGTCAGAAAGAGTTCCTGTCAAGCAGCTGGCAGTTGCGATCTGCTTGAGCAAGATTCGAGGCGTAAAGGCAGATGATGGTGGAGCGGAATTCTACTTCGTCATAAGCTTGGCATTGTCCGTTGTAGTGAAGTTATTGTTGGTAGCGCCGTGCTGTGTGGCGATGCGGACACAATCTTCGCTGCGAGTCGAAGTGTTGGAGAAGAGATTGTTGCCAGAGTCGGTCGAGGCAGAGCCGCTCGCAGCCTCGCGAGACGCAAAGGATGTCATTGCGGCAAGAGAACCAGAGAGCCAGCCTGGGACTCCGAGCAAAGTTCCCGAAAAGGACATCATGTCAAGCCAGGCACGTGGAAGGACAACATCTGAAGTGGAAGTTCCAACAAGCTCTGAGCCTGATACGTTTGAAAGCGTCATTTCTGTATGAAGTTCCGAGATCGACCGCGCTACGCATCGCAAGGAGAATGCGAGTGATATGCACGCGCACCGTGCTAATACTCGCGAACGTCGGTTGGAACGATGCCTCCCATTCGAGTTTGGCAGGCCTGGGTGATGGGTCATCATTTAGGCGGGCGGGGTGCCGACAACATCCTTGGGGATGAGGTGTGTGCCGCATCGTGGTCGGCAGCGTGCGGGGGGGAGCCCGGGCTGCCCCTCCCTGATTAGCGGGCTTCACTATCAAATCCTCATCTCGTGCTAGACTGCATCGGTAGAGTAGTCGCACGTAGCTACCATATGCATCTGTTGCCCGTCTCCGGCTCAGTGCATTCAGCATTTCGCCACAACGGCAATTTGTCTCCCGCGTAGGCTTTGCACGCGCTATTCATGAGCCGGTGTGGCATCCACTGCTCTTGAATTTACGGAGGTGTGGCATCCACCTTCCTAGGACTAGGGCGCCATGGATGACGCTGTGCCTCGCTGGGAGTTCGAGTGGGGCTACAAGGAGGGCAACCTATGGCGCCCGATGACGCCCGAATTGGGTGCCGTACTGGAAGCAGCGTACCGCCAGGACCAAATGGAGTCACTCGAGTCCAACTTCGAGACGCCCAACCCTCTGGTCACCTACGTCTGCAATTTCAGAGAGATGACGCAAACACGCCTACGCGTGACATCATCGGGCGGCCATGTGCAACAAAGTATGAGGAGGATCCGCCGCGTCTTGGTCCTAGCGCAGCTGCCCCTGCCTGGACCACGGCCCCCGCCTGGATAAGAGGACCCTGGGATGCCGTGGGCGGCATTTGGGGTCCTTGAGCCAAGCGCCATGCGCAACCATGCGTGGCGACAGTCACCACGTTATGTCGCGCCGCCACAGCCGGTAGCGCGGCCGCCCCCTCTCAGGGCCCAGCCGCCGGTGCTAGACGAAGACTACTGGGACAGGGCGTCTGTGTTCGGCGGCTCTGGGACCACGGGGGCATGCGCTGGCGAAGCTACCTCCTCATGGGCCCCTTTCAGAGCCGGCACTGCCGTGACCCAGTGGAAGAGAGCTCGCGGAATCATTACGGATGCCCACGTTGCTTTCGTTTTCCAATCATGGCAAGAGGCCGAGGTGGCAGCAGGTTCTGAGGTGGCTGATTCGTGGCATAACGTGCGCCATGCTTGGCCCTTCGGTAGAATGGTGCCAGACGGAGCACTAGGAGTGCCCGTGTCCACACTGGCGGATCAGGAGGGCAAGAACCATCCCCCGATGGCTGAGCTTACCGGGATGGGCATCGTTGTTCGCCACACGGCCCGGCTGCTCAAATATTCGGAGGCGGGGGCCTGGCGGCGTACTGGCAAGGTGTTCAAGACGGAGCTCCAGTCCGTATATGACTCCCGGCGCTGCAGGTCCGTTTTCCGGCAATGTGGTGCCAGTCGCATGCCTAGCGCTTTCGGTCGAACCCTGCTTACCCACACAAAGGCGGGGGCCCGCATATGCAGCCTCTTTCAAATGGAACGTGCCATTACGGTCGGCTGGGGCCGAGAGGCGTGTCATGCCCCTCCGGGGTCCACCGCTGTGCAATCGAGATACGACGAAATCGAGTTTCATACGTCCTTACTTGGGGGCCCCGCAAAACGGGGTCCCGCAGGTAGGTGTGGGTAAGGACGCGGCGAGGAGAAGCCTGTAATGCTGAGGGTTGGGGTGGAAAGCGTGTAGTTGGCCTTACAAGTTGAAAGGGGCAAATTCGTGATGGTTTTTTTTGCGCAAGTGCTTCTTGCACTGATTCGTTTTTGATTTTTTCTTTATTGTTATAGGTTGCGGTGCTCCCCCTGGCACACCTACCGCCCGCGAACCATGATTAGTTCTATGTACTTGTTAGATTTGCATTACGCATTTCTGCGAGGAATCCTCACGCAACCAGCAGGGCCAATATCAAAGCCACATAAAGGCACCTGGTATGCAAGTGCAACCGAGGCTCCCAAACGGTCCAATTTACACAGTACTCAAGAGATGACTTTCCATTATCGGGAATTCCAGTTCGTAAATGAA
>JACLAC010021077.1_pt1 | contig 11660 bp, 7 predicted proteins | sample 8027881 | NCBI WGS metagenome assembly JACLAC01 (sample SAMN15725517, study PRJNA655200) | protist metagenome | isolation source: fluorescence activated cell sorting (FACS) single amplified genomes of... | place: Spain: Blaines Bay Microbial Observatory, Mediterranean Sea | collected 2016-01-19 | reverse complement strand
AACGTGCGGAAGAAGCCCACCTTTGTCTCAAGGACTGCCCTATTGAAGTCTCGCTGTAGGCGGCGCCGGCTTACCGGTAGATTGTATCCATAGCCGATGTTGCGCCAGTCAACCGGGTCGCAGGACGAGCCGGCTGCGAGAATGAGGACTAGGGCAGCGATATTCTTATATTAGTTTTCTATCGAAACTTGCTCAAATATGACTAAAATGTCGCTCATACCAATTGCTGTAAAAATTGTGTCGGGTGCACTTGGAACCTTTATGACTGGTCTTACAATATTAAACTTATGTTCTGATATTGGTAATCCATTTGGTAGTTTCGGGGTTAAATTTATATACGAGATGGATCAAATTATGGGTGGTTTACTTGGGATACCACACTATTCGAAAGTTGAAGTTTTATTTTTATCGCTAGCCGCTACTGGTGCTTTCTCATCCATCATTAATCCAGACAATCAGCTTTTGCCTATTTTAGGATTTACAAGTCTCACAAGTTATATGACTATTTGTGGGTTTTATGGATGGTTTTCAGGAACTCCAATAGCACCGTTTCTTTCAATTGCTACAGTAGGTGGTCTGTCATTGAAATATCATTGGGATAATCATTTGGATAATGCCGATGATATTAATACAGCAACTAATTTTGCATTTATATTGACTGGTTTGACTTTATTGGCAGGATTGATCATGAAACTGAGAGAGCCATCACAAAGAGAAATTAATAAACGATTCGTTAAAATTAATAAATTTTGCGAAGATAATCCAAAATTTGAATGGAAGAAAGGAAAGGATGCACCTGAAGGATTTGGTAAATAATTTTGAAAAATATGATTGAGTGTGAAATTGTGAAGAAGGGGATAATGCAAGCCTCAACCATACAAAAGTGGGCGAAGTATCTAATAAACCACGACGAAGGGATCCATCGTCCAAACTATGCAGAAGTCTTCGCGGAGGAAAAAGGCAATGACACTGAACGTTCATATTATTATTTTGCCAAAAACCTATTTAAAAAAGATAACCCTGACTTAATTAAGCGGAAAGAAGAATTAGGAAAACTAGTTGATAAGGACGAGGCGGTAAAAATAAACTATGTCTATACCAGAGACAAAATGGTAAGGCACTTTTATCAGTCCGCTATACGCTTTAAGTCTTATTTGAGCAACCACCCAGAAGGCATTCACTATCCAACCTTTCATGCTGACGCAGATGAAGTTTCCTCTCAATATTACAATTTCATTAAAAAATATGTGAAAGAAGACAAAAACATTGAATTATGGGTTGAAGTTTTAAAAGTAGTGCATCCTAAAGCGGTTCATAACAAAGTGGATAGTATTATTTGGACAGGACCGGTCAAAGATCAAGTCCGATTCCAATATCAAGGGATGAAATATGCGCTGTGGATGAAAGAAAACGGAGGTATAAAAGCACCAATATAGAGCACAGTAAAAAAGTTTTTAAGGGACGAATAAGCGACACTATAATAACAGCCAATTTTCTTGTATATTTAATCTTTAACTAAAATCACAACAGTAGACATCAGTTCGCAGTACATTAATTTTAATTACTTGAATAACAGCCAATTTTCTTGTTTTATAAGGGATTGGACGGAATCGAATCCCTAGGTATTTCGATTGAACCCAACAGACAGCCAGCAGACCTGGGTCAACACCAGAAAATATCTCGATAAGGACAAACAAAGACTTCAGATCCTGTCTTTCTGCACTCGCACCCGCTTTCATCATCTTTGCAGAGGAATTAGACCTAGTAAATTGAAAGCACCGCTCCAGCACGCACCGCCTGAAAAAGAGCGATGTTGAACGCCCAGCCGAGGAGAAGAAATACATTGGACTTCCAGAGCTCACCTCGCACGATCAGTCTCAAATAAATTATGTTGACACCTGGTTCACTAAACAAGGAATGACTGGCATTAAAAGAAGTAGCACTTATCCACCCCTAAAGAATCTTTTTTGTGGAGCGGTAGTGCAATGTTAAATGTTCGTTTTGGTGCCAACGAGAACGCTTCAAAAACGTTAAATTATGCTCTTTCCCCACAACTTCTCCATTACACAATATTTCCAGTTCTGAATTGCACCCCAAATTTAATTTCTTTACAATGTATTTCACTATATGTATTGTTCTCAGCTGCCCCGATGTGCGCAAGTAAGATTTTTTTAATGGGCCCAAACCTCCCTTCCATGGTACTAACTGAAAACAAACTTCTTCACCCCAGCAACTACCTTCTCCTCTACTCCTTGTGTAGCTTTTTTTTCTTAAAACATGGCCGTGGGAATTTTGCGTTGTCACTTCTCTTGAATGATCCCTTTCTGCTTTCCGTTTAATATTTCTGCTATGATAAAATTTATTGATTTCAGCAATTTCTTGTTCTTCAAAGTGAGGAAATATTTTATCGACTATACTCTGAATTGTTCGATCTGATTTAAACGGCTGTTTTTGCTTCAAGTTAATTTTACACAGAGGGCAACGCTTCTTAGCCCCGGCTTGCAATAAACATCGTCGGCAAAAAGTGTGTAAGCACTCAACACTAGTTTGTGCGTCAATAAAATACCCACAACATAAAGTGCAGACAAGATGTTTTTTAAGTTTTGTGGTTGATATAGCTTTTTTTTGATGCCCCTCTCTCTCTGAATCGTCAGAGCTAGTGTCGCTGTAGTCACTGGAGTCTTCAGAGGCGGAAAGTCCCCTACTGCAAGTGTCTAGTTGGCTCGTCTGCATTTTATTGGCCAAGGACTTTTGTTGCGAATAATTTTTCTATTATTCTGATATTTTTATGGGCTCTCTTTTAAAACAGGTGGTGTGGCACAGCTTAACAGGCAGGATTTGGTCGGTCGTGGGTGCGTTAACAGAGCCTAAACACACACAAGCAAATTATTATCTACTTCCCTCCTGTACACGTTTTTTTTTGTCTACATGCTATGCTGTTGAGCTCCGGACATCCATTTTCTACTTTAGTAATTGTTAGTACTAAATGTAGTACTCTGGAGAATAATATTACCTGCTCAAAAATATTAGTACTAAAGTACAATCACCAAAACGAAAACCTTCGTTAACCTTACATCACGGCTCTGGGACTTACGATGTGCGCGGGATAAAAGTCCAATCGAAATTGGAATCATTTCCTTATTTTGGAGCCCCCGATTAATTTTATAACATTATTTACATGGCGTGTAATCTATAATCTTATTACGGCGGAGGATTGAATGTATTTAGTGGAGTTCTCACTATTTTAAGGCCCTTCTCCTTTATTCGGCGCGTCCTTCATATTATGCCACATGTTGTTATATTAAGGATTTTAACTCGAACCGGTTTGCATGGAGGAGGAAGAATTTCGGCGGAAAATTGTATGTAATAATATCAGAAGTTGTATTGTATTGATAGGATATGTATGTACTGAAAATCGACAATTAAAGATTTTTGCCTTGCTGTGGTCGGGAAAGACACAAAAATCGGTCCAAAAAATCATTTTCGAGAGACGAAATAATGTAGTGTGTAATAAAAAATCCAAAGGTCATTTATTTGGGAATTTTTACTCCTCCCTGAGGTAATCCTTCTTTGTAGTATACTGTTAGTGTCCAGCCTATCAAGGGCAACCGAGGCCGCTCGTGTAAATTTTAAGGGACTTAAATAATATATACGAGGACTCTCTCATAGGTAAATATAATTTTGTTTTGGTACAAATTCAATATTGTAATTTCACATATTTACTCCTAATTGACAAATAATAGAAGTTGGTTTCAAGGAAGAAGGCTCAAATTTTTACTTGAAAAAATGGGGGGATATATGTGAGGAGGAGGATGGGGGGCACTTATTAATATTAAAACTTTTGGGTATAGGGAATAGGGCGCCATGACGCCATGACCATTGGTTCAGTCATTCCGCTTAGTTGGTGCAAAGGTCTTCTTCGAAAGTGATTTCCATGACTGTTGAATGGTCGGTCTCAATAACAAAATCACTAGACTCACATAGTTTATATAAGTTGTAGTGTTGTTATGAAATCAATCCGTGTTTGTATAATTTTGTGTTCACTCGTTTCTGTCCTGGGTCTGTCGAGGACGTCGGGTGCTCAACATAGACCTGCTGAACAAGTGATTCCCAAAGCCCAAGTGTTCGACGAGCCGCGGATCAGTTTCTTATCAAACTTAGAGCGGGTAGATAAAGGCGCTGCAATTGAGCGAGTGAACACGTATGTGGTATCAAAAGATGCTAAAAATGTGAACAAAAAAAATAACAGCCTAAACGGTCAAAGCTACGCAGAATGGGAAAGTTCAACTATGACCACTGCGTTTTCAAACCATTCTTATACGCCTGTGCAAGTCCCTGAAGGTTATTATAACAAATTGAAATCCAAAGCAGATTCTATTACATTGTCTTTGTTTTCTCGTAAACTTCGACAGGCGAGACGTTCTAGGCGTATACGCATTTGTCAAGTTTGCGATAGTTCTGTTGACACTGGCCGTATCATAGTAAGAAATGAAGCTGTCCGTGGTGCTTTAAAGAGTAAAGGACTAGTGGCCTTTGTAGATATGATTTGTGCCTCGTTGAAAGATGGTTTTTCGGCAGAGCTTGATTTTTTAGAATGTGATGTCCTGCACAAACATATTGCATCTTACTATGATCCGAAATATGTACACACGTTGCATAGCAATTCGGGTAGATATAACGAAGATGGTACAACTTTCGCACGGATTGGTATCACTAGAAAAGTTAACATAGCACTTGCAAGTGCATTACAAAATTGCAAGTCTCTGCTGGGTCTGGACTTTTGTGATGCAGTTATGAAGGATTTGTAGCTTGGATACTTATGGAAGTGGGAAAGTGAATGAAATAGCCATTGCGTAGCATTTCAATGAAAATATCGAGTCTTGAATCAGCTGGAAATAAAAACTAAATAACATAACTGCTGTTATTTAAAAAACTAATGGATATAGTACTGTTTTAAGACTCTCAAGATTATCCTAATTGTAGAACTGAATCTAATTTTGCGACTGCTAAAAATCATATCACTTAAAGTCGGTCGGTACCTCCTTTGTCGTTCCTACGATATTGTATCATTCGACCCTGTTCCCAATCATAATCTTCAAAACTTTGTACCATCCCGTCTGGTTGTGTTCCATAATTGACTTGTTCAAATGATTGAGAACTATACTGTGACTCCGATTTTTCAATATCCGGGCTGTTAGTAATTTCCGTAAGAAGGCAGCGACTGTTTTTGTTTTTAGATTGTCTGGTTCTGCCATCCTGTACTGGAACTTCACTGTTGCCTCGGACATTAAGAAAATTGGGATGTCATTGGTGTTGATATTTCATGGGCGTATCGATTTCACCCGATTGTCGTGCTAAACGAGATAGAACTTTTCCAACTGCCCGTAGGTTATTTTCCGTTTGTTCTTTTATCAGACTTATACAGTTGTTGTGTGTCTGTAAATGGCATTCGCCCGCCTGTTGTCTCTGTAACACTCCTAAATACCAATGGGTTGACTTCACATTGATAGGGATCAAGATCTTGTTGAAAACTTTTTTACTAGGCGACTGTTGTATCCTTTTTTTAATAATTCTCAAGATCCTGTCGGTCGGAAGGTGGGACAACAATACGTCTGCCAAATATGAATCTGGTCCAATGGTTAGATTGAGCGACTTTATTGCCAGCTGAATAGCGTCCCCTGCTACGTATTGATCTGGAAATAGGGTTGAAATAGCTGCTACGATAGGTGAATTTCGGAATTCCACAAAATTCTCCGGTTAAAACCATTTGTTTACCTCCATGCTCCTGCGTATGTGGACTTTTAGAGATTGAGCCCATGACATTCCTTCGTGTAATCCTTCTACTATCATCTTAATGAGCCGGGCTCTTATTTGGATACTATGTGTCTCGATTTGGGAAGGTGACATGGAGAGTTTTATTCCGGACCTGCAATTTCCCATGATGTAGAAGATCGTGTGGATCCCACAATTGTTGCGGGACACTTTGGGTTGTTTCTCATGATTCCTGCTAGTTTCGCGTGCGCTTGGGTTCGCCAAAGAGAATAGTCGTCGGAGATATTTTTCGTTTTCCTGTATGTTTCTAATCCTTTTCAGTTCATATTCACTCATAGGCTCGTTGGGTTCGTCACCTGGGATTTCTGTCGGACCGGTTTCTGTTTTCTTCCGTATGGTTGGTGATGTCACTCGGATTGGTGATGTCGCGGCCTCTATTGCCCATTTCTTGTCGGCGATTCGGATGTGTGGGCGTCGAGTAGGCGATCTTAAAGGGTTGCGTGGGGACACTGCCAAATCTTGTGCTAACCGGGTCCTATGTGCGAAGCCCGCTTCAATTCCTGTTACGACCGCTTCACTGACGTTTTTTTGTATTATTCTGATCCACCAATCTATCCATTGTTGTCGAGCACTGAGGTAACTTCGGCACTGGGGGGTTTCAGAAATCGGATTTCGGATAATCGGACTAAGACTTTATGCGCATCTTTGCTTAGGACCCCGAATATATTGACTCCAAAAGGCGTTACCTTTGGTTCACCTCCGCTTGAAACAAATTATATATAGTTGTTATGTCTAGATGTTTAATAAGTCAAAAAAAGAAAAGAAAAAAGAAGGTAAAACCGTCCAAGAACCCAAACTCCTCCTTGTTCCAGAATAAGACTTCTATCATAAAATTGTTTGAGACAGCGGCTATTATTGTTTTGTAGATGCCTGGCTATATCCCAAAACGTATTACGATGATCATAACGATGAATTTCTTTCAAGTCGTATACATAAACCTGCGTAAATGTATCTTCTAAAGATCCAAGTCTACCAAGAGTATATGGATTTTCCACTTCAGGGCGTATTCGTATTCATCATTCAAAGTATCATAAAATTGTTTTAGACAGCGGCTATTATTGTTTTGTAGATGCCTGGCTATATCCCAAAACGTATTATAATGATGAATTTCTTTCAAGTCGTATACATAACTGCTGTTATTTATGTTACAAAAGCATACTATATAATTTGTTTTTTATGTTACCAACAGGTGTATTTAAAATTGAAGAACTAAAACGAAAAATTGGCTGCTATTTAAAAAGTAATTAAAATTTAGCTTCCTCGTAAACCGCGAAAATAAATCTACTGAGCATTTGTCCATTAAAGGTTTGCATATTCTGCTTGTACTGCGAACTGATCTCAAATGTTGCCCTTGTCACTTAGTCTTGACTATCATGTTCAGATGTACTCCATGCGTAGTCCGAATCGGTAGGTGGATTTGCGTCAATGGCAAAAGACCCGTTTAAGACTTATCTTCTTCATGTACCACGAATTTATTTCTGCTCCTTATGCCCAATAAGGTTTTACGAATAATTCCTTCATGTACTGTTCTCCGAATTCATTTCTGCTTCTGTGGTTTTCTCAATCAATTTACCCTTGTCATTTAGTCTCATTTAATGGACTATTATCCTCTCGTGCACTCCATGCAAGTAAATACTTCCACTGGTATCTGGATTGTAAATTACTCAGGTTAACTTGTTAGTCTCAAATTTATTTCCCTCCGTCTCGGGTTTATATATTTTCGCTTTTTGTTTTTTTTTCTTGTTGTTTCTTTTCGCTTTTGTGAACATCCAGAGAAAATTCACAATGTTCTTCTAGGCACCATTGACCTGCCATTGTTCCCAAAGTTACTTGCTTTTCGAACAGTCGGGGGTGATTTTCCCCTCCGGTCATTAAGCATATCTGATGGAATGACATCCCACGCACGCTCAGATGGCAGAGAGGCATCCGTGGGATCACTTTCACCCCAGTCAACCGGTTCATCCTTAGGCATGCCCAAAAATAATACAGACACTAGGCAGTAAGTGCATAATATGTACAGACGATATTACCGTTTATATGATCAATTCCTTCTCCCCGGGGCAATTTGCCGCGGTTTGAAAGTGGCTGATATTGTTTTTTTTGTGTAGCCGGGGCTTCCAAGTGGGAGCGAATATCCTAAGTGCCAGGGGGATTCTTACGTGTTGTGGTGCTTTGCTTTACCTCTAAGATATGATACACGTACACATTGCCTACATATTGGTTTTCTCAAGCAACATCAAAAACTTGTTTTTCTTCTTACAATTGTAGTGTAAAGGTATTTTACAAATACGAAAATATGCATATTTTAGATGGGAAAATCAGTTCGAAAATAAAATAACAGGTAATAGCAACAGTCAAATTAAGAAAAAAATATTTAGGTTTTTCTTCTTCTTCCGACTGTCCGATTTAAATGACTTCTACTCTACGACGCATTTTGGGTATTTTAGTTTAGTTAAAATCTATAAATAAAGGGAGTGTAAGTAGAAACAAATCTTCCCCTCTTGCTACAAACGAGATTTGTGGACTTTCTAAAGATCTTTCCCTAGATCTGGTCAAGACTCCGCTCCGATTGGCTAAAAAATAGCAGCTATATAGTGTTTTTAAAGGTTATCGTTTTCTGTTCATTGACTCTATAAAAGAATGATCGGTTATGAGTTTGATCTTATCCTGTTCATATACACACACACATGTAAGTGTACATTCTGGGAATCCTAAGCGGCCAAGCCGATCAACAATTTCCAGGACGTATCATATAATTTAAATATAAGAACAAAATATATTCTGTTATTTAGAGATAATTTATGCTCTTAAATTAATTTGAGATAAGATTATAAAAACACCTAATTCAGTTTATCTAAAAATTATAAAGTAAATGTTACCATTTGAGTAAATGCATTTGGTTATTTGTAAACCAATATATCGCCGTCAATGAATTATTTCTGTCGCTAGGTTATCCTTTTCTTGTCTCTTAAATTGTTTCATTTCCTTTTTCCTCTGCTCTTTTTTTTTCTTTCCTTTTCCTGAAATGTAACATAAAGTTAAGTTTCAACAAAAAACTATTTCAGTTTATCTAAATTAATAAGTTACATTTCTGTTGCAAATGTTGTTTTGTGACAATATGATGTTTTTCTTTTATTTTTCAGTATTATTTCTATACACATTTTCTGTTGGTTGCTTTTATTCTTTTCGTCGAACCTTTCTATTATTCATTTCCTGTTGTAAATCTCCCTAGTCTGAGTTAATGTTCCAGGAACCCTCGTACAAGTAATGTTCTTTTCACAATCGGTGAAATGTTGGTTTATTATATCCTCTATATATATCAGACCTAAAAAATAGGAAATATCAGTACAGGAACACACCATAAGGATTATTTTTAACTAATACATAGAATTAGCATAGAAGTGTTTTTTTATTTCACAAAAAATGGTTTAGTTAATTTTCACTATACCATTTGATATAGGTAAATATTACAAGTACGGCATTTTAAGTTTTTGCGATAAAATTCCATGTTTTTTGTACTAGAGAGGCTAATATTACAAGATTTCGAACTTGTAATACAATTTCCACGCTCCCAAGAATATTTTTCAGGACGGGTTTATTTTTCTACTAAACCAAATATGGTAAGTGCCGTTCAATATCGCCTTATAATCCAACCATTCGTTTTCGATGGGTTCAGTGACGATACCCTCCTTTTCTCGCTTTTTTTTATAATTTAAAAACGACATATATTTGTCTTCATTTGGAGCTGGGTTACACCATTTTACCCAGCGCTGTTGTACCGTTTCGGTTACACTAGGATTTTTCATATCTGGCAAACGCATGTTATCAAGAATAAAAACTTGGACTACAATTTCCGTTCCCAATAATGATTTTGTGGTATCAAACTGGTGCTCACTCTCAAAATGATATATAACAGGGCCTGAAAATCCTTCTTGTTCGCTAAATAAGACTCGCTCTGTTTCAAACGTTTTTCCGAAAAATGAATACTTGCAGTACATTCCTTGTACTGCGTCATCGGTATCATTTTCGAAACCAGTGATCTCAAGATGGTATAAGCAAGGTTCTTTCTGTAATTTTTCCGGGCTAGAGGTGTCGTCACTGTGGATTTTTCCCTCCTCTGCTTCGGGCGATAATGTAGCCATCCAACAAATAGAGATATTGCCGACAGTTAACATGTCTTCTTTCCCACTCTCCAGTGCCCCAGAAGACATTTTTGTGTTATTTTTTCCCTCGGCACTATTGTGCTCAACCCGTGTCAACATAACAACTTCAGTCGAGCTGTTACCTTTTGTGGTATCTAAGCTGGTACGTGCAGTACCAAACAATTTGTACTCGGGCGTATGGATACCATTAATAACCGCGTTCGCAAGTACTGCCAATTCTGGCTCGCCTTTGCAATCTTCGGATGTTCGCTGAAAAAAAGGTTCAAGTAGATCAAATTCTTTTGATAACGCACGACGTTCGAGGAAGTTATGAAATGACAGCAACTCGGTGCCTTTGCTTATTGAAGTATGCGGTGTTGAATCCTCAGTGTAACACCTTGACAATGCATGCGTCCACTCATTAACCCAGTCCCGAATCATATCAATTTTCCCCCTCATAGCCCAATTGTTAATCTCTTTCTTTGCATTTGTATAACCGTCCAATGATTGAAGTAACCCTGATGCTGAAACAAAGCCCATGGGGTCTGTAACTAACGAGTCCCAAAAATCCCTCATCGCGACTAATTCATCTGCGTTGATGCCTGTATTTTTTGAAACTTGATGGTCAGCCCATATTTCAAATGAGTCCTTGACAATGTCGGACATATGATTTGGATCTGGTACAGCATCACCAAAAAATCTCCATAAGAATGTATAATATTTAAGAATGAAGGCAATATCCTCTCGTGAAAGGTTTGAATGATCCTCTGTGCAGTAAGAGTTGAACGCAAACAAAATTGAATCAGAATCTGATAAGGTTTGAACTAGTGGCGTGATCGACATTGTAAATTCAAAGAAGTCAACTTTCCCCGTTCCATTTCGATCGTGAATTGTGAACACCCGATCAAGCACATCTCTACTTTTCAGATTGATATCCATCGCAGACATAATTCTATGCAACCGATGCCGAGACAGTTCCATTTGAGTGTTTGTTTCATCACGGAGACGGCGAGAAAGCTTCATGAAGCTCCATGAATTAAAATTTAACTGCTTTGCAAGTGCGGTAGTTGTCGACATTTGTGCGATTGTAATGGTGTGTGTTTGTGATAAAAATATTTTTACAATTTATAAGTTGATTTCAAATGAATCTAACAACGGGGGTCGTTTTTGAAATGAAAATATTTTTAGAGCATTAAGCCCAAAGATTATTTCACTTGTCCGTTGAACTTTTTGGTTGTGGGAATTAATTTAAATTAAGTACTTTTGTTGCACTAAGGTTGTTTTCCTTAATCGAATTTATTAATTGTGTCGAAATGGTTTGAACTAGAGCCGCACATCATAAATCCGCTATCTAAATGAATGAATGTCATTAGGGATTTCTAATACAATGTATTTAAGGGATTCAAATCCGTAATCAAGAAAAAAGAAACATTGAAGAAAAGCAACTGAACTTGTGTTTTTTCATCGTTTTTTCTTCTAGTTGAAGCGTAGCGAAACATTTTGCCTTTATTATCCCGTGCACTTTCGTTTTTTGCTAGACTATATTTGTCGTTTCATCGATATTGTGAAATCAGAAACTTTAAAAAACACTAATTTTTATCCCCATATTCCTTATCTTATCGAAAAAGGGCCAAGAGATCGCATACACGAGTGTGCTGTTAATTTTATTGTCTCTAATGTTATCGA
>JACLAC010025936.1_pt1 | contig 11666 bp, 6 predicted proteins | sample 8027881 | NCBI WGS metagenome assembly JACLAC01 (sample SAMN15725517, study PRJNA655200) | protist metagenome | isolation source: fluorescence activated cell sorting (FACS) single amplified genomes of... | place: Spain: Blaines Bay Microbial Observatory, Mediterranean Sea | collected 2016-01-19 | reverse complement strand
GTAAATAACGAGTGCTACTACCTTGCACATAAAAATTCGCGTGACGAGACTGCGACTCTTTCACCTTAAAAAGTTTAGAACAAAGGCTGTGTACGGTATATTGCAGTAGACTTTCTTTTTTAACGCGTTCATGATTATCAGAAAGTTTGCTGGTCAACACGAGGACTATGTCCACGACGTGAGCTATGATTACTATGGAAAACGACTTGCAACGTGCAGCTCCGACCACAAGATAAAAATATGGAAGATAGATCCGAAGGATGGGCAGTTCCATTGCCAAGTTGAGCTCGAAGGGCATAAAGGGCCAGTGTGGCGAGTGACATGGGCGCACCCTGAGTTTGGCAACGTTATCGCCTCGTGCTCCTACGACCGCAACGTTATGATATGGGAAGAGCACATGGGTTCGACTGCAGAAAAACCAAAGTGGCAGCCCGTTGCTACTCTCGTCGATAGCAGAGAGTCTGTGATAGACGTGAAGTTTGCGCCACGGCACCTGGGACTTAAGTTTGCCACCTGCTCCGTCGATGGATATGTTCGAGTATACGAGGCAAGTGATATTATGAACTTGACACACTGGCAAATTGAGGACGAATTTGAAGCTGACAAGCGAGATGTGACTAGTATCTCGTGGAACCCATCTATTTTTGACAGCCCTATGCTGGTCGTGGGAAGCACGAATGGAAATGCGCGCTTATTTGGCTACAACGACAAAGTCAAGAGGTGGAAACTTCTTGTAGAGCTTCAGGGTCACGAAGCTGCTGTAAACGACGTGTGTTGGGCACCCAATGTAGGGCGATCCTTTCACCTTATTGCAACAGTTTCCAGTGATAGATGCATACGTATATGGAAGATCGAACGGTGTACCAACGGCGAAGATTCGTGGACATCTGCGTGCGTCGAGACGCTGGAGCAGGATGTTGAAGTCTGGCGAGCGCAGTGGAACGTCACAGGGACGGTGCTCGCGACGTCAGGCGACGACGGAGTGATCAAGTCGTGGCAGAGTAATTTTCGAGGCAAGTGGGAGTGTACGTCGATTGTATGCGGCAATTGAATGCTTGCTTGCATAAAAACGCGCGCTATTCTTACCTCTTTTTCAAAATAACATGTAGAGAGCGTTTTTTATATACCTACTCGTTCGTTATTATAATATATCTTGAAGTATACGTAAAAACGACACACATACACAGCGAAACATCGCAACAATATCGGCGTAAATACCGCTCAGCAGCCCTTTCCCTTAAGCAAGGAAACTTTCCAAAGAATCTATGAGCGCCTCTAGTTCGTACGTGCTCAAAGGTGAATTGTGACCGCAAGCAAGCGGCACGTGCCGCCCAGCGGGCGACTTGCACGTTGTGCCCAAAGAAGCTGTGACTGCCTCGTACGTCCTCGATAGAGAGTGAATACCTTCCACAAGTACAATGCACTCCGCGTCATCATCCGCAGCGCCTAAAAGAGCGGCAGCAGCGTTCAAATTATCTATTACGCGATCGGCTTTTGCGCGATCCGAAAAGATGCCCCACACAAAAAAGCATGTAATCCAGTCTTGCAGAGCCCCGCCCTTACCGAGATCATCACTACTTTGGCTATATTTAGCATCTGCATCTGAAATAGTTTGCAGCCGAATTGCGTGCCCAAGCATCTGGCCGCAAAGACCGTCAGAGCGCCATATTATAGTTGTTGCTAACTTTAGATCATTATTCCCGAGAACGTTGCCAGAAATACGCATTGCGAGAGCTGTAGCCGACGCCGCAAACGTCCTCGCAAAATCACTGCCATCAAACCAGCAGCGGCAACGTTCTCGCAATATTTTTGGTAGCAAACGGGCAGATGGAGAGTCAATAGTGCAATCCGGATCGCCAAGTATCACTCGCTTTGCTACCATGGTGAGGAGAGAGGCGGGAAATCTCACCATTCCATCCCTCGGGTCAGCCATGCAGATACAATCAACACCCTGGGCGCATGCTGTCAAATATCTGGAACTGTTGTCGCAGCGCCATGTTGTCAGCATCTTGAGCGCTCCCTCTGCCCAGCGGCCCATGAGGCAACGCGCCGCGGTAGAAAGATCGCCGAATGTGCGATCGCACACCAAAACTGAGACAGAGCCTACAGATGCAACATATGTCGCGGGAACTCCCCCCAGACTCTCCCCGTGAGCACCAAAAGTGGAGGACCCAATTTTTCGTTTCACATATTCAATGATCCCCTGCGCATCCTCGCAGAGCACGCTCGGAGTAGGCCGCCCTTCGCTCCTGCCATATCCCCTGTAGTTATAGATGACAACGTTTACGCCGTGCTCTGCGTAAAATTGCACCCACGAAGACTGCACCGCATAAAACTCATACAAGCAGGCATTTGGATTGCAGAGCAACATTGTTCTACTAGATGCAGCAGCGAAACCAACAGTTTCGGAAGTAACCGTACCCCCGGGGACAAACATAGCATCCAGTCGACATCCGTCTTTAGCTACATACCAGAACTGAGATGCTCCGTATTGTGCAGCGATACTACAGCGGAGGTAGCTTAGCGACAGAGCTCCTGTATAAGGTGCGCGAGCCTGGGCACGTGATCGGTAAAGCTGCCGCGCGTTCGAAAGTATGGAACGGATAAGGTTAGCTGCGCTTGATGTATTTAATCTCATTACCATATCACCCTTTCCTTCTTGATCTCTATCTACTAGGTAGCGATCGCACGCCTCGCGAAACCGAGACAGTGCGAACGAAGCGTCCTTTGCAGCAGATGTACCGCATGCTTCGGTTGCACTAAGAGTAGTGCGAGAGCAGCAGCGACGCACATGACAGTCAAGTGCATCGCACGAGCTGAGAAATTCATGAAGCGTCTGAGTTAGTTCACTGCGTCCCATGATATGAACGTCGTTTCGTTCGCAATAGCGAAGCGTTCGCAGCATACTGTCCAGATACTGTTCTCGCGCAGTGAGCATTGTTTCACGCATCCGGTTATTCATAATACTGGCATCTTGGCTTAAAGACTCGGTAAAAATATGAATACCGTTTTCCCATGAATCTAGAGCCACATTGCAAATGCGCCTCTTTATTTCTTTGGCTATGCTCTTTTCAGTATCCCTTACTACGGACGACATCCAACCCGGAAACACAAGCGCCCGAGCAATAGTGAGGCCGATCATGTATATTCCGGAAAAAAGAAAAGCCAATAGACCGTAAATAGTGATGAAGTAGATTACACCTTTTAGAACGAAACCGATAGAGGTGAATAGAGCGTTGGCGATAAGGTATGCGTGGAGACACGTTTGGGGGTTCCGGAGCGCGGTAGCCAGCGGCTCAAGAGATATTTGCGCGTCAAGGGTTTTCATTTTTCGGATCGAAGTGACTTAAGTAAATGTTTATATATTCACGCAACATCTTTATTCCTGAAAGTTGCTTCAGGTTTTTTGATTGAATGGTGCATTGGAACGCATTGTCGAACGCATCCCAAATGCAAATAAGAGTAAAAATTCTGCTACAATATTTACTAAATACAAAGGTAATAATAACGTCGTCATATTATGTTATGATATGATATATGTTAAGGTAGGGTAGGGTGTAGGGTAGTAGTCTAATAATTATTAAAAAAAATAATACTATTCAAGGTAAATATTTACGAGTAGTAGTTATTTAGTTATATATTATGTACTCGTATACGTACAATACTCGTAAATAAAAAATATTATTTATAAGGTATATAAATAACATAGTACCCTACGTACTATGTGCTAACATACCCTAACATACTCGTACCTTAAGGTATGGTATGTTATTTTACAATATACAGCAATATATATTTTATTATAAGGTACCTTATTATAATATATACTCGTAATATGTTCTATATACAATATATAATATTTTTGAATATTTAATACGAGTAAATAATATTTAATATTTATTATATATTTTTACCTTACCTTAATGTTAAATTAAATATTTTTTTTTAATACGGTAATAAACATTGTACGAGTACAATAAATATTTTTATATTTTTTACAAATTTTAATAATACAATACAGTAGTCATGATGTATTCTGCTGTGTATATATTTCATTTTAAAACATTTAATCGTGTATTTTATAATCTATAATACAAGGATGTTTGAATACGACTTCCCTCTTGGCGACTCATATTGCAGTCACTCCAGAAGCAGAACATTTGTGTGAAAAGCAAACTGTGGAAAGACTTTTAAACTCAAATGCCGACACCCACTTCGTCGTCGACGGACTTGTTCCCTTACCGAACGTCGTCTGTGTGCGTAAGAGCGCTCCAAATAGGGAAAGTAGTGCAAATATTTTCTTCACAGCACAAATTTGAACTCCACAATCAATGCGAGAGCGACGTGCTGCTCTTCTTTCAAGGTCACGGCAAAATGGCAAGGCGCAGAGTGCGCCTCAGCGACGACGCTCTCGAGTGGAGAAAGTCAATGATAAAAATGAAGCGGGTGCCGTTTCGACGCATTCACAGCATACATTTGGGGCAGCAGTCCAAGGGGAAGGGGAAGCACCCGCGTTGTTTATCATTTTTACTTGTCTATAGACAAAAGGCAAAAACAAAAAGAGTTGAGGCATCGTGCACGTCTGTTCTGCAGCTTTCGACGTGGATGCACGCGCTCCGTGGTCTCGTTCCCGATGGCGTCGCGCCCTCTTTCACCGAGGTCGTAAACTGGTGCGATTATGCCAACCTTGCGATGCGCAGTGTTGGTATATCTCAAAGAAGCGGGAGAAGGAGGAAATCGTTAGTGCGGATGATGTTCAAGCCGTTTGAGAGTAATTCGAGGCGACTGAGCGTTGGCGAGAAGCAGCTCACGCCTGAACCTAAAACTCCGCCTCGAGCGCTACGCAGGTGCAGCCAATCGGATCCGCAGCATAGTCTTTCTGAAGCCAAGCGATCTGTAGCTGAGCATAAAAGTCGTCTTTATTTATTTACGCGATCTGATTCGGGGACAATTTCGACGTTTAATCCTCTCGATCGAAAACTTGTACGACACGCTAGCAACCCCAACATCTTTGCGAAAAGCTCTGCGGATGAAGCGAAGAAGCTGGAAGAACGTCTGCATGCACTTTCAGAAAAGGGTGCTATTGATGCGTCTGACTACTCGAAGATACTTCGAATGATTCGAACCGGCAAGGAAAGGGTATTTCGCATGTGCGCGCTACTACTCAGCTCGATCGAAAGTGCGCGGGGGATACGAATGTACGCTGAAGAGAACGAGAGTCCCAAATGCAAGCGCGAGAGCCTAGAAGCAGCGCCAAAGGCGATATATGACGGCCAAAGTGTCAAGTACGCAAACATGGCGTTTTGGGTAAAGAAATTAACTTCAGAGACTTCCAATAGGCAAGCGTTCCTTGCGACTATGCCGCTATTTGCGCACCCGCTGGACGTAGCAAGACGCCTCGTTTCTCTATTTGGTCGCCTGCGTTTGGTCAGCCGGGGATCGCGAGAAGTCAATCTCTTGAACGCAGTGAAACTTACGATCACGCAAGCTCGTATTCTGAGCATGCTAAAGGATTGGATTATGGACTTTTCGGATGATTTTCGTAATTCGGATACTGGGAGATTTATACTTGATTTTTTGAAGAAGTTGACGGAGCGTTTTGACGCTGTGGGAGCTTCGCATGTCAAAGGGCTGATAAGTGAGCTGATTGGGAAGTTGTCGAGTATATCATCCACGACTCCCCCAAAACCCCGCTATCAAAGGTCGAAAAGCGGATCGGGCCGAACTTTGGTCCGTCGATATAATGGCAACGAGGCAATCGAGTTGTTTCTCGCAGCTGTGTGTCGCGGAGATGACGCCGACTCGTTTTTATCTACTTGCGCATCGAGTTCAGTAGGCAAAAAGTTGGCAGCGGAAAAACGTCTTGCGGAGCGCGCCGCGTCCATACTATTCAACCACCCGAAGTCCATCGCAGAGCAGCTCACGCTAATGGAGGACGCGTTCTTGTTTTCGAGGCTGCATCGGTCGCCGAGGGACATCCTCTTCAAAGCCGCGGGAACGCCCGCAAAATGCCCCATCACGACGCAGCTCGTTGACCTCTTCAACCTCCGCACGAGGTGGGTGCGCACAGAAATCATACGCGAAACAGAAAAACAAAGAACCAAAGCCATAGAATTTTTCATTGATGTGGCTGCCGAGTTGGCCGAGCTCGCCAGCTACAACGTCCTCGAGTCAGTTGTCAGGGGTTTGGATGTAGTAAACGTGAAGGTCCTGACCTCGTCGTATCATGACAAGCTACGATCGCTCCAAGAAATCGTGAGCCCATCGGGAAACTATGCCACGTATAGGTCTCTCGAAAGCGAGAGGCGGGCACGAGCACAAGCGATGCTCCCAATGCTCACCGTCGTCCTCCGTGATCTGCACGCATATCAGGAATGTATGAGCTCTGCACACCCCGACGATCCTACGATGCTTCACTGGACAAAGTATCGCCGCATGTACGACTGCGCCACGGGTGCCAACAGGTGCGGCGGCTACTACGCGGCCAACCTTCTCATACACGATGATACTCTCCAGTTCGTACTTTGCGAGCGGATGGCAAGGGCAGAGGAAATATTTCAGTTTGCACCTTGAAACTATCGACATTATTTTTTCAATAAATATACAGATTAAATTAGATACTACAGAAGTTATACATACTAAAAGTTAGACGTTCCTCGAAATGAATTGCCTGCGCTCATCGCCTGCAGCTCATGCACAATGTCGTCTACAGCTCCCCTACTTTGGTTTTTGGCGGCCATAGACCACACATCCTCGTACTCTTCAGCATCTTTATTTTTCAGCACTATGCCGCCGCTTCGTGCCAACGACGCCTCGTTTTTGACCCTGCCAACGTACGTTTCGCTGTTTTGCACGCATTCGGAGACTACCTGTCGCGCCTCGCACGCCTTTTGTGAAATATGCAGTGCAGCGCTGGGACCTCGGACGTTTAGGCGCTTTGTCCCCGATCGAAGCCCGTCGTTTTTCTCAAGCTCACAAGCAGCAAGGATTCGGGAGGCGATCGCGTCCACAAGACCATGCACGTGGTGCTCGAGTTTATCTGTATCGGAAAGAAGAATATTGGGGTCCATTTCTTTCGGCAAATAACGTTGCGTTAAAAGGAGGGTTCCAAACGTGCGAAAAAGAATAAATAGATTGATGAGGTCCACGACAAAAACAAGTTGCTAAAAAGAAAACCGCGTGTCACGCACATTTTCGAAGCGCATTTTGTGCTCGATGCGGGATGTTGCGATATTTATTATTAACTACTCGTAACTATACAATACGTCCCTATCTTTTATTTTTATAATAAAAAAAAAAAGAAATTATAAAAAAAAAAAAAATTAAAAATTTACAATAAACAATACTAACATACGAGTATGTTATGTAAGTAAGTACTATATACCATAAACCATAGATGTAGGGTAATAAGGTAAATTATTTTTAATAAAATAAAAAATAAATTTATTTATTAAGCCCGGGGGAGGGTGAAGCAAAAGGAGCCGGTATATTATTTCAACCATCCGGCTGATCGGCCAACAATATTATAAATGTCGATATGCGTTAAATATAAAACATACTATATCATTCCATAGATATAACGTTTCACCCAATTTACATGAAATAGGCCGATCTTGCCGCACAAGCCACCCATTTCCTTCGCCCGCGTCTTTTTTTTATATCATCTCCTCCCTTGCACAGCTAAATCGTATGCACAGGTAAATCGTATTATGTACGACTATACCACTATTTTATTATTATAAACGCTTCCCGGGAGGGGCGGCCGAGCAGGGTCGATTGAAGACTGCCAGCAGCCGAAACATCGATCATTGTAGAGCAAAACGAAAATTTGCAATACGAAAATGTGGGGCGTCTCTCTTTTTAACAAAGTGAAAAGAAACGTGAATATAATCGCACTGCAAAAACAAATTTAAAGTTTCAAACCCACATATAATAATATACTATACAACAAACATGTCTGTTACTATGTCCAAGAGGCGCAAGTTCGTCGCCGACGGTGTCTTCTACGCGGAGCTCAACGAGCTTCTCACCCGCGAACTCGCCGAGGATGGATACTCTGGTGTTGAAGTCCGCGTCACTCCTTTGAGGACTGAGATTATTATCCGCGCAACGCGCACCCAAAGCGTTCTCGGCGAGAAAGGACGCCGCATTCGCGAGCTTACCGCCGTTGTGCAGCGCCGTTTCAAATTCCCCGACAAAGCCGTGGAGCTCTACGCCGAACGTGTTGAAGTGAGGGGACTATGCGCTCAGGCACAGGCGGAGTCTCTCAAGTTTAAGCTTCTTGGCGGACTTGCCGTGCGCCGCGCGTGCTACGGCGTGCTTCGCTACATTATGGAGAGCGGTGCTAGGGGATGCGAGGTTATTGTGAGTGGTAAGCTTCGTGCGCAGCGCGCGAAAGCGATGAAGTTCAAGGAGGGCTACATGGTCAAGTCTGGCCACGCCGCCGAGGTGTACGTCGACAAAGCGGTCCGCCATGTGCTTATGCGCCAAGGCGTTCTCGGAATCAAGGTGTCGATCATGCTGCCCCAGGATCCCGAGGGTAAGATTGGACCCAAGGAGCCCCTCTCTGACATTGTGACGATCCTGGAGCCCAAACCGGAGCCTGTTGTCGTCGCGCAGCCCAACGCTGCTGCGGTATACGCGCAGTAAACTTAACAACACCGACTACTTTAAATAAAATAAAAACAGTTTAACAAAAAGCCAACTACATATATATATTTGCATTTTGAAATGGATTACGCGTTTCTACTCTCCCCACTGTAACGGAATGCGTCTGCTACCAACAACGTAAACGTTGATGTTTTCTAACAGCCTTTGTAGCTCTTGATTGGATTTGCGGTAAATATCTGTCAAATTCCGAGTTGCATCTGCAGGAATATCCCCAATGCGGACGAGGCGCTGAAGGGCAGAGGCGTCGAAGGAGAAAGCTCCGTCCTTGCCATACTTGGAGCTATCCCTTGCAATGCCGCCCGCCAACGTCCCTACTTCAGGGTCTATCAACGGAACTCCAACTATCCTGGATACCTCTCTCATGAACGCATGGGGATTGATGGCAGCATTCTCTCCCCAAAATAGCGCCACCGATGCCTCGGTTGGGGTCTGCCACTGCTCCAGAACTTTTGAGTAAAAGCCAAAAGAGATCACCGGGGGCACGTAGCACGGGATCACTTTACCGTCGCATTTCTGTATACCATCTCCGCTGCAAGATGTGCATGAAGCGGGGCAGCAAAATGCATTCCCGAATGCGAATCCCAGTTTACCTCTTCTGCAGTACGAATACCGAAGCCGGCTGTACCCGCACGATGCGAGAACTGCATGCGAGTATGCAACGACTTCGAGGAATGTGGGCGACATATTTCCTGGTATGGCGTAGTATCGGCGCAAAAAACGGTTGCTGCGAACGCGCGCTGATTTTTCTTTAAAATCAGAGAACGCCCTCGCGCGTGGATCGGTCAATAGGATGATTCGCTTTGCTTCAGGGAGCATCCCCCGAAAAAATGTTGAAGCCTCAGGAGACCACAAGTACCCCGCAAGAACCTCGCCACTTATTTTGAAGTCGCGCGGACCAATGCGAGGAAATCGGGATAGGTACGTCTCGTGTAGCAATCGCTCAGGAGCTCCTCTCAAATCGCTCGGTCGCGACTTTAAGGTATCGATGCCCAAAGAATTCGACTTAGCAGATGCTATGGGAGGAACAACATCAGGATGCTGAAGCAGAGTGCTGAATACGGCAGAAGCAAATAGTTCGTCTCCGCCGAGGATAAGAAATCGCGGATCGCATCGCACGACAGGAAGCAGGGTACCCTTGCGGCCATCTTTCCAGCCGACCTGTGTCGTACGGAGCCGACATCGTGCATCAGCGCGCATATTTCCTGCGTATCCTTTCCGCACCGAAGCGCGCACGTGGTGGTAACTGACCACAGGATATGCGTCGGGTCGATCCAAATCGTCTACGTTGATCAGGGCGAAAGGGTCATACGATTTCCCCCTTGCTCGCTTGTTCACAAGGTAGTAGAGGCGGCGCCAAACGGAACCTTTTACCCACGGCGGATCAGGGCGAAATATCAAATTCGAGCGCATAGAGAGCTCGCGTGAAGTCTGCACGCCTGCGAACTCCCTCGCGCAGACTGCAATACGCATGTCTCCCCCGCTCATAGGACCATCAAAGTGACCCCGGACCTTCGACACACCGTTTTCGTCCAAACCAGCACGTAAACACTTTTCAAGTGACTCGCGCTCACACATACGTTCCATGGCTGCCGCGCTGATGAGGATGCCACTTCCGCCGTTAATAAGCACGTTTTTGACTGTCAAATACCCCGTGTAGATTGGCTCGACAAAAGGATCAAATTTTATTTCGAGGTCCTTCATATAAAGCTGCAAATTTGTTACGTTGATGAAAGTGTCACCATCTACGAAGAAAGTGTACGCAAATCTACGGGTGCCTCCTTCGGGGCTAATCTGACGCTCATTACATGCTGCTTCTAACATTGCGACTGCCTTACCCCGCATAAACCGATTCCAAAAGCATATCTGAGAATTTTGAGATAATGCAACGTCAATTTCATCCTCAGATAGTTTTGTCCCGCGAAATGCCATATCGAGCCTCTTCGCGGTGGAGGAAGCGCGCGCGAATGCGGTTTGTTTTTTCAGTTGGTACTCACTTAAAATGGGAAATCTATCGATATACTTAATGCGCGCTTCGACCCCAGGAACACGCTTTTGACTCTTGAGGAAAGATTGAACTTTGAGGGCGTGGTCGTCTAATACGCCCCCTCGAACGACTGCGTAGTTGATTCGTGCCCGGACGCTTCTCAAATTAGTGTCAGCAATTCGAAGCCCAAGTGACGTCGCATCGAGACCTTCCAGCTCGCGTACTCCATCGTTGTCCTCGCGAGACATCACCCACACACTTATGTCAAAATCAGCCTTTATTTCGATATTCCCGTCAACGTGATGGTAGTCATGGATGGGTGGAGGGGAGTAGGGCGCGCAAGTTAGTTTTGACCACTTTGCGGTAAAAGCGCACATCGCTGACTGCATGTGCACTTCGCAAGCTTCGACCATAGAAGGCTTTAGCGCGACACCATTTGATCTCCGAGGACAAAGCATACGGGGCGTTTTCAAGTTATTCACGAGGGAGCCTTTGCAACTAGCAGCGGCGAGATGTTTTGTCTCTTCTCGGTGTTTTTCAAGCCGAGAAACTAGTCGATTTCGTTGTCTTGACAATTGCTCATACCGACGACGAAGAAAATCATTTCCTTGAAAGTGCGGATTCGTCAATAGTGCTGATATTGTTAAAATGAATATGCACATAATGCATATTCGAGTGAATGAGCATATTTCTGTGAGCTTGCTAAATTTCATGGCGCAAAAATTCTTATCAGGCACTTTTTTTTCTGAGATTCCAAGAGGCACCATTAACCTCAGCAAGAACTCAGCTCAGTTTTCGCACTTTGCGAGAACACATGAATACCTTTCTATTCCGCAAAAGGTAATAGTAGCAAGTGCTGCGCCATTGCTAAAATATTTCTAAACAGAAGTGGTTAAATGTAATAAAAGGATAAGAATTCAATTATTATTGTACTTTTTTACTACCTCATCACTTTTTTTTATTTATTTATTTATTTAAATATTTAAAAAAAAAAATACAATACCTTAAGGTA
>JACLAC010011935.1_pt1 | contig 11668 bp, 14 predicted proteins | sample 8027881 | NCBI WGS metagenome assembly JACLAC01 (sample SAMN15725517, study PRJNA655200) | protist metagenome | isolation source: fluorescence activated cell sorting (FACS) single amplified genomes of... | place: Spain: Blaines Bay Microbial Observatory, Mediterranean Sea | collected 2016-01-19 | reverse complement strand
TCCCGTACCGTTTCATTCAACGTATCACTACGCGACGAGCTACGGCCCTCGGCAGGGATCACTAGTAGGGTTTCATGACGTTACTACTCCAACAATCCTCCGATTTTCTCCACCCTACTATTGGTAATTCTAGTTGATGATCGAGAAGTCCAGTCAGTTCAGCTAGTTGTGCGCCTGCTCACGGACTCAACCTGTTAGTGTCGAAGGCCCATTACCCCCTCAATCTCTTCAGTCCTGCTCACTACTTGCTGTTCGAGTTGCTACTATTTATTGCGCTCTTTACTACAAAAACTGCAGCCAGCGCGGCCCGTCCGCTCACACAAAAAACGTGCCGTTCTTACTAATTACTAACTACTAGTCTGTCACCACCCGCTGCAATTCTTTCACGTCCAGCGTGTCCAACCTCTTCAGCACACTACTACAATTCCCTTAAAGTTTCATTAGTCACTATTCGTCAAAACTTATTTGCTCCTTGTTGCTACTACTTGTAGCTACTACACGGTCAGGTGCGTGAGGAACTGCTGCGCCAGCTTCAGCGCCGTCATTTTCCTTAATCTTCTCAGTTTCAGCACATTGCTACTAATCATCATCGAACACTATAGCATGTACGTCTTCACTACAGCCCGTACCGGTTAATGAGCTTACTAAATGTGTACGTCACTACTCCGTCGCGTTACTACTGCTCGTTACTAGTTCCTGAAGATTCCGCCACTGGGACCATTACTAGGAGGTGATCATCCGGGCCAGCTCACTACCCTTTACTACGGGGGCGCACCGTTACTAGCACACGTTGTACAGCTATTCTTTGAGGAGGCCGTCACTACATAGGCTTCAAGCTTAGGAGATTATGAACATTTTCTTGCTAAATCCTACTAGCTCTGGTAGACCCTGTTCGTCACATGTGCTAACTGCCGTCGTATGTTATTACCCTTCAATGTTACTAGGAGAAGGTCGGCCTACTAGGTGCGGTTGCGCCCGGGCTCCAGCGAGTCCAGCACAATCCCGTCTATCAGGCGGTCACTAGCCTGTTTAGTTCTTAAATGAATCTCCAAACATCCCGTCCAGCTTCTTGTGGTGCTGGTATCACTGGCTCTGCATGTCCACAAGCCTGAGTTGCGTGGAGTCGCCGACGAAGGAGGTGGGCGGTGCGTGCGCGGCTGCGTGCGCGCTGTAGGCGGCCACGTGCACGGCTTCAGCCGTGCTGGTGCTGATGTGGACGGACATGATTATTTTAGTGAGTGCGAGTTTAGATTTAGAATTTAGATGGTCTAGTAATATCACAATTTGAATTTAGTGCCGAACCTTGCTCTTAAACATATGGTTTTAATTATAGCTATTTTTCTCATGGAAATGGTCGGAGGTTCTACATACTTGTTGATCAGAGGTGTCCACCTTGTTCTATAATGTTCATGAAATATCAATAATTTCCATAACTATTCATCTTATCGGACGGATTCCCTTCCTAAACTTCCAACACACCACGTTTAAGTTTAACTACACAAACTATGTACGTCCATACACTAACACCAACTCACACAAAACCCAAAACATTTATCAAATTCATGATCTTCAAGCATGCAAAGATTCAATGTACGTCAATGTATATTCATTTAGATATTTTTTATCTTCATTTTAACGCCTTCCATGCCTCCTCTTGATATGATGGCTTCTTCCGGCACGTGATGGCGTAGCAATTGCTTGCTCGTCAATAGTGTACAGCCTCCTTCCTTTTGGCTGAGTCAATATAGGTTGTGCCGGTGCCGCCATATCTAATTGGTGGTAGAGTTCTTGTTCAATGCGCCTATTGCGAATATCTAAAACTAAATGGTCATCACTTCCCGCTAATGAGGATGACACTAAACTCATACACCAACCTAACACCTCCCCCATCACATATTTAGCGAAACAAAAAACGCCTTGTACCATGTATTTAACACCAAAGGAACCACTTCGATGATCTCGTTTGACTGAAGACATGGTACTCGCAACACACCGAATTCCAGTATCACCATAGCCTCGAGCTATGCCAAAGCTGTGGAAATTAGTAATCAGCTGTTGTACTTCTTCATGTGCCGAATTCATTCCTACGGGACCAGCAAGCCCATCAAGGTCCGCGATAATCGGATCATTCTCGACTCGACGTGGTTCTGACGGTACGTAGAACGGCGTAATGGAGGTGTAAACGATGCTGGGTTGCTCTGGCTTGAATGAATTCACCACAGCTGCTTCCGATCGCAACTCGGCTAATACATCGATATTACCATTGTATCGAGCCGGATAAGAAACACTGCAAAGCATGCCCCAGCAATTGGGTTCTCGCCCAAAAATCACCTTTAGTCACTCCCACCCATCTTCTCTTGTTTTAGCGCATAAAAAGTCGTAGATCTATGACTCCTGCTAAGATTTCATCTTGATCAAGTCCTACAAATCCACCAAACATAACTGCCCAACTCGCTCCTAAAATGCGTTTGCCTCGTCACTTTTTTGATCCATTCAGTACAGCTTCGCAGTTTTCTCTACGTCGTAAACTTCATCGTATCTTTTAACTGCGAAAGTTACGAGAAACAAGCCGACGTTTCAAAGAAGATTTCACATAGTGCGTCAATCACCTGTGGCTGCAGCCATATGCACTGCAGAAGTCTTGTAGTCCCGATCAAGGAACATACTCATGTCATGCTTTTCCATAGCAGTAGCAAATTTACGCACCTTCTTTATGTCCATATAAAGTCCCGAGAAGCAGTCTTCAAAGTGGCGAAGAATCGAGCGTTTCCGAGTGCCTATAGTCGATCCACCAAAGAGGCGGTCTATCTCAGGGTCACCCAAATAATCCTGAAAGTGCTACAAGCAAGTTCGCATGAGCCAGAGAAGATCCTCGAAACCGTAAAGCGACACTGGATCCCACTTTTTTTTAAAATGATCATAATCCCATTTTGGCCACATGTGGTGAATCACCCTCGGGTGCACTTTGTCTATCCAGTCCCTATAACCTTTGATCTGAAACGCAGCAAACTTGTAGTACTTGTAGACGCCATGTTTGTCCCTATTCATCTTTTCCACAACTTTTGCCATGTTGTCGTATCGCGCCTGCATTTCTGCTGAAATCGGCTCATCTAGTACGCTGGGAGCAAAACCCGATGAAGCAAGCTCTGCAGATTTGTTTGCGGATCTCGGTACCGACTTGCACTTGTCTTACGACTCTGAGTCATGGTGCACTCACTCTATTTCACTATTCAGACCCCTTTCACTACGTCAGAGAATCGCTCTCCTGCGAATTTGAGCTATTACTTGACTCCGATGACCGCTCAGATAAATCATTATCATCAACATCAGGCCCAGTCCGTGTGCGTCACTCCATACACATCAGTGCTTACTCAATCGTCCCGCGCGTAGCAGTTGACTCATTGATAGCAGCTCTCTGTATGCGCGCTTCGTCATCTAGATCTTTGAATTCACCGTCAGAACATACTCGAGGGCTATCCAAGTTTCGCGATGGATCACTGCTCTGACTGATCTATCTGATTCCATCTCAGGTAATGTGCCAGTACGAGTCGTCGTCACTACAACTTCTTCCCACGTAATGTTCCCTATCCGTCCGATTTCTGCACTTTAGCAGTTTCATGCAACCGCTGCAAAATTTCACTCATTTACTTTTTCCGAATCCGTAGCGTCGAACGCAAGGACGCATATTTCTTTACTAGATCGGTGAAGGATGCAGCTGATGTCAAGTCAAAGGCCGCCCTTGTACGCAACTCGCGCAAAATGCGGACCTCATTCTTCCTACTGTCAGAGATATCAACCGAAGCGGCTGAAGATGGAGTACCGGGAGCGGTCATTATGGAATAGTCGCTTGAGTTTTTATTTTTAACCGTAAACTTTGATAAGGTGGCAGGTGAGACACTACGTTTTTGCAATGGTTAAGATGTTGTGGGTGAAATCATTAAGCGTTAGTTATCCGAAACGAAAACGGATCAGGTAATCGAAGTCGAAGCGAGCAAAGCAAGTGGAAGTAGTTGTCAAGATCAGTAAACACAATCATGAACATGAACATAATGGTAAACCTCATTGTCAAGTAGTCACAACAAAATTTAACGTATTCGCATGATTGCGTCGCAAATGCGTGTAAAACTACATCCTGTACATCCACCGTACAGTCACAATCTATGCTTGAGTACTTTACTTCCCTCAAGCTTGAGTGTATTAATTTATATTTAAGTGTTAAGCTCAACCACCTTTTTATCCAACACTTCCTTACTTCTTCCCGCCCCCGCCCGCCTTGCGCTTCGCCAGCAGCGCCTTGCGCATCGCCACGTTCTTCTGGTCCACGAACTTGTTCGCCGGCACGAAGTAGCGGTCAGGTCGCACCTTCATCTCGCGCCATCACCCGCTACTACAGAAATGAGAGTGAGTGATATCACTGAAACGTATGTAATTCGTGCCGGTCCTGGGGGAGCAGCGCGTAGGGGTCGAGGGGACCGAGGGCTGGTCACTGCCGGTCGTGGAGGAGCTGGGCGTTTTCTTCTTGAGTGTCCGTGCCTCGGCTTGTTCCTCGTCCGCTCCGACCAGCACCTCCACTAACGCGCTTCAGCAGCTCCGTGGCTCTCGCACCGCCCTTCAGCAGTGCCTTCGCCTTTTCCCCGCGCACCAGCTCCATGGGTTCTCGCTACGCCATGTCTACGCCTCAACCTGATGCAGAAGAAGAGGAAGAGGATGACGATGAACTGGATCCACCCGAGCCACCGTTTTCCGTCGCGTCGTCCGGCCGCTTGCCGGGTGTTAATAATTGCTGCCACTGCCGCCGATACAATCTATGGAATAAGAGCGACGGCGGGAGTATACCCTGTTCGCCGCGGCCGTCGCCGGTAATTAGGTTCCGCTCGAGGATGGCACTTGGGCCAGTATTATATGCAGCGGACGCTGGCGCGTGTTCGTCCATGTCTTGGGCTGATGCTTGCCCGTCGGCACCAGCGCTTTTTTTAGATTTAGCACCACCACCTCTTTCGCCTTTTTCACCTCCTCACCCACCTTTCATATTAGTCTTGCCACCGACGCCCCCTTTTTAGTACCCAACCGCCTGCTCCGGCTTCCTATAATCCCAGAACACGTTGTGCAGCGACAAGTTATTAGTAGCCATGTAACGAATTACTACTCCCGGCTCACTCACTCACTAATAGTATTCTCTGGGCAAAGCCTCGATCTACTTCTTACTAGCTACTATCTATTATCTACTACTCGTGCCGATTCCACCTACTAGCGTTCTGCCACAAACGCCTCTTCATTCAAAAACTCCTCCCTTTTACTAGATGAAGTCGCGTATCTAGCCCTCAGACGTCTTCTGCGGCTGACCCTTCATGGCGTCGGTGACCATGCGCTTCAGCTCGTCGTTGGAGTTGAGGTCGCCGACGTTTTTACCTCCTCCTCTGCTTTTCAACACCTCTTTACTACTTCAGCACGGCCTGACTGGTGGACTGTCGCCAAAGTTAGTCTTGTTTCTTGACGTTGAAGTCCTTACTACTGCCAGTCAAAGCTCGACGTGGAGAGGCCCATGTCCGAGTAGATCGTCGAGAGAACTTATTTCTGGTTACTACGCGTCTCACCAGAAGTCCTCATTACGGTTTACTAGAGGTTCTAGTTGAGCTGGTAGAACAGTTTTTCAAACTTTTTCTTATTAGCCGGGCACCTTACTCTTATTAGAGCTTTTGTTATTCAAACTCACTAGTTCTGCGCGTTTTTCTACGCCTTACTATCACACCTGCGCTCAGGTGGTGGAGCCGATCTGCGCGACCTCCTCACTGCGGCGGGGGGTGCGGCGGAAGAGGGTGCCGACGGGCGTGCGCCGGGCGCGCGCGCGCCGGAGCAACATCTTAATTCTGTTACACCGTCTTTCTCTTTTCTCTTCGTCTAGGTCCCAGAAGCTTATGTTTAGTATAGATGATACTTTATCTTTAGCTTTTGAAGTTGAACTTGAAGGATTACGACGAGGACAATACCCAAGACTCTCACAGTATCTCTCAACTCTTCGCTTAGACAGGAAAGGCTGTTACTAAGCCCGGCATATACCCAAACCACTTACCAATATCGCCCACATGTAAACGAATACGAACGCGCAAGCCCTAAAGCTAAACATGTCATATGCAACTAACAATATTTTCACCAGTCACATAATTCTGCACAATTTTCCTGTTCAAGTTCATGATGGAAGTGAATCCTTTTACCAGAATTTTTACCGATTACATTATCCCTGTTATAGATCTAAAGGGGCAACGTCAAAATGTATATGTGTATTGATAGAACGGGTGTGCTGCACAAAACTCAACTAATTACATAGAGGAACGATAACTTCTCAATATGATACTCACATCTGGAAGTCAAATTTTCTTGCACCTGCTTCTACCTGCCCTAACACCTTATTCTAGTAGTATGTGTTGTTCGTCCAGTCCTCAACTCACAATCTTTACAGCCTCTACTTCGCTCCTTTATTAGCAAACCCATACGCCACCCCCAGCGGACGGAGGCCACAGTAGTTCCTGCTCCCCCGCCGCGCGTCGTACTGCTGGTGCCCTTGCTCGGCATAGTAAAACGGCGAGTACGCTTCCATGTCCTCGGCGCTGATGATTTCCGTACTTACCACCTTTGCACCTGCTTTAAAGCTTTTGTCGATGTCCCGCTGATACTGTTCACGACTCTTCTCCGCGAGTCTTTTCTGCTCCTCCCCATAATAGTAGATTCCACTCCGGTACTGACTTCCCCTATCGCCACCCTGTTGATGGAAGGTGGTGGGATCGTGGTGCTCCCAGAAAATCCGCAACAACTCCTCGTACTTCACAACGTCTGGGTCGAAGATAACACGCACCACCTCATTATGATTCGTCCGCCCTGTGCACACGTCCTCATACGACGGATTTCGCGTGACGCCCCCAGCGTAGCCCACCTGCGTCGAGTAGACACCGTCCAGCCGCATGAAGAGGTTCTCACTGCACCAGAAACAGCCCATGCCGAACTGGGCATAGTCGTACTCCACTGCCTTGCCAGTAGCTGCGTCAGTCACGGTCGCCATTTTGCCTGTGCCCTTGTCCTTCACTTGCTTCAGAAAAGGGGGATACAGAGGTGTGCCCTTGATGATGTGCTTGTCGGTGCGCGGATCCGGCGCGGAGGCGAGCGGATGGTCTTGGCCGCGGAGGCACGATTCGGCGGGCAGGAGACCGCGAACCCCGGGCTTGGCGCCGAAGAGCGCGCGGAGAGCCATTGTGCTAATTGTGATTGTGTTTTTGTTTATAGTATCAAGTTTCGCTTTCGCTTTCGCTTTCGTCTAACGAAGTAGTATTATATGTTATATTGAGCGGCGGGTATTAATGAGCAGAACCGCTTCCCAAGGCGAGATGCCAAAAGCAAAACCGCAGTCGAGGATGTTAATGGTAAAATATATTAATTTAGCTTGAAGTTAGTAGATTTTCACTTTCATTGATTTTCTTTTTCGGATCAATAAACATATAGCCCAAAGTAGCTGAAGACGATGAAAAGAACAATAAAAAAATGCTGCTTTTGGTGAGAGTCAACATTAAGCAGAAGAAGCATCAAGAGCAAGACATCATCATCAAGAAACAACTCTACATTGTCATTTAACTATAAAGGTGTAAGTACGTAAATTTTAATGTGGGCAACAAGTGCGTGTTTACAACTGTGCTGTCACACAAACACCACCTCATATTCTTTCTCCGTCTCAGGTCCGTACCACCGCCCCTTTTTCATCGGCTGCCCGGGCCTCACCACCGTCTCGTCATCCTCGCCGGTTATGCCAATATTAATGCACTCCGTTTTACTTTTGTTTGAGCGGTTGAGTATCTGCTGCACCGCCAGCTGCTCCGTCTGTTTCTTCCTGTAGTCGTTACTACGCTTGCTCACTATTGGACGTCGCTGTCGTCCTTGTCGTCGTCTTGCTATTGCTGCGTCCTCTGGCCAGGTGCAGAGGTGGGATCCCACCAGTTGGTGACTCCTCCAGTGTCACCACCGGAGGCACTTGACGCGTCAGCTGACCAGCCACCGGAGGTACCCGCAGCACCAGGACTATATCAACAGGACCCGCCGCTCCCTCAACTGCACGCCAGCCCATTCCACCTACCTGTGTCGTGCAACGCCTCGTCCACATTGCCGCTCTCCTCTTCGAAGTCCAGCGCGTGGATGAACTTCTGTATCGCCGGCAGCCGGTGGCCCGGCGCGGCCGTCTCCAGGCACACGTCTGTTCGGCCGCCGGTGAAGAGGTTTGTGGTGCCGTCTTGGCTCAGCCCCTACACAACGGGTACGGCGGCGCAGGTGAGCTGGTTCGAGCGCGTGGTGTTCCTGAGGTGCGCGTCGCGTGAGTTCTGGTACCTGGGAGTGAGTATTAGAATTAGTGCCGTGAGTGCGAGAATGAGTGTGAGTTTTAGTGCAAGAGCGAATTTGTATTTGAGTGAAAACACAATTTCAATTCGAGACGATTGTAAACGAAAACGTGTGAGAGTGAGGTGCAGGTGCTGTACTTGACAGAAATAAAATCTCACGCCAGCAAGTCCCCCTGCTGTCCGCCATCTCCAGTCAGGTCCATTATAATATCGCCCAGGGACCGCTGCACCCCCTGCAGTCAACTCGACCCCTAGCTCAACATGTCCTGCCGCAAGCTCTGCAGCCATCAGTTTCAGATGCCAGCCGGCGGGAGGCCGAGATCGGACGGGTCCAGCCCTCAACTGCCGTCTCACTGATCGCTGCACGTGCCGTCTCAGTTACGGTACGTGTCGTCACAGGTGTCACTAACTAGAACTACTACGATCCATCGCTATGGCTACTACCGACCTTGCTTCTAGAGCTCCGCCTACACGCGCATGCTTTAGGTTTGGGACATCGTGTCCTAGTCCAGCAGCATGTCACTACGGCACGTGGCACTTGTACCACTGGTGGTACTTTTTACTAGTACACGTAGCGCAGGCACCCGCCGCCGCCACCTCACTCACTAATCCTTACCAAGCTCGCTACTAGTTACTACAGTGTGACCCTGTTTTCCCACTGCTCACGCGCGTCCAGACAGCTACTAGTGCAGTCACCTGCTGCCTTTGGGAAGGACGGAGGGATCGCTCGGAACGCGGTAGTCACAGTCGAGGAAAAAGGAGGACTTCACCTTCATCTTCGTCCTTGTGCAAATGTTATGCAATCTTGCCGGCACTTATATTCCTATCGCTAGAGCAACTTGAGCTTGACCTTGAGGTTGAGCTAATGGTAATGCTAATTTGTCTAGAATACTGAAAAAGAAAATACTCCAAGTTAAAGATGAAGTAGACGAGCCTACTTCTACTTCTAGTAATTCTAGCACTATTAAAAAGTACTTCAAAGCGATTTTTACAAAAAATATCCAAGCTCCACGTCTTGCTCCTGGCCCATAGTGAAACGTAACCTAACCCATATAGTGGCATACAACATAGAAGATAAGATAGACATCATATTCATAGTGCAATTCACGTTTTCGAATTATGTATAGATGTAGATCTACAAATGTAGTATCAACATCGTTAGCACCATTAGCAAATCATCTTTGTTTTCGGCACGTCAGAATTAGAATTTACGCACGCGTACTCTCAAGTGATCCAGCACGTATATCTACTAACATTTTGGGCCATTCTCTCTTCACACTCACGCTCGCACGTCACACACTCACCCTCTCGAAATTAGAAGTCTTCCTCTCCTCGTACACTTAATATACTTACATACTTACGGTTACACCTTCATGTTCAACAGCTTGCCTTCCAACTCCTTCACCGCGCGTACCTCCTCGTGTATCGCGAAGCCCCGCACGATGCTTCCCGGGCTGCACAAAAGCGTCCCGCCAGCAGCTTTGTTGTTGTTGCTCGTGCTATGCGCTTGCGCTGTTTTTGTTGAAGTTGAAGTTGAAGTTGATTTCTTCGCCGTCGACTCTGACAGCTGCTGCTGCTGCTGCTGCTGCGTAAACGTGAGCTAGGATGCACTGGCGCCGGCCTTCTTCAGCATGCTCGCCTCGGTCACGCTCCTGCGGCACTTATTAAACTTTTGCTCCACGGCGTCCAACTTACTGTGGCATTTGTCCTCAAACGCTTGCCAGTCTCAAGCCAGTATCCGCACCGCGCCGAAGAGTGTCTTCACTTGGGCTTCCGTGGAGAGGAGCTTGCTATCTACTTTCACCTCATGTTGTGCATTGGTATTCGTACTTGTTGGCACTTGCCCTACACGTGCTCGTGCGCGCAGCGAGTCCCGTTCGCTTTTCATACTACTACAGTTGCGTCTCTATTCTGGACAGGTCGTTGCGCAACGCCCGCTCCCGCTACTGGCTCTCGAGCAGCGCGGTGACCGGATGCGACTGAGCATGCGACTCCTTGCCGTGCTCCTCGTGCTCGTACTCGTGCTCGATAGGTTGAGGTCGTACCGCCGCGGCGTCGGTGCGGTCGGTTCCAGGCTGAGGCTGTGGCGAGCCGACATCAGGCGACCCGGTTTCGGACTCGAGAGGCGGCATGATGTTCGCACTGATGGCAATGGCGCGGATAGGCGAGGGAGGCATTTTGAGCTTGAGGTTGCTTATTGTTCGTACTGGTACATATTAATCGCTACCAGAAGAAGTCTGCTATGTTTAACTTCTGAGTATCAGCAATGGGTAATGCCTGATAAAGTACGATTGACGAAAAGGAGCTTTAATTGTTTAAATCAAAAGTTTAGGTACATCGTCATACATCAAGACCAAGAGTATAATTCAAATCAAACTTTATGATTTTGTTTTTGTCAACCTCAATAGCGTCTGCTCTATTGATGCTGATCTAGATATCCCTCGGTCATAAATCAGATCTTTCTCTCCGAATTGCACAAAGTCGTTTCCCTTACCCATGAGGAAAGTCAAAGACAAACACTTCTAAACATCAACACGATTATTTTTAAGATTGAGATTAACAGTATCGTACCATCTTTCGTTCGTCACACTAACACTCTTTTTACAGTTGCACTCACACTCACACTCGTTGTTCTTGTTCGACATCGACCCTCAATTACCTTATATCTTCACGATCTCCATCGACACTTAAAGGTAAACTGAATCCGCTCCACTCTCCCTTTCTTTTTTGCTCTTGCCGCCTTTCCCCTTGCCCTTGCCGCCTTTTCCCTTACCGCCTTTTCCCTTGCCACCTTTTCCCTGACCGCCCTTACCGGCACCATTTTTGCCTTTGCCCTTCCCCTTCTTGCCACCTTTTCCTTCGCCGTTGTCGTCACCCTCCAGAATTTTGTCGGGATCGTTCTTATCGTCGTCCTTATCACTACCCTCACCCTCACCTTCACCATCCTCGTCGTCGTCGTCGCTCTCACCCTGCTGGAAACCGTCTTTCATGATTTTGGTCACTTCGTCCGGTAGGCCGGCGCCCACGGTCACCAGTGCGTTTTGGTAAACAGGGTTGTCATCATCATCATCGTCCTCGCTGTCGCTATCCTCTTCTTCCGCGTTGTCCTCATCCTCTTCTTTCGCGTCGTCGGCCCCGCCACCAGATTGGTTGAACGCGAAGCTCTGCTCCTTCACATCCGGTTGCTCCGCAATGTCAGTGTCACCCAACTTGGAGTCCAGCGACTCCTTCTCCCCCATGCGCTCCGCGCGCGCGTGCTCTCACTTAACTGCCCGTTTCATCTCCTTGTAGTT
>JACLAC010004163.1_pt1 | contig 11668 bp, 7 predicted proteins | sample 8027881 | NCBI WGS metagenome assembly JACLAC01 (sample SAMN15725517, study PRJNA655200) | protist metagenome | isolation source: fluorescence activated cell sorting (FACS) single amplified genomes of... | place: Spain: Blaines Bay Microbial Observatory, Mediterranean Sea | collected 2016-01-19 | reverse complement strand
AGCCAAAGCTAGGGTTATAGCTCAGGGTTAGGGTTTGTTCTAAAAGATTAACTTTTAATTTGACAGGGAGGATTTTGTACATGCAAATATTCAAGATTTGCTCTTTATTTGCTCTTGTAGCATTCTTAACTTCGGTGCAATTTGTGTCTGCTGGAGATGTCATTAAAGATGGTCCTATCAAAGAAAAGGATTGGATGACAGATGCGAAAGCTGCTCCACTAAACGAAAAGCGTGATGATGCACCGTGGATCACCAAGTGGTTGGTACCAGATGGTGGTTATATGGCGAACGGTGGGTTTCAAGCCTCAGCACCCAAAGATCTCATTGATGAAGCAACAAAAGGGAAACTGGACCAAATTACGTTATCGACTTACGAAGGTTTGTTGGAAGCTAATAAGATCGGAATTGATTTCCCCAAAAAGAACCATATGAAAGGTGCTGTAGGTGACTTTATAGTCGTTGAATTTGAACCGGCTGAAGCTGGTGGGCGTAATATGTCTTCCAGATACGGGTTACCTTGCCAAAATAATTTCGATACCTATCAAATCATTGTCATCGATGCACCCCAAGACATGAAAGCTATCATGTCACCATCACAGGATGATCACGCACAAATCTGGATTAATGGGGAAAAGTGGTTCAACGACTCCAGATGGACGGGTTCTCCGATAGAAGTCGATTTTGATATTGAGGTAAAACTCAAGGCCGGTGGGAACGTCCTCCTATATCGTTGTGGTGAATCTGGCGGTCATGATTATGCTAACCTTCATCTAGATGACAAAACTATGGGCAAAGTAAAGATTTACCCGGATAGAGCAAAAAAGGCAAATGCGTTCTTTAATGAAATTGCTCCAGCCTTTGGTGTGGCACCAAAAGGTAAATTACCAAGTGTTTGGGGAGACGTCAAATCCATTAATAATCAGTAACGAAGTAATTGTTTCTACACATTATTTGGCGGTGTGCGGCTAATGGTCGCGCATCGCTTTTTTGTATCTAACAACAAAATCTTACTTTAGGTTTTTAAACCTATGTTAACCTCACTGCTGATTTTCAATAATAGTTAAATGTTGGTTAACCATTATGTCTTCCAATTTCTGGATACTGCCGCTTGTCCACCGGACTTCAACTAGATCAACCTGTGTGGCTACATTCATGCCGAAATGTAGTCGAAAGTCGTTGACGCTACAATAACTTCCGCTGCTCTGAACTTCACGGACCTGTATCTGATTATCATATTGGATAGTCACGTGTGCGCCGATAGCGTCGCGATTGATTTTGGTTCCGATTAGTGTGATCTGTAACCAGCTTCGATGGTTACCTCCATCATTTCTGAGCAAGGTGGCAAAATGGTTCGAATTTGAAATTAATACGTCTAAATCACCGTCATTGTCATAGTCGAAATAGGCAGAACCCCGAGCTACATGTTTTTGCGAAAAATAGTTACCACTTGAGATGGAAATCTCGGTAAACTTGCCATCACCACGATTTTCAAAGAGTTGATCCGGTTGTGCATAGGTCAATTGATCCGACTGTAATTCGTCATTGTCCATAATATGCCCATTGGCAACGAAAAGGTCTAGGTCGCCATCGTTGTCGAAATCGAAAAAAAACGTTCCCCAGCCAACATACAAATAACTGGGATTACCCAAACCTGCAGAGGATGTGGTATCAATGAAAAACTCCTTCTCATTGTGGTAGAGGTTGTTGAATTCGTAGGCAAAGTTCGTCACAAACATGTCAATCCAGCCATCGTTGTCGTAATCACCTACTGCAATTCCCATACCAGCTAGTGCATTACCAGATGCATCATGACCAACACCAGCTAGTGTTGCTACTTCAGTGAAAGTTTGGTCACCATTATTGTGGAAATACAGATTCTTCGATTTGTCGTTAGCGATATAAATATCTGCGAATTTGTCACGATTGTAGTCTACAGCTACCACTCCTAACCCTCTCGCATCACGAAAAATTGTAGAGTTACCTAACTGTGATGTAATGACGGTGAATGTACTATCACCATTGTTTTCGTAAAGTACATCAATCTCGCCATCATAAAAGATTGGATTTCGGTACCCATTACTTCCTGAGTTTGACGTTATCTGATCTTTTGGCACATAGTTGGCTAAATACAGGTCCAAATCTCCGTCCAAATCGAAATCGGTAAAAGCACAACCAGTACCACAACCGAGGTGCCCAACACCAGCTTTGTCCGTCACATCTGTGAAAGTCCCATCCCCGTTGTTGTGGTACAATATATTTTTCCCATAATTGGTAACATACAAATCAGCCGTGCCATTGTTATCATAATCGCCAACAGTAACACCAATACCATAACCTGAGTCACCTGTTCCCGATGATGTAGTTGTGTCGGTAAAAGTGCCGTCGCCATTATTATGATACAATACGTTTGTTAATTTTGGGCTATGGTGTAACACTTGACCACTATTAACAAAATATATATCGGTCCACCCATCGTTATCATAATCAAAAGTAGCAACACCAGACCCCAATGTTTCTACAATAAAATAGCGCTGCGATTTACCATTCGTATGTTTGAAATCGATACCACTCTTCCGTGTTACATCAACAAAGACTGGTCGTTTTGCCAAGATGCCCTTTGGAATTAAAAAAGTCAAAAAAAGGCCCATTAACAGAAAATGTAATATCTTCACTGATTATCGCGTACCTTCATTCCCCATGTAGACTTAGCCACGGGTTTTATTTGATCAACAATATCTTCTTTAGACAGGAGTGGATGACTCAAATAAGGTGCAAGGGCATAAAATACGCCTCGAGATTATGCTAAGGCATATATCAAAACTAATTTTTCATTGTTTGTTTAACAATGCTGGTATTGATAAACAAGGTGAAAGGTTAATTTTCCTCAGTAATTGCAATGATTTGGTTACAGGAGATATTTTTAACTCGTTGTTTGATTCCACTCGGCCAACGAATCTCGATTTGATCAACTTTTTGATGGTTGCCTATTCCAAAAAGTAGCCTTTGGTCACTATCTGAGGCATAACCGTTCCCACTTTTCACTTCGGCGGTTTGGATAGTTTTTCCAGCTGTGACACGAACTTTCGCTCCAATACCGTCTCGGTTACTATAAGTTCCAACCAATTTAATGTGAAGCCAATTATTTGCATGGTTTCCCTCATTTCTTAACAACACCACTCTTTGATTAGAATTTACGATAAAAACGTCTGTATATCCATCATTATTGTAGTCACCACTAATTGAAGCTCGTCCAACAAATGCTTGTGAGAAATATTCTCCTGCACTTTTAGAGACCTGCTCGTAAATCCCTTCTCCGGTGTTACGAAATAATTGATCCATCTGTGCATAAGTTTCCGAGTCTGACAGACTTTCAATAGCCGCTTGTGGGTGACCGTTTGCTATAAAAATATCTAGATAACCATCGTTATCGTAGTCGAGGAACAGTGGACTAAACCCAACAAACTGGAATGTTGGTTCACTTAAGCCGACGGCTGACGTTTCCTCAATAAATATCCCGCTCTCATTAGTATATAATGTTGCTGTTTCCGAGTTTGCAACTAAGATATCCAGCCAGCCGTCTCTATTATAGTCGCCAGCATCTACTCCCATTGACCCCTCGGCAACACCATTTGTATCGTAACCCGTACCATTGAACAAACTTTCATCAGTAAAAGTGTTATTCCCATTATTATGGTAAAAGAAGTTTCTATTGGTATCATTTGCAACGTAGATATCTGGCCAGCCATCGTTATCGAAGTCGCAAGCAACTACTCCCATCCCTCTCCCTTCGATAGCGTTGGTAACGCCGGCCTTTTCAGCAATGTTAGTGAAAGTATTATCTCTATTATTATGGTATAAGAAATCCGCGGTTCCTTCGTAAGCCCGAGGATGCCCATAAACGGCTAAACCATTGTTTGTAGCGGCAGACATCGATAAATTATAGTTGAGATAATTTACTACGAAGATATCTAAGTATCCGTCCAAGTCGAAGTCCAAAAAGGCCACGGCGACTCCCCAAAGGGAATTATCGATACCCGCTAGCCTCGTGACATTTGTGAATGTCCCATCCCCATTATTATGATATAAAACATCTGCTCCATAATTTGCCACATACAAGTCTTGATAACCATCGTTATCATAGTCTGCAGCAGCTGCAGCCATTCCATAACCAATATCGCCTGTTTTAGATTTTGCTGTTACATCTATAAAATGTCCAGATCCATCGTTACGATATAATACGTTGCTGGTTTGATTATTTGAGCCAGTTATATATCCGCTGTTTACAATGTAGAGATCGAGATATCCATCATTGTCAAAATCAAAGAATACTGTTCCTGACCCCATAGTTTCAATAATATGACGGTGTGCTGTTTTGCCGTTTATATGTTTAAAGTGTATACCAACTTTCTGTGTAACATCTACGAAAGTTGGTATACTGGAGTCGCCAACTACAGTTTTTATGACACTCAAAAGAATCACAGTAACGTATAAGCTAATCTTGGTAATTTTAGAGAGCAATTTTATTACCACAGAGATGAGAAGTAGATTATCAGGTTTAGAGTTGGCAGAATGTCGGTTATTGATTTCGGCTGTTCAATATAGTTTGACCATGTTTGATTCTTTGAGGTAACATCAAACACAGTTGCGATTCAAAACAGTCTCAAGCTTCTAAAGCAACCGTAGGAATTATATTGATAGCAGTATATTGGAAGGTCGAAAAGCGTATTGACAGATGATGTAGACTTGCAGCTTTTCCTTCATTTGTCAACTCCGTTTTGAGGGGCACCTTTTTAAAGATCCTGCAGAAAATCTAGCGAATCAGCTTCTGCCTCTGTTCTTTTTGTTTCAGACTTCTGTGTTAATATCTCATTTAGGAACGTAGCCAAACCACTAGTTTTATCCAGGCTTCCCTGCTGTTCTTCTAATGCACGTATTGAGGTATCATCACCTATTTTGGCAATCGCATCAACTAAAGTCAGTTTTGTTGTGTCATTGTTCTCACTTCTTAAGAAGGTAATCAATGCCTGACGTGCTTGGAAACCACCGATGTTTCCAAGTGACGAAGCTGCAATATCCCTGATTCCTGAATCACCATTGTCAAATGATGCGATAAGTGGTTCAATTGCGGAGGAACCAATCTGGCTCAAGGTTAAACCTGCTTTAAAACGGATGCCTGATGTTTCTCGGTTATCTTCTAGGACAGCAATTAGATCACCTACAACTGATTGAGGCTGTAGGGTCCCCAAAATCGAGAGGCAGGAACGACGGATTTCCTGATTGGGTTCAATTTCACGCTTGATATATTTTTTTACCAATTCCGTGATCTTTGTACTACTAATTTTTTTGTATAGAGTTGATGATCGATGAAGGAATTCTGTGCCGATAGGAGCTGTAAGTTTAGCCTGATTTGTTTGGAGATCAACAGTCAACAAGTCAAGCATTTCTGCTCGTTGAAGTGACTCAGCGTTTAGTCCATCGGCAGGTAACTGGTCTGTGTCTTTTCTCTGGAATTGTTGGAATAAATCATTTAATTGACTTAAAGCTACGAGCCGTTCTAGCCCTTTTGCCGCAGGTTCCCTTAGAGACGGTTCCGTATCTTCGAGAAATCTAATCATTGTCTCAACCGCACTTGCATCGGCAATACGGGCCAATGCATTTATAGCTGCGATTTTAACACCTATGAGCTCCTTCGTACGAAATGATATTGTAGCTTTTGCTCTCGAAAATTCCTTAACAGCTTTTTGGTAATCTTTGATTGTACGAATATTTTTCGCATCAATTATGGCTAGAACCTGATCCCCTTCTTTAAGACCTGCGTTATTAGCTAATGTTCCACTTTTAATTTTCTTAATTCGGTTATTGCTATCAATACTGATCCCTACATCATCACCTTCTCGACGCACCGAAAACCTTTGACGAAGTTGCTTTTGGCTACTATCAACAAATTCAAGAGTAAAGCTGTTTCCATCTCTCATCGCACTCTCAATAGCTCGATTGAAGTCGACGGGAGTGTTAATTTTCCGTTCACCAATCACATGTGAAATAAGCTCTCCTTCTTTGAATCCTGATTGATTACTTGTGTTTTTAATTACTACACCAGTGGTTGACCAGCGATCGTCTAAGTCTCCATCAAGTTGTTGAATTGTTAAACCAAGAGTAGTATCGATATACTCGTTATCGGTACAACCAATAAAGCAAAATACCGAACAACATACAAAAATGATTAAAACAGTTCTTTTTTTAGCATCCATTGAATCTCCTTAAACTAATAACTAACGACAACATCCCGACCACCTTGCTCATTCAGAACATTTAACAGCGGTGTGATGGCGCGTTCATCTCCCAATTTCTCCAGTGCTTGGATTGCATCAACGCGCATTGAGGATCCTTTGTTTTGAATGATGCTTACTAATTCACCAACCGCTCGTCCACCAATTTCCCCCAGTGCTTCAACTGCTAAGCGGCGAACTTCAGGACTCTCTCTCTGTTTTTCCCGTTTCTCTGATCCGGAGTTAATAATTTCAACCAGTTTTCCAATTGCGATTTCGCTGCCAATTTCTCCTAGGGATTTCACTGCGTTCAATCGCGTTTCTTTACGTTTATAACCTAGAAGTTCTATCAAAATTTCTACTATTTTTTGTGTGAACCTAGGGTCTTTACCAATGGTTGTATAAACGGTTCGTGCATCTTGGCGATCTCTATTATCTTTAGACGTTATTGCTTTCTTAAGTGATTTCAGCAATTTCTGCTGATTCCCCGATTCGTAGACTTTTTTCAGTGCGTGCCGAGCTGCATCCTGAACATTTTTATCTTGCGATCGAAGCGTTTCGAAAATGAGAACCTCCAAGTATTCCTTGGGTGAGTTTTTGTAGGCTTGGTACATATGATCACCCCTTTCATTGATTGAGGCGGCATTGTAAGCCTCAGGTTCTTCATCTGCATCATAGAAACCTTGAGTATTATAGAGTCCAAGCAAATAATTAGCTTCGGCACTATCTTTTGTGTTGTTTTGAATTGCCTTAACGGCCAGTTTGAACTTTTCAACTGCTCTTTCTTCTTTCCGACGCTTGTCTGATTTTATTAGTTCCTTTCCCTTTGAAAGATCAGTGTTTTGGCTAGTACACCCGCTGCCAAAAAACACAAGCGAGCTTACAATGATACCCCAGAGAAAAACGTTCACTATAGTCTTCATAAAAAATTGACCCCAGCTATCTTAAATGTGCGATTTTTTTTAGTGTGTTTGAGGAAAACTTAGCCCCGGATTACAGTAACTCTTGCTGTGCGTTTAGATCCTCTGGGATGGTTTCCGTTTCTGTGGCATTTATTCCCTCTAAGCCATTATTTCCTAGGTTTAATTCTCCATCATCTTCATCATCTTCATCAATGGCAACCCGGTCTTCTGACACATTAGGCACTTTGTTAGATCCGTCTGCTGTAATTGTTTTTTGCAGTGTTATTGTTGGTCGCTCCTCAAACCCCCAATTCCTGTAGGCTTCAATAATTGCAGTGTCAGATTTCATAACCTCAATTTCAAGGGTCTCAATACCGTTTTCATTGGCCATTTCTACTGCTGACTCAATCAATTTTGCTGAAACACCAAAGGCACGAAATGGCCCCGAGACATATAAGTTGCCAACGTTAGCAACTGTAGATTGTGCAGTTGCACGCTCAATTCGTACTTGTCCAATTGCATGGCCTCCAGCATCCGCGATAATTCGAAACACTTCACCTTTCTCGATTCTGTCGAGATCTTGGTTTATTTCTTCTTTAATCTCATCAATTGTTTTATTGGAAAAACAATACGTTTGTAAGTCTTGAACGTCGTCATCCTTCATCGGACGAAACTCCAATTTTGCACTAAATTCAAATGCTTGATCAGCCATCAACATTCTCCATTTATATTTTCAGTTTAAGAAAAACTTGGTAAGTATCTCTGGTCAGAAAGACTCACAATTACCATGATATCTTATTGTCCAATACGCAGTTGACGTTCTGCGTCAACTACATCTCGATTGATTTTGTCTATACTACGACTTAATTTATTACCAAGAGATGGTATCTCAACTGTCGCACGTCGGATTTGACGCAGAAGATCTACGACAAGTCGGAAGGATCGAACGAAATCTCCATCTGCAAGATCTGCATATTGTGGCAGATCTTCAAAGTCACAACCTTGGCTCCATTCTAGCATAGCAACACTCAAAATTAATTCTAACTTTGGTGTTGGTTCAATAGTATCGAATTTTTTTTCTATCAGTCGAACGCGATCTATTATCTTGTCCGCATCTCTCAACATATTGCGCAACATTTTTTGATGTAGTTTAACATGGCGAAACGAATCCTTTCGAGGTTCACAAACGATTGCCATCATCAAAACATTGATCTCGTCTTCGTTGAGGGAATCCAAGATTCCATTGAAAAGCAATTCGGTAATCTGTGTTTCGTATCCGTAGATCTGTGAGGCAATTTCGCCTCTAGGTAGAAGATTGAAATTATCAATGTAATCTAACTGCTGCAAGATAGCTAGACGAAATTCGATTTGCTGCTGCTGATAGCGCTCGATATAATCTCTTTTTTCCTTCAATTGTAGGAGAAGATCGTGTTGTTGTTGGATACGATGATAAAGTTGATTACATGAATTAAGGTAGTTACATGGATCACAGAGACTACTTTGCTTTTTTTGCTGAATTCGTTGTCTTTCTTGATTAATGTTATTGAACTTGCTACGCCAGTTTTTTTTGGATTTTTGACGTCGCTTTTGCTTATGCAGGTTTCGGCGTTCAGATTTCAGGCGTCGTTCTTCCTCCGAAACCCATTCCAACAATTGATTGTAACTAGCTATTTGGGTATGAGGATCAACCTCTTGGTGTATACAGGTTGGCTCTGGCAAATTGCTTAATTCTTTAGTAGCTTGCTCCTGCTTGGAATCAATTGAGTGGAGCCTAGTTACGTTCTGGAAATTACTGAGACTTTGTGTACAAACATCATAAATTAAATCTCCATGCTCATTACACAAATTTAAAAGGCTAGAGTAAGACAAATTGAATTGACTTTCAAGCGGTTCAATTTGGCCAGATGTTGTAATTCGAACTTGATTAGCATCAGCAAACTTCGGATCGACTTTGGCATAAACAAACCCAATTTCATCAATACCTCGTCTCCCTGCACGGCCAGACATTTGATGATATTCACGTGCTTTAAGGTATCGAGATGAGATACCATCATATTTCTCGAGACTGTCGAAGACAACCGAACATGCAGGCATGTTAATCCCTACAGCAAAGGTTTCAGTTGTAAATAGAAGTTGGATTAACCCTAATGTAAATAGCCTTTCCACCACTTCTTTCAGTGTTGGCAGCATGCCTGCGTGATGGTATGCAATTCCTTTAGAAATCAAGAACCTGAATTGTTTGACATTTCTATCGTCTAGAATACCAAATCTCTCGCACAACGAATCAAAATGATCAAGAATCTGACGTTGTTGCACTTTTGACAGTAGGTTCTCGCTTTTGGCATAGTATTCTGCGTTCTTTTTACAGAGTTTCCGACTAAAACAAAAATACAAACAAGGAAATTGCTTCTCTCTTTGGATATGAGACATCAGTTCTGTTTTACGAATGCCAGGAAAATCTTTAGCTACAAGGCTACTGAACTCCCTATATGAAAAATTCGTTGGGTCAGCGTAATTTTCTTGCACATTCTGTAGGTCCGAACAAATTCCAACACCATAATCTTTCAAGTAGAGAAAATGTTTTAGTGGAACGGGACGTTGATGTTCCTCGATGATCTCAATTGGTATTTCACGTACCTCACGCATCCAATCGGCGAACTGAATGATATTTGGAATTGTAGCACTAAGACAAATGAATTTGATGTGTTGTGGTGCAAAGATAATGCTCTCTTCCCACACTGTACCGCGTTCTATATCATTGATGTAGTGAATTTCATCAAAAATAACGTATCCAACATCATTGAGCCGGTTGATATTGTCAAAGATCGTATTTCTAAAAACTTCTGTTGTCATGAGCAGTATCTGAGCATACTGATTCAGTACAACATCACCAGTTACAATCCCAACTTGGTTTCCATACAGTGTGATCAAATCTCGGTATTTCTGGTTGCTTAACGCCTTAATTGGGGCAGTATAGATTACTCTATCACCATTTTGAATGCATTTCTCAATAGCATATTCGGCAATAATTGTCTTTCCTGCACCTGTTGGAGCAGCAACTAAGACTGAGTGTTCTTGGTCAATACCTTTAATCGCTTGCTCTTGAAAGGTATCAAGCGTCAAGTTTTTATAATTCATCAAACCCTCTGTTGGGAAGGAGAACACATAATTGATTATAACTGGTTCTTTTTTTTTTGTCAATCGCGATTTTTTGCCTGCTAGAGTTCACTATTTCCGGTTAAAATTGAAACAAATTAAGCGAAATATATCCTTGACAACTTCAGGTTTTTTTGCAATTGTATTAGTTACTCTCTTTTGTACTGTAATATCCCATAAAGCAATAAATAAAGATCGTTAGCTGGAGAATATTAATGTTATGAATGCACCTGCTAAGAACGGCTCTGAATCAGAACCTCCACTTATAGACCAGATACCCGTAGAGTTAGAACCTCGAATTAAGGTCTTTTTAAGCGACACGGAAGAAATCAAAGTTGCTGTCTCAACCGACCTTCTTGAAAATGGAAATTATGGTCAAGATTGGATTATTGCTACTCCCAGTCAGCTGGTTACTGCTCGGTTGAATGGCACACCAGATCATGATCTCCGCGTGATACCACTTGAGGATATTGAAACTGTAGATATCCACCCTTTACATGGTAATAACGTGATGAAAATTAGAACTCACGATAGTGGTATTGAAGTAGCAAGATATTCAAAAACAGCCGCAGAAAAGTTTTTCAATGCCAAACTAGAGATCGATTTTCTGATTCGCCAAAGCCAGCCCAAAGATTCAGATAAAAGTGAAGAGAGAAAGCATTTAAAGTCACCTCACGTCGGGCGAAAAAAGGCAAAATGCGATCAATGTGGCAGAGCAATACCGCATTGGACGGATGTTTGCACTTACTGTATTGAAAAACGAAAATTGATTTTTCGGCTATTGGCCTATGCTTTGCCACATTGGAAAATATCACTGGGCGCATTCCTTATCATGGTGCTTGTCAGGGCGGCAAGTGTATATCCAGGTATTCTCAACAAGAGACTCTTTGACGAAGTTCTTGCTCCTCCTACAGGTGTTGAATCCTCTGGGTTTTCGGGACTCGTTACCATTGTGCTGATGATGATTGGTGTCAACGTATTTACTACCAGTTTTTCCACAATTCGTAGTTATGTTATGTCGATCGTCGGCCAAAGGGTAAAGCACCAACTTCGAACCGAAGCTTACCAGCATTTGAATCGATTATCTATTAGTTTCTACCAAAAACGTGATACTGGAAACATTATGTCTCGACTCACTCATGACGTGGGGAGGTTGGAGGATTTCATTGCCTATGGCCTTCAGGACATGATAGGTGACATTCTAATGCTTGTCTTTATGTTTTCAGTTATGGTCTATTACAATTGGCAATTAACCTTGCTTTCGATGATTCCTATTCCACTGATTATTGTGTTTACAGTATATTTCGGTAAGAAAGTGAAAAAGATCTACCATATTGTTTG
>JACLAC010000167.1_pt1 | contig 11669 bp, 9 predicted proteins | sample 8027881 | NCBI WGS metagenome assembly JACLAC01 (sample SAMN15725517, study PRJNA655200) | protist metagenome | isolation source: fluorescence activated cell sorting (FACS) single amplified genomes of... | place: Spain: Blaines Bay Microbial Observatory, Mediterranean Sea | collected 2016-01-19 | reverse complement strand
GTCGTAACTGTTGATGAGGTAATGGTCGGTGAGATTGTCGAAAGAGCGCTGACGACCCCGTGCCCCCTGGCGAATCGCGTCCCACAATGCTACGGGGTCCACTCCCGCCTTCACGCCCACAGTAAAAATCTCGCCAAGCGCAGCCTGCATGGCATAGCCAGCCCCGTTGTGTACCAGTTTGGCAATCGAGCCGGCACCGATGGGGCCAATGTATTTGACCTGATCTCCCATCGCGTCCAAGGGTGCACGGCGCGCGTCGAACTCCACCTCGTCACCTCCGACCCAGATGGCGCACTTGCCCGAAGCCGCACCGCGTGGTCCACCCGATACCGGTGCGTCGAACAATAAAATGCCCCGCTCCGCCAGCGTTTCGTGCGCTGCTCGCACAACCTTGGGCGAGTTGGTTGAAAGGTCAAAGATGGCCCCGCCCTCACCTAACGCTGTGATGAGCCCGCTATTGTCCCCGAGAACAACCGCCTCGAACTCAGGTGGTCCCGGAAGCGAAGTGAACACGGTGGACACCCGCGCTGCCAGGTCGGCAGGCGACTCCGCCCACTCCGCGCCGTCCTCCAGATGAGGCGCCGCATTAGCCCGATTCGCGTCGTGAACGACAAGCTGATAGCCAGCCTTTTGCAGATTGCGCGCAAAACTCGCGCCCATCGTACCGACACCAATAAATCCGACCTTCTCCATGTGAGCCCCCAATTGTCATGTTCTCGCAGCCAAGATGAGACGCATGATGAAACACCGGCAAGTCCCGCGACACGTCCGCAAAAACATGCCAGCCATATGCTAGCGCTCTCGACACAACCATCGTAAAATTACGCGCATAGTGCCGGTGTAGCTCAGTTGGCAGAGCAACTGATTCGTAATCAGTAGGTCGGGTGTTCGAATCACCCCATCGGCACCATTTATATCAATGAGTTACCTTAGTTCTCCTACTCGTGGAACAGATAGGGCTAGCATTTGGGCTCGCGATTGGAGCCTATTAGCGGCTCGCGCTGGCGCGCTCCGCATTCTGGCCAAACCGCCTCCGCATCACGCTTGATGCAGGGCCGCCACTGTACCGATAAATCTCAAATTGGCAGGTTGGCCGCGCACGGTCACCCGAACGCGCTGAGTAACGTACTTGCCGGTTTATGAGTTGCGCGCGGCTGCGACCGCGCCGATCGAAGGGCAGCCTTGCGCGAGCAGTGTATGACGTCAGCGTCGCTGCGACTGTTTCTCGTACGGCCTCGTAGAGGCGCTCTGGCAGCGTGAGGGCCGGACGCCTGTGCTGCTGCACTCTGACCGCGGTACGCAGTTTACGAGCGAGGAATACCAGCAGTTCCTGAAAGGCCACAATGTCATTTGCTCGATGAGCGGTGTCGGGAGTTGCGCGGACAACGCAGCCGCTGCGAGCTTCTTCGGCTTGCTCAAGCGTGAACGTGTCAACCGCAGGCGTTACATCACCCGGGCCGACGCCAGGGCCGATGTGTTTGACTGCATAGAATGCTTCCACAACCCACGAAGGCGGCGGAAGCTTGAACAAGGCGAATCTACCTTAACCAAACCGTCTACGGAGATGGGGTAGAACCCGAAGGACCGGCTGGGCCACAAGGTCCGCCCGGCGTGGGTGTGCTTGAGCCGCTTGAATTATTTGTCGACTGCGCGGTGGACAGCCTTCAAGAGACTATCGACAACATCCCATGGGGAACGCCGGCCAACATCACTCTACGCGGCATGTGCGGAGAGCCACAAATCAACATCATCAAGAGCAACATCTCGATTACGGGCGAGACGGGCAAAGAGCAGGATGCTTCACAGAAGTTCTAGTGATTCATCGGGAGTGGCGAAGCAATGGTTAGAACTATCCTGTCCTAAAGCGCTCCACATTTGTTCGACGCTTACTGACTCAACGACACTCGCCGTGGTGCCTGCAGTGAATGCTCCAGGGCTAGCAGCGCCAACTAGTAAAGTTCCACACACGCTCGCCATCACACTTGCGGGGGAAAACTGTCCAGTCGCCATATCGGGGTCGGGGCCAGATGTCGTTTGTTTTTGACCGCGAACCTTCGCGATACAATCACGCATCCATAACTGACGCGAATCTACTTCGTGATGGAATGTGCCACTTTTTACAGTCGAACTGCGTCACGCATCGTTAGTCGAAATCGAAAGGCAATTCGCCGCACGCGCCAGGCCCGATCCTCCGACAATGTAGATCCATGTCAAGCGTCTTTTACTGGCTACGCGCCAAGGCATAGTCTGCCAGCGCAAGGGGTGGGATCCATACCACGTGACGTCAGCTATACATATCATGCTTTTCAAGTTGGGTGTCGCACTGTCGAATTGCACCGGCTCGGCGCCCGCCTCCGATGGGAATCGGGAATGCAGTAAGCGCGAGTCACCATAACGCGCAAGGAGCCTCCGGGTGAGGCGCCAAATCAGGCTGCGGCGGCTTTACGCTTATTTCATTGCTGCCCATTCCTCGCACATACAACAGCCTCAAGGTCTCGAATCAAACTTCGGCGACGGCCACGCAAGCTGATAACAGCAACACATCTACACTCGACTCGACGGGAACGCCGACTGGCCGAGCAAAAAATCTGGCACAGTGAGCTTGTAAACCCAAGGCCGGCCAGCGCAAGACCATGAAACTCGTCACCTGGAACAAATCACCCTCTATTATTGCTGTCTTACTATTGGCGTTGAGCAGCACTTGCATGGCGACGTCTGGAAAAATAACGGTCACGGCTTCGATTCATTCGGTTACAGAACACAACACCAACGCGCAAGTCCGAACTGCCTGTCAAAATTTAAACAAAACCCGGTGCGACTGGGTCGAGCCCGGCCCCCCACAGGCATTTTTCCACGATGGTCAATGGGTTCACCTGGTGTTGGACATAGACAAGTTACCGCCAGGAAAGCGGATTAGCGTCGCCTGGCGCCTATACGGTCCGAGAGGTCGATTACGTCACGTTCGTGAACTCCCCGTTGATGTTCCTCGTGGTTGGAACCAGCGGCAAATATTACGGCTATATGACCAGTATTCGCCCGCCATTACTGGCAAATGGCGCGTGCAACTACGACTCAATCGCAGAGTCTTGGCCGAATTGAGCTTCACCGTACGAGACCGTGCAACTCGATAAGGTGCAACCGTGTGGAGACTTCGCCCGGCCTTTCCCATCTTGTCTGATCCAACTGAACAGTCATGCCGAGACTTGCAGCGAGCATTGAGCCGCTCCATGTGCCCCTTGAGAAGGTCAAGTGGACATAAGACTTAATGCCCTCGCCGTACATCTCGTTGCAATCGTGATTTCAATTTCGGCTCATGCGGAACCCGCCGATCAAGACGGCTGGTCTTACGACGGCAATAAGCCCAGTTCCTTCGGAAGCAACGGAGATATCTCCAGCGGTGGCAACATCTACATCGACTCCACGATGCCTACCAAGGAATTCAACGCCAGGATCCGTGGCACTCTACGGTTCCCCTCGGACAAATTTGTCTATCCAGCCATTGTGGTTCTGCATGGTTGCGGTGGCGTACGTGGCTACGAGGAAACGCGCGCATCACACTTCCGCGACAAAGGCTATGCCACGTTTGTGCTGGACAGTTTCAGTGCACGCGACGGCAACGTCTGCCGTAACCAAGCCGTTATGGGCCTGGCTCGTTCCTATCGCGTTTATGATGCCTATCACGCACTTCAGGAGCTCGCCAAACACCCGCGTATCGATGCCAAGAACATTTCGGTGCTCGGCTACTCTCATGGTGGTCACGTCACGATGAATGTGGCTGGCGGACACCCGGTGTTCAGTGACAAACATTTGAATCAGAGCGTGACGTTCGCGTCTGCCGTCTCTTTGTACTCGGAGTGCAGTGACAATCGGCTCGAACGGAAGACACCATGGTTATTTCTTTGTGGAGCCAAGGACACTGCGGTCTCGCCCGATTTCTGCATGGCGTGGTATCGGAACGGCATGTGGGAGGGGCAAGCCGACTATCAGGCACACGTCTACCCGAACGGGCTCCATGGCTTTATTCGCGCTGGCGAACATAAGGAAATGACCCTTTACACCGGCAAGACACTGATAATGGGGGGCACTTACGCACAGCGCGATGATGCCAACCAACGCATCTTCGCCTTCCTCAGTAAGCATCGCAGATAGCACAATAGCCTACGCGCTAATCTGAATGGCCGTCTTGACGTACCGGGCGAAAGGATTGACCACCGTACCGTTTAACAATACCAAGGCGGCATGAGAACCGACCCCAGCAAGGGGCGCGGTCGTTTTGCGCCGAGAAGTACGTCCGCGTCGCGGGATGGAGGAAAGGTAAGCCTTAGCCAGGTGAGCGCTTCTATTCGCGCCTACAGCGTGCCTGCATACACTCCCCGACAATAAACCAGTATCCAGCAACCTGGCTACGCCATGAGTTCCATCTTTTCTTTCGCGTTAACCAGTTGCCTGGTCGCCCTTTCGCGTTGTTTGCCCGCGCCCGGCAACGCTCACAACGTGACCGTACTGCGTGACGTCCCCCTAGAGAAACAGCCATGCCTGACGCGCGAGTAATTGCTACGTTTCAGGTGGACGATGAGAGCCTGGTATTGCCGGTGCGCATCGCGTTAAAAGTGCGCTGGGACCGCCCAACTGCACCGCTTTGACTATCTGGCGTTAGACCACCATGCCGTTGGCCATGTCGACCGTTTAATGACCGATTCAAGCAAACTCGCGCGACGCAGCAGATGGCTTCAACAAAACACCGAATGAGGCATAGGGCCCCTGGCCGTGCCTCCGCGGCCAAGCAGTCCTGGCCGTGGCTGGATCGGGGTTTAGCGGAAGCGCAAGCTCACGCCAATGGCATGCCGGCAGCAGTCAAGGCTGCGATATAGCGCTCACGCAGGCGGGTGTTCGCGAAAGGAATCGTCGCGCTGGTTTGAGCTACCGTCCAGCCGGGTTGCAGGGCCTGTAACTGAAGCAACGCCGCGCGCGCGTCCTCCAGGCGGCCCGAGGCACTCAAGTCAACAGCCAACCCCCGGTATGCCGGGGCAAACTCAGGATTGATGGCGATAGCCTCGCGGTGGTACCCGATGGCCTCTTCGTAGCAACCCTTGTCGAATGCGGCGACGCCCATCGAGGAAATCCACACATGGCGATTGGGGTCGCGCGGGCTCAATAACGCCGCCTGCTCCAATGCGTCCAGCGCCTCGTCGGCGGCGCCAGCGTACGTCAATAGCATGCCGTAAATTTGCCAGCTGAACGCGGCATTGCGGTTCAGCTCGACAGCGGTCCTGAGGTGCGATAACCCTTCCTCGTGCTGACCCGCGTAGAACAAACCATAACCGAGGCAGGTGAACGCATAGGCGTCGTCCTCATCGATGGCAACAGCCTTGCGCGCGGCTTCGACACCGAGCGCCACCGACTGCGCACGGTCGGCAGCAAAGTTCAGCCAGGCCTCGGAGATGTAGAACCAGGCGTTGCAGGCCAATGCTTGCATGCACTCAGGGTCTATCGCCAGCGCTTGCGCGGCGTATGCTCGGGCCTCCTTGAAGCTTTCGGCGGTGCCACTGCTAGCCGCTTGTTGCGCTTTCAGGCTGAGATCCCAAGCACTCAGGTCCGTCGGCCGTTTACGCGAATTTTGCTGTAACTGCGCCTTGGTAATCGAAGGAAAGATTTGCGCGGCGATGGCATGGGTCAGGCGGTCCTGGACCTCGAAGACGTCGTCCAACTCGGTGTCGAAGCGTTCGCTCCAGATGGATTCGAGGCTGTCGGTGGCTACGAGTTGAGCGGCCAGCCTAATGCGTTTGCCGGCCTTGCGCACGCTTCCGGTCAATACATACCGGGCGCCGAGTTCCTGTCCGATCAGCGCGAGATCCAACGTCTGGCCCTTGTAGCTGAACGACGAACTGCAGGCGATTACACGCAGGTCCTTGAAACGCGACAGAGCCACAATCACATCTTCGACGAGGCCGTCGCAGAAGTACTCCTGCTCGGGGTCACCGGAACGATTCTCGAACGCCAGCGCGGCGATGGACGGCCTGACCATGCCCTGCTTTCCGTTAGTGTCGGGGGTCGTGATGTTGTGAGCGGCCGCCTCGCGTGTGAACCCAGTGCTTGCAGTCATGTTCGCCAATACCGGCACAGCAGCCAACTCTTGTGAGGGACTCACAGGTTGGCGCTCGTGGTTGTTGGCCGGGGGGCGTTCTCGGGGCTCGCGCTCAGGCTTGATACAGGCTTCGTCCGTCGCGGCGATGGAGTGCGCGCCGAGATGCAAATCGATGGCGTCAAACAGAGCCTGAATACTCGGGTGTGATGCTTGGCCGTCCCAATCCACAAGACTCAGATTTTGCACACTACGGAACCCCAGAGGCGGACGGACATCATCGATGAGTATCGGCACCAGCTTGCCCAGGTCTTTGGCCTCCTGTGCCTCGTCAGCCACCCACTCCGACTCGACAGACAGGTGGGACCACGCAACAACGACTGCCCTTGCCTGTGCCAGCTCCGTGGCGATTACACGTGCAAAGCGCTGCCCGCCACGGAGCTTCGGGTCCCACCAAACCGAGAGTCCCCGCTGCTGCAGAGCCTGCACAATATGCTCGACCCGCATCCGGTCGTTCGAGCGGTAGCTTATAAAGATGTCAGCCAAGAATCCGTCTCCTCTGATTCTTGCCGCAGTCGGTGGCCCAACATTCGACCGTAGCCATTCAAGTGGGGTCGGACCAAGTGCACTGAGCGCAACTTCCCCAATACATTGAATTGTGTGTCATCTAGGAAAGATGTTTAGCGCTGATAGCACCGTTTCCCCGCGCGCACTCGACTGAGCGTCGCAAAGTTCACTGCGTGCGTGTGACACCGATGGCAACCCCTCTCCGGCGTTGAAGCTCTTTGTGCAGTCAATGGCCGGCGAGTTGGTCATGGTGCGATCACATTACTCTTGGCGGAGTTGCCACAACCCGTTCCCTGGGGTTGCGAAGGTGTCGAGGCCGTAACCCGCAAACTTTGGCGGCATTGGACCGCGAGTTATGGTTTTACACTCTGCTGGGTCGAAGAGCCGGCAACATTCGGCACACAGAAGCTTGAACGGTTTCCAGTTATACCCTGGCAACAGCGCCTGGACTGGTATGACCTTGAGCTATTGCGGTATCGCGGCATGGCGCTCTCGTTTCGACGCATATAGCGCTTGATCAGCATCGGCCAGCAATGCTGCGAGGTCCATGCTGTTATGAAACTGGGCGCAGCCGAAGGAGCAGGTACCTTGGATGCACTCCCCATCCGCATCAATCACCACCGCCTCGAAGAGTGTGCGCACGCTATCAGCCAATCGCTGCACTTCCGAAAGGCTACTGTTCGAAGTCATGACGACAAATTCGTCACCGCCCATTCGCGCGACATGGTCCGTTTCACGATGAAAGGACGCCCGCAAGCACGACGCGAACGCAACCAGTATCTTGTCCCCAGTCGCGTGCCCGTACTTGTCGTTCACTTGTTTGAAGCGATCGAGATCGAATGCCACAGCGCTAACGTCAAATTCTGAGCGCCGAGCGGTTTCCAAAATTAGTTTGGCCCGCGCTTCCAAGCCGCGGCGATTGAGTAGCTCGGTCATGCTACAGGTCTCCGCATCGCGAATGGCTTTGCGAAGAACCTGCTCCTGCTCCAGGTGTCGACGTATCTCGCCGGCCATCCGCCCGGCGAAAGCCTGGGCCAGGGCCAGCTGATACGTGCCGTCCTGCACATGCTCCGACTGATCGTAAATAGCGATGTGCCCGACGACATTCTCCTCGGAATCCTGCAACGGGATCCCGACAAAACTGCGGTAGCCCAGCGGCTTTTTGCTCAGAAACCGCTCAGATACGTCACAAGGAATCAATGTCGGTCCATTGTCGTAGGCCAGTAGGCAGGGTTGCCCTTCCAGGGAGTAAGTCCACTGCTTCCGTTTACGGCCATTGCGCCTGGCGGCAATAACACGCACTTCCGGGAGATCGTATGAAAGTCGATGCGCAACAAATACGCTCGTCACCGCTAGTTCCTCGGCCAGCGCCTGTACGGCCTCTTCGATAAAGTCCAGCCCGGTCTGGGCCGATGCTAAGGCGGTCACGACTTTGGGGAGAAGTCGCAGTGAATCGGCACGGTCCGCGACCACTGTCCGGAACGCATCAGAGTGTTCCCCGCTGTCCTTTCGGTCGGGTGGTGGGGAATGTTTTTTCACTCTTAGCCGCCTCCGCTAACGCGAGTCCGCGCTCGTGGAGCGCAGAGTATACGAGGCATGCAATACTCTTCAAATCTTTTTGGCCCAAATCTTCACACGCAGCATTTCGTGTTACCTGAACCGCTAGTTATCGCCCACACGACTTCGAAAAATTTGCTTCGAAGCGAACTTTTCGCTTATCGAGTTCAAGAGCACAAACGGCATCGTTTTGAATGCAGTCCCATGCGAGCGCGGTCACACCAAGCAGATCTAAAACGTAGGTCTGGTCGAATATGGGGGCGCACATTCGTGATACGGATTTGCTCAGTGATTCGACCAAGATTTCGCTCAGGACCAGCACGGCTCGTTTGTTCGCTGGCACACTAACACGAATGCCTTTCGCGAAGACTGTAAGCAGATTTCCGAGAGTAGATTACCGTGAGTAGATTGCCTTTAAGTATCAGCACCATTCGCGGCGACCAGTACGAGATCGGTATTGAGCTTGGACGACTCGCCGAGCAAGCCATCAAAGAAGTATTACCGCGGATCGGACGGTATCAGGATGTCATGCGTGACTGGCTTGAGAGTCCGCGACTCCGGTCGCTTGAGGCCGCGGCGCGCCAACACTTTCCGCAGTACGTTCGCACCATCGAGGGCATCGCGGATGGTGCGCAGATGAAGTTTGCGGACATTTTTGCCTGGAATTGTCGCGGAGACTTTCCAGGTGGTGGCGACCAAACCGCGCTCACAGGCTGCACTGACGTAATGTCCGTCTGTTCCGACAGGGTGGTCATGGGGCATAACGAGGATGACCAGGCGGAGTTGGATGGCCACTGTTGGTTGATCGATTTCCAGCCGAACGATGGCATTGCTTACACAAGCTTCTATTCGCCCGGACTGTTGCCTGGTCACACCTTCGGATGGAACGCCCATGGCCTGGTGCAGACCATCAACCATATACGTACACACGATCAGGCGATAGGCGTACCACGCCACCTGCTGTCACGCGCGATTCTCGACTGTCCTTCTCTCGCCGACGCCGAAGCCCTCATCCGTGCGACGCCTCGCGCCGGCGGTTTTCATCATAATCTTGGTCGCTTTAACGAGGCACCCGAAGCGCTGTCGGTTGAGGCTCCAGCCACCGGAGTCAGTGCGATCGCACTGATTGCGGATGCCCCCCGTGCGCATGCGAACCACCTGACGCATCCATCGTTGCAATCTGTGCCTCAGACTGTTGCGCCCTCTTCTGCTGCACGCCAGTTACGCGCCACGGAAATCTGCAGCCTCGGGATCCAAAGCCAGCAACAAGCTCGTGCCTTGCTGGCTGATGGCTCCAACGCCAAGTTGCCAATCTGCCGCAAAGGCGCTTCAGACCAGGACCCCGGGTACACGCTTGCAAGCGCGACTTTTGAACTGACGAGAGAGCACGTTCGATGGAATGTGTTCGTCGATGCCAGAACTACACCGAATTTTGCAGGCAACACGCCGACTCGTTAACAACTTCGTCTCGCCTCCAAGGTCGCCTTACCTACTCAGGTCACTACATCAGCGTCATGCTTCGCCAATAACGGTTTTCAGGTGAAAACCGGATTGACGGACTCTCCTGCTCAGCAGACCTTTGCAGTTCGAGGCGCGAGACCAAAAAGGACTTTTCAGAATGTGAGGCTCGCGTCCTTCAATGACTAACGTCCATTGATAGACCGGACATGATCTATTGCTCGTCCGCAAACAAGCCGAGCTATCGCGAGATAGCAGCTCGACATTAACGCTGCGCTGGAGGCTCGAGGTCGCTCGGGTCTCCATTCTGAGTGTAGCGCTGCCGGCTTTGCCCTATTTGTTGGCAGCTTGTTTCTCCGGCTCATAAGGCGGCGCGACGCGAGCGACTTCGCTCATGACGGTCGATGGAATTTCTTCCACGAGTTCGTCTATCGTAAACAGGCCGTCACCACCTTTGTGCAGCGCTTTCATTTCTTCGCCGTAGTAGTAGTTGTGAATCCGACCACGCTCTACGTGAAACGTGTGACCGTTGATATCCTGAGCTTGCTCGGTACACAAATACCCAACCATCGGAGCTATGTGTTCCGGCCCCCGAGGAAGACTCGCCCGGTCAAACTGCTCCTGCGTCAACAACCCGCTTTCGAGTTTTCGGCGTCGATTTTCAATCACGGCGTCATTGATTGTCATGCGCGTATCAGCAGCAGGACAGATCGCATTCGACGTAATCCCATACCGGCTGGTCTCGCGCGCTATGGATCGTGTGAGACCGATGATGCCTGCTTTTGCAGCACTATAGTTACACTGGCCAACAGAACCCTTGAACGCATCAGACGAAAAGTTCACGATGCGACCGAATTTCGCCGTACGCATGTGTTTGATGGCGTGATGGCACATGTTCCAGTGACCTTTGAGATGAACGTTCATGACGAGGTCAAAGTCAGCTTCAGTCATGTTCCAGATCATGCGTTCGCGTAAGACGCCGGCACTGTTCACGACGATATCGATCTTGCCTGTCTGGTCTACAACCTGCTGCACCATACGGCCGACGGCGGCGTAGTCTCCGACGGAGTCGAAGTTAGCGATCGCGCTTCCACCTGCTGCAACAATCTCGTTCACAACTTCTTCAGCCGGCTTGTCCACAGCCTCCTCGCCGTTACGCCCCATCCCCGGATCATTCACGACGACCGTGGCTCCTTCTCGGGCAAGCAACAACGCTATCTCTTTGCCAATCCCCCGTCCTGCGCCGGTAACAATTGCCGAACGACCTTCAAGATACATGTCAGACTTCTCCCTATTGTTGCGGTAGACCAATTGCGCCAATTCAATACGGTGCAATCCCACGCACGATAAAGCGTACGCGCCCCAGATGCACCTACTTGCGTTCGACTACAAGGGCCGTGCGAGCTGACAAAACGAATTTGGATGCCCGGCGGCCTGCCACCAATAAGATAACGCTACAGATGCTGCGTCAGTTTCAGCTGTGTTTCAGTTTCGCGTTGATTGGGCGTCTCAAGTTACCGGACTAGGACAATGCGAAGCAGGCTGTCTATATTCTCTTGAGTGAGTTGGCCCCGCCGTCAGTGAAACTTGAAGCGGTTCGCGGACGAGGCACAATTAGTGTTCTGGAGGGTCGCTCCGTGTCGGCAACACTCGGTTGTACTGATGTATTTCCAAGCCCACAGTTATGTTGCTCCGGCTGAAGTCCACACCGTAGGAGGAAATAATGGCGTCCGTGGAAGATCGCGTATTGATTGCGGGTGCAGGGCCTATTGGCATGACGGCTGCCGCGTGCCTCGCTCAGAACGGTGTTCCAGTCACGGTGTTGGAAGCAGGGGATGCACTCAGCAAAGAGTCACGTGCATCTACGTTTCATCCTTCGACCCTGGATATGTTGCACGCATCAGGCGTAACCGCAGAACTCGAAGAACACGGGTTGCGCGCTCCTTTTCTGCAGTATCGGAGCCAGGACGAAGGCGTGTTGGCGCGATTCAACTTTGGTGATATC
>JACLAC010001315.1_pt1 | contig 11671 bp, 15 predicted proteins | sample 8027881 | NCBI WGS metagenome assembly JACLAC01 (sample SAMN15725517, study PRJNA655200) | protist metagenome | isolation source: fluorescence activated cell sorting (FACS) single amplified genomes of... | place: Spain: Blaines Bay Microbial Observatory, Mediterranean Sea | collected 2016-01-19 | reverse complement strand
TGCCGTCTGTGGTTACCAGACCCGTCCTCCTGTTTCGGGCCATTTTCGCCAGCAGGGCGCGGTCTCGCGGCCATGGGCCGAGTCCACCGCTCAGGGAGGATCAACATTATCTCCATCACGCGGGGGGGCGGAGGCCCCCGTCACAAGGACCTAAAATTGTCCTGTTCTCATTGAGTCTGCCCTGCGAGGGCCCCTCCGTCGGCCTCCTGGGTCCCGCCTTCCCCTGTGTTGTGATTCGCCAAGGGATCAAAGCTTGGCAACGCAAGGCTGCGGTGGTTTCTCTCTTGGAATGTCGATGGCTTGCAGAACATACGCAACACAACAAAAACAAACAACAAATGCAAAAAGCGGGTGTGACAAACAACACCAAAAAGAACAAGAAGAAGGAGAAGAAGAAGAAGAAGAACAACAACAACAACAGCATCGAAAACAACAACAGAAAGCACATGATAGATATATAATCCGTAGCCATTTTGGCCCAAGGTTTCAAGTCGCACAGGCGTTCCATCGTGGTACCGTACGTTTTCGGCCATTTTTCCGAAAAATGGCTCCGAAGAAGCGCAAAGTTGAGGACGACGCCCCACGCACCGCGATGGATCGCACCGAGCTGTCCAAGATGCTTGGCCATTTGCGCTACAACTGCAGCGACAAATGTGCCAAAGGTCCCGCGCACAAAGACCTGCACTCGCAGGCACTCACGACCTACAACTCGTTGGACCATGATCGCAAGGGCGAGTTCTTGGCGAAGTTCATGGCCAACCGCAAAGACCTGTCTTTCGCCAAATCTTTCCAATCCACGACAGGTTCGTCGCAAGAACACAAAGACAACATTTTTGAGGGGTACTGTCACCGCAATGAAATTCTCAAGCTCAACGGTTTTGACGGTAACGTGATGGATCCTGCTGAAGCAGACACAATGTGCAAAGCTCTCGTCACGTTGTCTGAGCAAGAGTTCGCTTTCGAGACCAAGACCATTCCACACGCGTTGCCGTTGCTCACGAAATGGCTCTACAAAAAGCACCAGGGCATCGACCATACCAATTCGTCGTTCACGAAGGACGTATTTGGTCGCGAGGCAAGTGGCGACGGCACGAAGTTCGACAAGGCGTTCCAGGATGCGCTTTCGTCAAGTTCTTCAACGTCTGATCCCATCATCAAAGTTGAGAATCCTCCTTTGGTGGCGTTGCGTGCTCGCTTAGTTGTTTTGAAGAGTGCAAAGAGCGCTCTCGAGAAACGCTTAAGCGAGGGCCGCGATTTGGCTGCAACATTGCAGCAGCGTGCAGCTAAAGACGCGGCTCTCACCTCCAAGCACTCCGAATTGACCCATGCAATGGATCAGCTCGACGTGCACATTGGTCGCATGCGCGAGTTGGTCCCTCTCGTTGACGCATGTGACGGGACAACTAGTGTCACAGAATTGGCCGAACGGGTCGAGTCGACCATCAAGTGTGCGGACACGCATCTAGATGGCAGCAAAGCCATGTTTCGCCGTTTCAAGGTGTTGTTCGGCTGATCGGTCATGTTTCGTGGGCACGGCTCCTTCTCAAACACACACTTTCTCTCACACACACACACGCACCGTCACGCGCACAAAAAAACACACACACACACACACACACACACACACACACACCCACACACAAGCAAGGAAATGCCACCCCGAAATTATCAACATGTTAAGAATCTGTTGAGAATTCTCAACATTCTCAACACTTTCACAACATGTTAAGAATTCGCGTTTTTGTAACACCTACTATACAAAATGGCCAGTTTTGGAATTCTCAACATGTTGAGAATTATGTGTGTTGAGAATTTTGGGTGTTGTGAATTGTTGAGAATTGTGTGGTGGTATTTCCTTCGACGCCTATTCTTCGCTTCGCGGGACATGACCAGATTTGCACGTGGACGGGATACGCGTCCAGACTGGCGTCCAGACGGGATACGCCTCTTCTTCGCTTCGCGGAACGTTTTCCCAGACAAGCGGCTCGCCCATACAAGCGGATCGAACGCATCAGAGGGGTAACCGAAAAATGACTCATATGATGACTGACGATGATGGTGACTGACGTTGACATCAACTTCATCAACATCCATTGCTACACATAACCAATTAGATAGTATGTTCTTGTGAAGTGCAGACATTTCCAAGATTCCCTGAGGTTTCCCTTTCTGATCTTGTGGTTCTGCCCTTTGGAAAGTCACATGCTGGAACAGGGGGGTTCGTCTGTCCTGGCACTTATCCATTAAGTTTGTTTTGCGAAAACGTGCTTCTTCTGGGGGTCGCCGTCGGCCTCATGGGCCCCCGCCTCACCACGTGGGTTTCGTCTGCCCCGAACACGGGGGACGTGGCATTTCACACTTGATCAAGACTACAGTTTGACTTACAAGGCTGCGACAGCCTTCCTGGTTGCGCTGTAATCCCTTTCTCCGATTCATGCATTTGGAGACAAGAACAAAGAAAATGAAGGGCCATACACAAAATAGGAATTGGAAATTTAGCAACGACCTTTGGTGTAATCACACGTTGGCACATTTCTTCAAAGCATGCAGTCCATTTCTACAACGGTTTTGGAAACCAACTTCCTGATTCACAACACAGATGTGAAAACAAGACAGGGCATTACATAATGATAGTGTTCCTTAACTACAGAAGTGTTTGTTCACGCAACCGCGTATAGTGATTGATGGGAAGCGACGGAGTCACACACACAGCGAAAACTTGCAAAGACCTATTTGTTCAATTCATATTCCGTAGCTGCGGGCTCAAGTCCATTTTGGCTCGAATTTGTCAGCTTTTGCCAGTGGGTCGCAAGATGTTATCTAAGCATTCCCTTGGTTGCGATCTTCACACTGTATCACCTGCGAAAAGGCTCCGCCTAAACGTGGGTGACCTCTTTCTGTCCAATGCTATATCCGCCCAACGAACTGCAACACTCCTGTCAGACGCGCAAGCGTCTGGATCAGCGGGCGTGGCCGACCTCCAACGCCTCGGACACCCCAAGCATACGCACAGGAATTTGTTGACAAAATTGTTGAAGGGCAGCAAGTGGCCCAAACCATATTATCACCCCGTTCGGGTCTGGAACCGTCACACGGAGAGACGAGAGATTGCACAGATTCTCATCCTGCTCCCACACGAGATCATCCATGCGCTGCGTCGGCACACGCAGAGCGTTGATAAACTGTTTTCCCGTGGTGGGATGGACCCGCTCGCTGAAGAGCACCTGGCGAATGCCTGTCGCGAACTCGGTCTGGATGGGGGGGGCGTGCTTGGCTTATCTTTTTGGCTCGATGGGGTTGTGTGCAAATGGGATAGGAGTTCTGCTGTAGATATGCTCACTATGGGTTTGCCTGGCCTGGAAGGAAAATGGGCCGACTTGCGCATCCCTTTGGTTACGGTGGAGCATTGTTGGGTACTGAAGCACGAGTCGTTCGATGATATTCTGGAGCTGATCACGTGGTCGTTGCAACAATGCGCCATTGGGGTGTTTGCGACAGAGAGGCAAGACAAACAGCCGTGGAAGAATTCAGACGCGAAGCGGAAGGTCATGGCTGGGAAGCCTCTGGGGTGCAAGGGTTTGATCTGCCAGGTGACGGGGGACTGGAAGATGTATAAGGACGTCTTTCGGTTCCCCCAACACAATGAAATTTCGGGGTGCTGCTATAAATGCCGAGCGACGCCTGCTGACATTCGGAATGTTGGACCTGATGCGCCCTGGCGCGGGCAGCGCCTGGGGCACTGGGCGGCGATGCAGCGCATGCTTGAGCGTGGTTTAGCGTTGTCTCCATTGTTTTCTGCGCCTGGCCTCCGCTTGTGCATCTTTCGTATCGATTGGTTTCACGTTTCAGACCTCGGTGTTACACCTGATTGGCTCGGCGCGCTCTTTACATTCTTGTTGCCCAAATTTGCGGGGGGCAGGATCGAGCAGCGGGTCCAAGAATTGTGGTTGCGAATACAAGAGCTGTACGTGGTTTACCCACCTGGTGCGAAGTTGGACACGTTGACGAGGAACATGTTGAGCCCAGACAAGCCAAGCCCGAAATTGAAGAGCTACGGCGCAGAAACACGCGGGCTTGTGCCAATCGCAGTGCACCTTGCGAACGAGATGCTCGCTGACGACGACATGATGGAATTGTCGGTGAAGCAGGCGACGAGGGACCTTGCAGCCTGTTATGACTGCCTATCCCACGACGCCCCATTTGCTGCTGACCGATTGTGTGAGCACTCCCGTCGGTTCATGACGATGCTGGTCGCCCTGGAGGTGCAAAGCCCTGAGATATTTCGGGTAAAACCGAAGCACCATCTGTTCCAGGAATTGTGCGAAATGGAGCTCCCGAACCGCCCAGCGGCCCACTGGACATATAGGGAGGAGGAATTTGGCGGTACCATCGCCAGAATGGGTGAGCGACGGGGAGGCGCGAACACGGCGGCGTCCATGGGCAAGCAAGTGCTGAACAAATTCTGTGCGCGGCACAAGTTGCCAGACTTTCTATGAACCTATGAAAAATAATCATCGGTGCTACGGATTGAAGAACAGCCAACAACAAACACATAACAAATGAGGATCCTCGCGTGGTAAACAATCCCTCCGCAATTTGGCTCAAGCGGTAAGTCCGCCACAAGTTTGGCTCAAGCAATCCGCCAGTGTAGCTCAGGCTGTGGCCCGGGCGATATATATATATATATATATATATATATTGTCTAAATCCGCCGGCCGCGCGGTTCAAACCGCTCGGCGTGGCATCGTTCTGCTGTGGACCGCGCCGTTCTTGTCTGAGCGACGTCGCTACACGCCACTTCCGAGGGAGGGGGGGGGCACACAAGTGGACCATATTAGTATGGACACATATGGTTCGAAATGATTAGAGACTAGCACGGTAGAGCCACTAATTCTATACACGTTTTCTATGTTAGGAATGAAAAATCATCGGAAATCCATGCGTGTCTACACATTCGGGGACGAGGCCTGTCATCAATCCTCGCGCGGGCTAGCAAACGGCTGGCACATATGTACAGAAAACTACATCGCTTATTTAACCGTTATTGCGGTTGGGCGACATCGTTATTTAACCGTTGTGGTGGCGAAAGCAATATTGCTTATTTAACCGATGTTCCCTATTTAACCGATATTGGGTGGTCTGCGATGAACGAATGAAATGCATGAGATGCATGCAATTCATGAAATGCATGAACTGAATGGATTGAATGAAATGGCGGGAACGAAATAGATGCAATGCTGAGCTGACATGAAATGCAACGGACTGAAACCAATTGAATGAGATGCATGCATGACATGACTGAAACTAACGAATTAATGACATTAATGACTAACATGAATGACATCCCTGAAACGGATAAGATCAGCGAATGAAAGTTAACAGAACCAAATGCGATTAAAGGGATGGGAAAGGGAATGAACGGAATGTACTGACTGAAACGCATGAAATAGTGCAATGACACACACAAATGCATGAACTGGCTGCAACGCAAGAAATGATGAATTAAGTGAATGAGATGCAATGCATTCAATGCATTAACTGTCATTCGAAACGAAGTTAGCATGCAATGAAGGAGATACGTGAACTGAGCGCATAGCATGAAGACAATTCATGCAACGAAAGAAAGTATTGGCCTTACTGACTAGATCCATGGCATGACTGCGATGAAAGGGGATGAGTGAAACGCGTGAACTGATATAGCTGAAACACATGAATGAACTGAATGAATGGATGAAGTGAAATCCACGAACCGACTGAAACATAAGAACTTATTGAAGTGACCGAACTGATTGAAATTGCTAACATGAATGAGATGACTTTCGTGAAGGTAATGCATGAACTGAAAGAAATGATCGAAACGATTAAAACACACAAAATTAAGGACATGTATAGCACGCAATGCATGACACGACTGAAACGAATTGATTGCACGCTATGCATGATATGAATGAAATGACTGGCATGCATGCAATGACATTTATGACATGAATGCTATGCATGAAATGATGAAACGAAATAAATGAACTGCATGCATGCAATGCATGCGACACAGGAACTGAACATAATGTCATGCATGAAACGGACGGCATGAAGCACATGGCTGCCTGGCACGAATGAAACATTAATGTCACGAGTGAAATGCATTGAGCGAACTGCATGGACCGGCACGCATGACATTAATGACATGCATGCATCGACATGGACGAATGAAGAGAACCGAATGAACTGAGCACAGTGACAATCACGAATGCAGCTATTTATATGCATGCATGGCCTGAATGAGCTGCTTGAGCTGGCGGACCAGAATGGAATGCTTGAATTGCATGAAGCAAACGTAATGAACGAAACCAAGAAGGTGACGGACATGAATGAGCGACCATGAACAGACCGAAATGAAAGGAACGATACGAATGAGCCGAGCTGCATGAAATGAAAGAAAACAACTGAAAGAAACGAAAGCAGGCCACGGCGTAAACTCAAATATGCGAAACGACACGAAGTGACACGACATTAACGAGACGAAGGAAACGAACTATTGCATGACTGAAGCGAATGAGATGTAGGACATGAATGGACTGACGTAAATGGATGAACGGACTCGACTGAAACAGACTAAACGATTGGAATGCATTGATTGAATTACTGACATGAAATGGAACGAATTGAAACAAATGAAACGAAGCAAATGCATGTCATGCATGAAATGGAGTGAAATGTGATGGCTGGCATGCTTGTCATGAATGAAATGGAACTAGAATAATTGAGTGAATTAGGTGCGTGCAATGACTGTAATGCATGGCATGAGCGGATGAAGGAACGTAGTTGATGAAGCGCCGTAAATGCACGAGATGCATGAAATGCAAGTAGATGAAATGAATGGAATGAAATGGATGCGATTGAGCGGCTGAACGGATTGGCATGTCTGACATGAGTGAAATGGCTGAACTGAATGAAATGCAGGAAACGAATGGCATGACTGAATGCAGTGAACGAACGAAACGGATGCATGACATGCATGATACAACTGATTGCATTGACGGTTATGCGTTGAACTATGCATGAAACGCGTGCAGCTAGCGATAGGCAGCTGAGGACACGCATGCAATGACACAAACGAATGACATGCATGGCATGCATGTCATGGCTGCTATGCATGCAATGCATGAACGCAATGACGAGCTGCAAGACATGCATTACACGAACGAAATGATTGAACGTTATGGCACGACTGACATGACTTGCACGAACAGATGTAATAGCTGTTAGACATGAATGCAACGGATGACGGACATGAAATGCATGCACTTAATGGAGTGAATGAACTGTACCAGCTGCGACACATTACATTACCGACATGCATGATCGGGGCGGGATAAATGCATGCACTGCATGACATTGCACCTATGAAATAAGTCAATGGAAGACATGCATGACTGAACGAACTGAAATTTCAATGCACGAAATGACTGGAATGACGGAACTGCATTGGAACGCATGAAATGAAACGAATGATTCGAATGCACTGGCTGAAACGAATGACATGACTGGAGCTCGTGAAACGTATGAATTGAACGGATGCGTGCGCTTAGTGGCGCGACTGCGATGGCATGCATCAAACGACCTAAACGCATTGCTTGGACGGAAAAAGGAATTACGTTACGGACAGTAATGGAACTAACGAAATGAATGCAACTAACGAGATGTCCGACATGCATGTAACGACTGAACTGACTGATGCCACATAACCGAATGGAATGCATGACATGCGCGAAATGGCCGAACGTAATGCAAGACGTGCACGCACGTTGTGCGTTGAGCGAAATGAATGCATGCGGTGCGCGAAATGACTTGCATGCACCAATGAAATGCTTGGCATGCGCGCAACGCATGAAATGACTGAAATGAAACAGCTGAAGTAAGTTAGCACGATTAGTGAAACGGCCTGCGTGCACGAGCTCGCTGAGCGAGCACACAACTACTGCGACATGAAACGACTGCATTTCATGCATGACACACAAGCATGAGCTGCACGCACTGAAACGGCATGCATGCGATGCATGGCACGCGCGAGCACAACTCGTGTCATTCCTTCGACGGATGAATTAAGTTAATGAAACACATGCATGCCACACAAATAATGCACGGGCTGGCATGACTTAACGGATTGAAGTTAATGCATGCATGCACTGACCGACATTGCATTGCTGAACTGAAAGGAATGCAACTGCCGCAGTGCACACCATGACTGAAACGACTGCAAGGCATGCTCTGTCTGACGTGGCGAAGATGCCTGGACTGAATGAACTGGATGTAATGCATGGCATGGCGTGTGATGCATGCGCTGCTTTCATGCATGCAACCCACGAACGAATTAGCCGACATGCACGCGCTGACGCGAACTGCATGAAACGCATGAAGCGAAACACACTCTGACACACTTGCATCCACTGCCTGCAATGCGTGACAATAGTTGAATGGCATGCATTCATGCATCGCCGTCGCTGAAATAGACCAGAACGAACTGGAACGAGGCGAACTGGATGAACGTAACGACATGAATGAAACGAATGAAACGAACGAAACTGATGAGCTGACTGCAACAGAATGCAACGAAATGAATGAAATGGGTGCAGCGACTGAAACGAATGACATGTCTTGTCCGCTCGTTGCATCACGTTCCCTTTGGGCGCCCGTCTTTACGCTGTGAACACGTTTCGACGTGACTTTGGCGCCGCTGGAACATGAACATCTTCAACTGGAGCGAGAAGCCGTTGCATCGACTACATCTGGTGTCTCAGCTTACATATGTCAGTATGTTGAGGCTTGTGACATTTCTACCTCCATTGACTTGACAAATCGACGCGATTAGCAGCATGCTGTACGAATGAATGTCTCCGCGGAAAGCGTAGACGTTGAAACGGGTCCTGCCTTCCTCGTCGCATCAACATACGTGGCTCCTCCAACACTGGCAAACTGTTTCTACGACACCTCCCGTGGCATACCGCGTTGATGTCGATACGCAGCACGAGCTGTTGCTTTCCGGTATTGCGCGAGCCATGGCTGCTGCTTTTCCCCCTCTGGCGGTTCCCAAAACGCAAGGCGTGGATCTCAGAAGCTGCGTGGCAAGTTCTTCGCATCGACAGGAAGGTGAATGTCATCGCCCATGAAGCTGCGCGGAGATATGGCGTCGCTCAAGCACGCGCGTGCTTTCTTTAGTTGGTCCTCGGCCACACAAGCAGGTAAAGGAGGTTCAGCGGCAAAGCGGCAATCCAGACGTGCTTTCCACATGTACGCCTTCGTTCGGGGCATTGCTGACCGTCTCCACCGCAGTGCATAGCACCTCATCAGTCGTCGCGCCTATGTTCATGGGGTTGCCATTGACGCAGCTGACGCCGCCGAGGTGCATGCTTCGAAGCAATTCTATGCCGCGATTCGCAACATCAGGCGTGGCCCTAATGTCGTCGCGGGTCCGCTTCTTGACGAGGTCGGGATGCTGGTGACCAATCCTGCTGCCCGCCAAGCCCGGTGGCAGCGTCACTTCGCTGAACTGCACCCAGGGGTTGTTCGCCATCCAGGGGAATTGTTGCTCGCTTCAAGCGCCAAGCGCCGCCCTAGGCGAATTTTGCAAGTGGAAGCCGCCTTCTCCTGATGACGTGGCGGTGTTGCTGTCTAAGGTCAGGCCAACCCGAGCAGCTGTGGAAGATTTGCTTCCTTCGGCCTTAGCTCGTGCAGCCCCGAATCTTCTGGCCGAATACACTAGGCCCTTGCTCCAACAAGTTGGTGGTCGAAATAACATGCCCCTGGCGTGGAAAGGTGGAGAGATGCTGGACTTGCTCAAGCCTCGCATGGACCCTTCTTGGTGCAAATCCAACCGAGGCATACTGGTAGCCGATTGGTACGCTCAAATCGTTCCACGGGCTTTGCGCTCGCAAACAATGCTTCATGGCGAAATTGCAACGCATGTTGGCCAGTGCGGCGGTCGTCCTCACCGGGGATGCGATCTTGCTTCACAGACCAGTCAAACCTTCTTCGATTACGCGTCCTCGGCAGCTCTGCCTGCCGCAGCATTGGTCGTTGATACTGTCAGCACGTTCTGCACCTTTTTCCAGCGACATTGCATTTGGATGGAAGGGCAGTGATGTTGAGCTCATGCATCATGTTGGGGCGCTTGGTGTTGCTGACATTGACATTTATGATATCGCTGAATACATAAAAACGTCTGTTCCAGCTCTTTTTCACGACGTTGCACTGCCACCTGATGATGTTGGCATGATCGAGGCGGTTCATCGTTCAAGCTGGTTTTCAATCAGTGGACTTGAGGAAGTCACTGAAGTTCGCCGACGTGCAATGGCCAGCCACCCCATGGCTGATGTTGCGTTTGGTATCGTCTACGCACGTGCAATCAAACGCAGCTGGACATCGTTAACCTCGCCGTGGGGTCACGCGACAAAAAAGTGCAGTTTCAGAAATCCTCCATGTTGCAGAATGGTGGCGCCATCCTCGCATACGTTCAGTCCATGGAAATCAACAACGTGAGTTATGTCGATGATGATGTGGCCTTAATCCTTGCTGACACTGCTCCGCAACTTGTTCAGCGTATCATCGTGACCGTCGGAACTCACGTTCAGGAGCCTCGCCGTGCTGGGCTATATCAACAATTCGGCGCCGGAGAGACCGAGGTGTCGCCCAGATGGGCCAGAAAACATGTGTCAATGGTACGCCCCTCGTCATGAGCAAGGATGCGCCGTCCATCGCCGTTGATTCCCTCAGCATTGCACTTCATGTTGTTAGCAAGTACAAGCATGTCGCTGCAATTGTCACCGCGAGCTGGGGCGCTCGCCCAGATACCGTGAATCGGGCAACACCTGCAAGTAACGCCCACGGTTCGTTGGCTGGGCTATTTTTCGGGGGCGTCCGCCATGCGTCGCGCGGACAAGATTCAAGCGCCCAATGCACTTGTTCGGTCCCACCTACTCTACTCCATCTATACATGGTCATGGCCAATCCCATCGTCCATCTCCGCTTTGGCTTTGGCTGCTGTGCAAATGCGCGCACTCCGCAGCATTTCTGGAAGCTGGCGTGCCGAGCATGCTTCTACGTCTCTTGAAGTTCGCGCAACTCTTGGGGCCGTTCGCGTCTCTGCTCTCATACGACTGTCACGTCTTCGGCATCTTTGGCAGGTTGATTCATTGGGGCGCCTAACATCCTCACTGCACTGCTGACGGCTGGGGCTGCTGAGGGCCGGAAGCAAATACCGCCTTGGATTCAACTTGTCTTGGATTGATCTTCTGCACCTGCTCAGATCGACGCTATACATCATGTACACTACTCCTCACAGCAGTGCTTTGGAGCTATGGTCCAGTCCACTCTTCCTCTCATCGCCCTTGAACGGGTTCACGAATTGGATTCTCTTGGTGCTCAGTACAGATTGCGTCATCGCCAGGCTGGAGCCTCTTTCCTCTCAGCAGCTGATGGGTTGGCGTCTTCGCACTCTTAATCTCTGGGCTGTAGCAGTTCAGTCTCCTTGTGCAGTCCTGCGTCTTTCGCGGGCTCCTCTTCGCTCAGCTCGTCCTTTGCTGTGGGTGGACTTCGTGCGCGTTTGGCTCTTCCTTTGCGTGCATGTGTGCTTGTGACTTCAGTGCTTTGCGATGTGCGGATCTTCGGCCCAACG
>JACLAC010025094.1_pt1 | contig 11676 bp, 4 predicted proteins | sample 8027881 | NCBI WGS metagenome assembly JACLAC01 (sample SAMN15725517, study PRJNA655200) | protist metagenome | isolation source: fluorescence activated cell sorting (FACS) single amplified genomes of... | place: Spain: Blaines Bay Microbial Observatory, Mediterranean Sea | collected 2016-01-19 | reverse complement strand
GAACACTTCATGATGTACGTCAAGAGAATGGTGCATCTAATAATCCATTTCAACCATCTGTGGAAAATGTTAGAAATCGTGCTGAAGATCTACAACGCCAACAACAGGAACAGCAATGGCAAGATTACCAAAGAAAAACGCAAAGTAATCTTGCTCAAGCAAGCACGGGCTCTTTGCCAAGGCCAACTAGTGGCTCGACGCGGCGTAAAAAGACTAGCTGGGATAGAGACAGACATGGATTAGATGCAAAAAGTACGCTAGATCCAGCTCATCCTTCATTTGAAAGGCGTTCTAATCGTGTATATTCAGAGGGAAGCGGCTCAAAGATTTATCCTGCCGATTTCCCCGAAGTGAAGGAATACATGCGTTGGCGTGTGCAGCGTAACATGAAGCGGTTAAGAAAATTGACTGCAGCAGCTGAATGTATACAAAAAGCATTCCGTGCCTTTATGGCACGAACAATGGTACAACGTATGCGTGAGGAACGCGCGGCTCTTTTTGTTCAAAGGAATTGGCGTGGTATGATGGGTCGCCGTCGATATTGGGCAAAGAAGAAGGAAGAATGGGCTGTAAGATTGTTACAAAGAAATTGGCGTGGTAAACAAGGACGTGAATCATTTTTGCAGAAGAAAAAAGAAAGAGCAGCTGCAATTTCTGTCCAAAGGGTATTCCGTGGCCGCTTAGCGAAACGGCGTGTTAACAGTATCCGTGCACGGCGTGAAAAATCTGCCATATACGTCCAAAAGGCTTTTCGTGCTAAAATGGCGCGTGAATATGCTTTTAGGCTACGGGAACAACGCAATGCAGCAATTGAGTTACAACGTGTCTGGCGTGGTTGTTTAGGTAGAAGAAGGGCTGCATTAGAACGGGATAAATATTTGTTTTCGAAAGCGCAATCGCAAGGTATTGAATTTGGTCGACAAATGCTTTTAGAGCATAAATTACATGGTACTCGATTGCAATCAGAGGTAGCATTATTAACTCGTGAAAAGGTCGAATCAGAAGATCAAGTAGAAGCACTTTTAAAAGAAATAGCACAATTTGAAGAAGGTGTTCGACAATTAGAAAAAGAGATGCATGAATTAAGTAAAGTAGAGACGGAGGCTAAAGGTGTGTTGGATGAAGACGCACGGGTTGAGCTACGTGAGCAAAAAATGCGTCTTGATCGTGAATTTTCGATCATGTTGCAAAAAATTGCTGATCGCAAAGATCAATTAACAAATTTAGAAGCAAAACTTCAAACTCTAGATAGACATCGACAAGCAAAGGAGGAAGAATTACGAGATTTAGAAAGAAAACTTGTTGTTTTATTGGAGGAGCAACAGAAGGAATTAGAACAAATTAAGCAAAGGCAAGAAAGGCGGGGTGAACGATTTATTTCAGATGATCCAAATGCTGGTGCAATTATTGCTGCTGGAATTGGTGCCGCACCAGAAAATGGTGAGGGTGGCGGTGGTGGTGGCGGAGGTGGATTTAAAGGCCCATCACCCCAACAACAACAACAAGCTGCAGCTTTGATGCAATCTACTGAGACATTAATGAAATTTGGATTTATGTCTATGTCATTGACATATTTCAGTAGTTTAAACATGATTCGTGCAATGCGTGCTACTGGTGCACTGGAAACACTTATGGCGGGAAAGGCAATGTCAGGCGGTCCATTGGCATTAATATCAGAAGGTGGGCAGCCTGGTGCAAAAATGGCTGGTTTGGGTGGTGCGAATTTCAAACCTGGATTGCGTAATGGTCAATTACCTGGACAAGAAGAAGAGGATCCAAGAGCATGGAGTGTTGAAGATGTAGGTGAATGGTTATCATCTTTGGCTTTAGGGCAATACCGTGAATCGTTTGCTGATGCAGCTGTTGATGGTGCATTCTTAATGGATTTGAATGATGCTGATCTTCGTAATACATTAGGTATTGACCATAGTTTGCATCGTAAGAAGATTATAAATTCCATTGGACGCCTGCGTCAGCAAGTACAAATGGATCTTATTGCTAGTGGACAAGCGACAGCTGGAGCTGCAATTGCACAGCCACAAATGATACCGCAACAATTACCAGTTGGTGGTGGAGGTGGTGGTGTGCCTCCATTGGCTTTACAACCTGGAGCACAAGGAGGTGGTGGCGGCGGTGGTGGTACAGCAGCAGACTTGGCGCCATTAGCACAAGGTGAAGAAGATCCAGGTTTAGCGCTTGCAAATTTAAAATTAGAAGAGTTAGAAAGTTGGGTACGTCATGGACATTACAAGAAATTAAAAGAGGCATTAAAAAATGTACCAGACAGGCGTTTCGACCCGCATATGGTCGATTCTCAATATTTGCCAGACTTTGGCACTCAATATACATCTGATTATGAGCGAGCAACATTCCATATGAATAAAGTTGATTCGCATGGTAATACTTTGATGTTATTAGCAGCGCAAAACGGCGCTTTGAAGATCGCCAAGTTGTTACTTAAAAAAGGGGCAAATGCAAATCATCAAAATAAACAAGGTCAATGTGCATTACATTACGCAATGGAATACAATTATTTCGATATGGGTACATGGTTAGCAGATGGTGAAAATGGTGCTGGTGCAGATGATACATTAGAAAACCAGTTCCAGTTAACGCCATATGATGGGTTGGGAGTGTAAAGTTTTAAAGATTTTAATGAAATATATTTTTTATTATAAAAATGAATTTTTTAAAAATTTAATTTTTTTACCGTACACACTAAATTTCTATGATACGAAGCTTATTATATTTTTTTTTTTACACGTTAATATATTTATATTACGAATCGTATGATATGACAATGTGGGGGATATACATTTTTTATAAAAATGTTTTATTTATATTAAGATCCACACAAAATAAAATAAAAAAATACAATTTTTTTTAAACTTTACTAAACTCCGTAGACCTTTGTGCAGGTCGATACACTACAAATGAAAAATCTGTTGGAAATGATCCTGGATTTAATACGTCGCATTTTTGATAAGTTGAATGATATTGATCATAATAATCGCCCAAGATAACCATATCAGGCAGCGGGTACAACCGTAATGCATTATCATAATTCCAATACACAGGTTGTACAGATAATGGTAATGGACATAAATGACTTTGATCCATAAGTGTCTTGACCAAATGATCTGTAATGACATCAGCCGTATCGTGTTCCTCGTTATCACTATCAATATTATTATTTATAATTACTGGTGGAATTATGCAATGTCTGCGCATTTTATTTAAAATATTCTGCCTTGATACAACAATTTCTTGCGTATAATAACGGATGCGACATGGATTTGAAGCAAAACGAACATTTGCAAGCTTTTCTTTAATACCTTTGACAAAATAATCAGGTAATGGATGCCGTGGTAGAACATTCCCTGCACCTGGATCATTCGGCCCAGGAACGAAAATAAATCTTGATGATTGTGCTATTTCCGGAAATTTCAATATTAAATCCCCTAAATCATCAAAGAGCCTTTTAAATTGTGCAACATCATCTTTTCCTTGCCCAAATGGTCTGGACGTGAAATCACCAAGAAAAACAAATAATTTAGGTATCGTTAAACTTTGTGTATACCCTAAGAAAATCGCTCCTAATTTATCCATCACCAATGGATTATCCAAATTCACGTCAGAAAATATTACAAAGATTGAATCATCTGCTTCTTGTTCCATTCGTAACATTTCTTGTTCCTCCTGAGCGGTATACCCCATTAATTTTGGAAGATCTAATGTACTCATGGCTGTTAATGTTTCTACACGATCCTCTGGTGGTGGAAAACCAATAGCTTTTACATAAAAAATATTTTCATGCAAAATACCATCAGCAACAACAATACACCCTTCTGTAAATAAACCAGCAGTCGGCTTTACATTTTGTAAATTCAATCGAATATTGCCATTTAAATCTTCTAGATAGAAGATGCCTTCCTCGCGTTGTGTTAACATCCCAAGTAAATTTTTACGCCCAGATAAACCAACTAAAGAGTCTAAAGACGTCAACTCAACATATTGTCTTGGTGCTGATGAACTTGAAAGTTTATTGTTACCAAATGTTGGTTTTGAAAAATTTTTATTGCGCATTATACGCTGATTTACTAGTTCTAATCTCTCGCGATACATCTGGGTTTTTGAAATTGCCGAGGCATGCAAACTATGTTGTTGTGAACGGTCGCCAAAATAAAAGCTTTTGTTAACAGCACTATATTGAACAATTGGTGTATCAAAAGCAGATATGACTGAAATACTTTCATTTGCAATATCATCTTCTTCACGAGTAAGTTCAGCAACAACCGTTTCTATCATATTTATATTTACAACGCTGCTATTTTCATTACTAATTTCTATTTTTTTAGTAACAGCATCCAATATAAGTTCCATTGCCTCTACCGGTTCAACTTCATTTTTTAAAACATTTTGAACAGCAAATACTGCTTCCTTTTGCAATATTAAGCCTAAACTACGAAATCGTTTGCTAATTTGCCTTGTTGTAAGACTTTGACTTTGAATAGGATGATTCATTATATTATATACGTATATATTTTTTTCAAAAAGTGAATGGGATATATTCACTTGTGTGATTTATTCAAAATAATGATTTTAAATATATAGGATGAAGATGGTCCACCTTGTGTGTTTAATTTCTGATAGAAACATATATACCGCATATAATATTATACAGTCTGTTACCTACATTCATTTCATCTTAGTCTTTATACTTCATTTGTAAAATAAGAAATTAAAATCGATCTTGAAAATTCAAACTTGTTTTTTGCCGCCGCGATCGAAAAACCAAAAAAAAATTAAAATAGTCGACTAAAATCACAAAATAACCAGGAAGATGTCACATAGATTAACATATAAATAACATCAAGTGTTATTTAATACTAACTATCTAAATATCCGAAATGACCATAATTCTAATAATAGTAAAATTATATTAAAACTTGTCACAGACATATTTTTCACTTCCCATATTTCCAATATTATAAATACGCGAGAACCACACACAAGGCAAAAAAAAAGTTAGACGCCGCGCTTTCCAGCTTTCAACCTCTTTATGTCCGATGTGTATGATATGCCCGTATACTATCTGGCTAGTCTATCAAGTATTGATACGCCTATCTACGGACCCATAAATACCCCGACGAAGAAATTATAGATCTATCTTTTTATAATAAATATACATAAACAAACTAAAAAGAATGTATATGGTATAGATCTACAAATACTTGTCAAAAAACAAAAAAACAAACAAACGTATATAGTATAACTAAGGGAAAAAGAAATAAAGATAATAATCGTAAATAATAATAATCATGAGTAATTCAACTATGCAATTAATAGGTGCTGCAGCTGTAGCAGCTGTTGCCGGATATGTATTTGGCTCGTCTGCTTCTACGGACAAAAAAAAACAATGGCGTAAAGTTGTTATGCTATTTGGACCACCAGGCGCAGGTAAAGGTACACAAGCACCAAAAATTGTGGAGAAATTAAGATTACCACACTTGTCCACCGGTGATATGTTACGTGCAGCAGTAGCAGCACAAACGGAAGTTGGTAAAAAAGCAAAAGCATTGATGTCATCCGGTCAACTTGTTACTGATGATATTGTTATTGGTATTATCAGAGACAGAATTAACGAATCAGACTGTGGTTGGGGATTTATTCTTGATGGATTCCCACGTACTTTGCCACAAGCAGAAGCATTAGACAAAATGCTTACTGACGGATATGGTGAAACCGTTACCACAGTTGTAAACTTTTCTATCCCTGATGAAGTTTTGGAAGAGCGTATCTGCGGTCGTTGGATCCATAAAAAAAGTGGACGTTCTTACCACGTCAAAAATGCGAAACCAAAATCATTAGTAGCAGCTGGCGCTGGTGCAAAACCATCTGCAGCTAATATGAAAGATGATGTGACTGGTGAAGATTTGATGCAACGTTCTGATGATAATAGTTCTGCATTGAAAAAACGTTTGTCTGAGTACCACAGCAAAACAACACCAATTCTGAACCATTATAACACCAGTGGTGTCGATGGTGTAGTTGTAAAAATCAATGCAAATCAAGCAGCTGATAAAGTATGGAGTGATGTTGATTCCATCGAGTTTTAAATTTGTCAAGTATCATAATACATATATGATACACACACTAAAACGGCGTGCGCATAATTTTAAATTACATCGTGCATGTAGATATATGTTTTATATAAAATATATGTACGTATACGTGTAGTTTATGTTATAATCTGTATGTTTAGATATTTGAGTTGGTTATAAAGAAAGGTATAGGAGGAAAATATAAGAGAGATGACGACGTATTAAGAAAAACATTTTTTATATAATTTTAAATCACAGGGAGAGAATCTACTCCGGCACCTTCACTCTGTGTCAACTGTCAGGCTGCCAATGTTATCACAATGCTAAATTTAACATATATACAGCACTAAATACCCAATTTTTAAGGATTTCATGCCGAATTTTACACCAAATATATTGATTGACATCATAAATGATTTGACTTCCAATTTCCTATCCGATCTACCTATACAATTAAGTATAATAAGTATTAGTCTATAGCTAGATGTGTAAAGTTTGAGAGAATATTCCATCCTGTGTGCATACTAGAGATAATAACTCATATAACAATGGGAAAAATCTGAGGAAATCTGAGAAAATCGGTGGAAATGGTCTAAAAAAAATTGGAAATATGTACTTTATTCCATATTTCATGTGAAATTATGCGGATATAAATATATTTAACTTTACATTAAGGTTGTTTTGGTTATTGAGTAGTAAAAAGTAACGTGATTAAATAGAAATATTATAACATATGAAAATTTAATATGAACGTTGGAAAAATAAATATATTAGAGAAAATTTACCCATTTTCAAATTCAAATATGCGGATATATATATATATAAATATATAAATGGATATATACAAAAATGCACAAATCCACTTTCCTAATGTTTTTTTGATGTTTTTTCAGCAGGGATTCTATGGGGCGCAGCGCCCCATACTAACCGTTCTTTCTTTTTTCATTTTTGACCACAGGAAAGTGGTTTTGTACATTTTTCCGATGAATATGATCATTTTTTCCTGTGGTTGGTATCCAAAATTAAAACGTATCACTATGGGATAATTAAGATATTGTTTTTGCATCAAAAAATAAAACGTATTATAATTGAAATATTTTATTTTCCATGCCTGAGGCAGGCTGGGCAGGCTCCTTAATCGAAAATATTAGAGTGAAGGTGCCGGAGTAATATCATATTTTTCATTTTTTATTTTTATATTTTATATCATGTATTTTTTTTATTTTTTATGCATATCATATAATATTTTACACCACAGCCTCGCCACACAGCAAGACTCCTCTCTGCTGTTGTCTTCTTCTTTTGTTCACCCTACTCTCCTCTCTTTTTTGGTTCTTTTGGCTCCTCATTAAAAATATAACTTTTTATATTTTTTTGTCAAAACATTTATTCAGAATAAAATAAACCTTTTGAATTCAAATAGTTCATTAAATCAATTCGTGTAACAATACCTGAAACTACAGTTTTGCTTGAAACATCACCTTGATCATCATAACTTTGCTGTGTAGTTGTAACAAGTGCAAATGGATACGATTCAAAGATAGTTGCTAATTGGCCTAAAGTAGTTTGGCTGGTAACCATTTGGTGCTTTTTATACAAGCATTTTTCGCATGGATCTTCGGTTTTTACTCTACCACTTAAAATGTATGATGATAAATTGCCTTCCGTAACAACACCTAACACGGTTCCATTGCTATCAACGACTGGTAATTGGGAATATCCATTATTTTTTAAAATATCAACTACTTTCACACATGGCACTTTTGGTGAAACGGTGACAGGCATAGAAAAATTCATCATACCAAGAGTATGCGTTGCCCATTGAGAACGTTTGCTTGCATTAGGATCAGGCATGAAACCATTTAATACCATCCAATCATCCAATAAAAATTTTGTCATGTAATTTCTTGTGGAATCTGGCAATAGAGTAACAATTCTTTTTCCTGCACCCATTTTTTTCGCCACTTCCACTGCGGCCCATACATTAGCACCACATGAACCACCAACTAACATACCTTCTTCACGAATTAATCGTTTTGATGTTAATAATGAATCCTTATCACTAGTTTTAATCCAATAATCTACAATTTCGCGATCTAAAACGTTTGGAATAAAATCATATCCAGTACCTTCCACTTTGTAGGAAACGAGACGATTGAAGTCGTTCAAACTATCTGGTTCTGCCAAGATACTACCAATTGGGTCGACACCAACTACAACACAATCTGGGACACGTTCTTTAATTTTACGTGCAATTCCTGTTAATGTACCACCAGTACCAGCACCAAGAACAATCGCATCAAGTTTCCCATCGCATTGATCCAAGATTTCCTCTGCGGTACCATCATAGTGCGCTAATGGATTGGATGGGTTGCCGTATTGATCAAGAATAGTTGCATCTTCGATTTCTTTTTGCAAACGATTTGCAACACCAATGTGGCTATCTGGGGAGTCAAATGCTGCTTCAGTTGGTGTTCGTACGATTTCTGAACCTAACGCAGTCAAAACATTTACTTTTTCCGCACTCATTTTTTCTGGCAAAGTTACGATCATTTTGTAACCTTTGACAGCAGCAGATAACGCCAATCCAATGCCGGTATTGCCACTTGTTGGCTCGATGATCGTATCGCCTGGTTTAATACGTCCAGCCTTTTCTGCATCTTCAAACATACGTCTGCCAATTCTATCTTTAACTGAACCACCAGCATTAAAATATTCACACTTAACTAAAATTTCACAACCAGTGTCTTTACCAATACGGTTTAAACGCACAAGTGGTGTATTACCAATAGCTTCCAATATATTGTTCATGATTTTGCTGTTTTTCTTGGAAGGTACAGTTGTATGTGGATTTTTTTCCGTCGTCCCTGGAAACCAAGTACATTTTGCTGGTCCATCACCTTGATATCTATTTTTACGATAATCAGAACCAGGTGCAGTTTTTTGTGGTATTTTTGTCATTGATGCCATGATTGATAGATGTATATATATATATATATATTGTTATATGTATGTATATTGTAGTTATTTTTAATTCGTACGTGATGTGAAAGATATAATAAAACGTTCTTTTATAATAATATTAATTATGATAATTCTTTTTATCTATGTCACACATGATGATCATCAATCTTCTGTATATATATGTAAACAACATCTATAATTTTTAAAAATAATCATCCTTCTTTCTGCTGTTGAACGTCGTCATTTTTAAGGCACATCAATAATGGTATTTCCATCCTAATCCTATGTATCCCAGTTGAGTCTTACACCTTTCCAGCTTTCCTCTTTGTAACTAATGCTATGCCGTGCTAATTTATTTTTTTTTGAAGATCCTGTATGGTGTAAGATAATGGTACGTACCTAGTAGTGATCAATGCTGTTTCCATAGTATTGTAAAAACCTACAAGAAACATGAAAAAGTGCAAAGCATATTGGTGTAAAATGTTTCATTCTCTTTCCAAAAAAAAACCCCCATTGACATTCACATGATACAACATTGTGTTCCAATTAACCATCCAGCTGTTATCTTCGCACATTTTTTTTTCTTCATTTTCGGCAGCGTTTGTCACATCTTTGATTTCCTTTTTCAACGTATTTTTTATATCAGCTCGTGTCTTACTCTTTGGAGCAAATTGTGTTAAAAAATCTTCAATAACATTTTTGTACAAAAAATTATTTTTCTCAACATCGAGTTCTGCACGAATTTCATTAAGACCATTCAAAAAGATAACAAACTCTTCCTCCGTGACGCTAATATTAATGCCAATAAGTATTTTCAAGTGCTTTAAGACTTCTTTCATATACCTATGAAAATCTAAGTTTACGTTGATATCATTCGTCGTTTCTTCATCTACCAATTCAGGCATTTGTACTTCTTCTTCTTCTTTCACAGAATCTACCACCATATTGTTATTATTATCATTACTTGTCATTGCATTCTTATGATTATTATTATGATTACTACCATCATTACGACTATTACGAACATCGCAAGGGAGATTTGCTTTCGTATCATTTTCAATACCTGTAGACCTAGCAGCAGATGCGTCGCGTTGCGACACGTTCCTTTGCTCAGGTGTTACAGGTACTACTATCTTCGCAGCAGATGCGAGGCGTCGCCTCACTTTCCTCTGCTTAGATAATGCACCATCTTTATTCACAGCAGATGCGCCGTCATTATTAATAATGACGGCACGTTCCTTTGTGTTGGATGATGTGTTAAATGAATATGAGACAGGGAGATCGTTAAATTCGGTGGGGTTTAAAAACATTTTTTTAACGTTTGCAAATGTTTCGTATAGTACTTTTATTTCCTTTGTTTATTTTTCTTTTCGACTATTTCTAAATGTTCATTTGTTTTTTGATATTTCTTGTTTCGATATATATAAATATGATATATTACCTCTACAGTAATGGTAATCGCTTGCTAAAAAATGATATATTGAAAATAGAAAGTAAAAAAAGCCAGCTAGATTAGCGCGACGATTGATGTGTTTTATTATTTTACAGGTGCATACTATGGCAACCCACCCACATGCTTCAGTACAATAAGATGTTTTTAGTTTATAATTGCAAGTGCTATGCTAAAGAAAAAAAACAGAGGAGGGAAATAGAGAAATGGAGTATAGAGGAAATTGAAGCAGAGTATAGTATATATAATCCACGATCAACTCGCACTTCTAGATACCGGCGCTGAAATAAATGTTATTGAAGCCGACACATTAGCGAAAATTACGAGCTATACTAGAAATTATAGGAAAAGAATGAGTGTAGCGACGAGTGCCGGAAAAGGTTTGTTGCCATTATACCTTAATACAATCTCTATTTTAGTGCTATTGCATGAAAAAATAGCATGGACACAGTAAGGGCTTAAAATAAAATCAGGATTGGTCAGGATTGGTCAGGATCTATTACTATTTATATTATATTTCACAGGGAATTATAATCTCCATCATTCGTGCATTCGATGGAGGAGGAAGAAGGAGGAAGATTTTGAGTCATTCAAGACCACGAAATATCGATAATATATTATATATTGTAAAATTACCATCGAAGAGGTGTACATAGACGAATACACAATTCAATCAACAACGACAACATCATTTTGCAGTGGACAGAACTTCAAAAGATAGAACGGATATACAAGAAACCATGTCGAACATGTACCATATCTCGGAGGATTTATGGAAGGATTCCAAAAAACCACAAAAAGCGGAACAGGATACAGTTACCTATTTAAGACAAATTGAAGGTTTATTAGATGATTTTTCAAGGAATGAGTTTAATAATGGAAAAAAGAAGGAAGAAGATGCAAAATCTATGGAACAAGACGAAGATGAAGAAGATGCATTGGAAGAAAAAAACATATTAATTAAAAATGTCTTTGAAGAAATCAAAAATCAAGAAGCTGCATTAAGTACAGATAAATATTCTAGCAATATTATTGAAAAAGTATTAAAACATGCAACTGAGGAACAATTAATTCACTTTGGTTTAGGTATACAAGAATATTTTTTATTTTTATCATCTAATCGATATTCATCTCATGTTTTGCAAACGTATTTACAAC
>JACLAC010015846.1_pt1 | contig 11676 bp, 4 predicted proteins | sample 8027881 | NCBI WGS metagenome assembly JACLAC01 (sample SAMN15725517, study PRJNA655200) | protist metagenome | isolation source: fluorescence activated cell sorting (FACS) single amplified genomes of... | place: Spain: Blaines Bay Microbial Observatory, Mediterranean Sea | collected 2016-01-19 | reverse complement strand
GTTTGAGATGATCATTCCAACGTTTGCGTTCAAGCTCGATGGGACGATTCGTCCTGGGCAAGTTGCCGTTGGAAAGTTTGGTACCGACGATCTTCCAAGTCTAGCGTGCGCAACAGTGAGCTCTAAAATAATTATTCATAGTCCTGTGTATGGCGATACTAGCTTGACGGGGACGCAGACCTCTGTGTCCAATTTGAGAACTCTCAACATAAATAGAGAAGTAACAGGCCTGCTCGCTTGCCCGCTGCTAAAGGGGGCAACTCGAGACTTGCTGCTTATCGGCTCGCCAACCAACCTTGTAGCGTACGACGTGTTTGAAAACGCAGATATCTTTTATTTAGACGTTCAGGACGGCGTAAGCGCTGTTGCGTACGGCGCTGTAAAGCCGGGCGGCGACAAATACGCTATCGTTGGGGGAAACTGCTCTGTCCAAGCGTTCGACGCCTCGGGAGAAGAGACTTTTTGGACCGTAACCGGTGGCAACGTGCGCGCTCTTGCCCACTGCGATATCAACAGTGATGGGCACAGCGAGCTTTTGGTGGGGTCGGACGATTTTGAGATACGAGCGTATGTAGAGGAGGAAACCATCGCTGAAGTGACAGAGGTGGGCGAAATCGTGGGCCTCGTTCCCCTGGAAGCGTCCTCCTCGAGGTACGGCTACGCGGTATCCAACGGCATTATTGGCGTGTACGATGGAACTACCAAAGTGTGGAGCGTCAAGAAAAAACATCGCATTACCGCAATTGCTGCGTACGACTTGGATGGGGATGGCATCATGGAAATAGTGACGGGCTGGTCGAACGGCGAGGTGGAAGTGCGAAAGGATCATAATGGCAAAGTGGTATACAGAGAATTTATGAGCTCTGCCATCGCAGCGCTTCTCGTGTACGACTACAATATGGATGGGAGAAAGGAACTTATGTGCGTGTGCGTGAATGGCGAGGTGAGAGGCTACTTGCCGCCTTCAAGAGCTGTTCTCGATGCCTCTGTTGCGCAAGACGCGACTTCGACGCTGCAGGATAAAGTCGCGGAGAAAGCGATGGAGTTGCGGGCGCTCGAAGACAAGCTTCGCGCCGGAAAGCAGCGATCGCATCACGGAGCGAGCGCGGATATACCCTCTGATACTACGACACAGGTGACACTTGAGCCAAATTTTAATGAAAAGTGCTTGGATATTGTAGCATCGACGAGCAACTCGACTGTTGTACGATCATTGCTCATATTTTCAACCGCCACGGGCATATTTGGTGAGTCTGAGTGCCATATGGTGTATACGAAAAAGAGCCTAAATACTATTCGGGAGAAACTGCCCCTGCTTAGAATCTCAGACACCGAGCTTAATATTCGCGTTTTCGTCGCTGCGAGGGGTACGCATGAGCAACTCAGCGTTTTCGATCACACGATTCAGCTGTCTGCTCTTTCGCAGTTTTATCCTCCGCGCAATCTTGGTCCCCTCACGATGCCCGCAGGAAGCGTGGAGTTTACCCTCAGCGAGCCGGTTCCGAGCGTCGTGGAGGTTGTGCAGGACATGTTCAAAATTGGGCCGGACGCAGTCGCTACCAACAGCGAAAATGTAGTCGTAATCAGCTTCGTGGACGTCTTGAAGCTTGAGAGTCTCATTTTTAATGTGAAGGAAGTCCCCAGCGGGGCAGAGGTGAAAGTATATACGGACGACGTCGACATGGCGGGGACGTTAGTGCAGAGGCTAGCGAGTCACTTTCACGTTGCTGATATGCAGTCTCATTGCGACTTTCCTGGGGATATGAAGAAGTTGGAGGGTCTGCTCCAGCGCGTCGATGAGTGCAATGGCATTCGGCGCCGCCTTGCTGCCGAGATGGCAGACAACTCGCACTACGTCAAGATGCTCGTTATACGCGCGGAGGACTGCCGTCTGATTGAGGATATGGAATCGTTGAAAGCGCACTATCAAGAGCTTTACAGCATCAACAGCGAGATGATTGCGGAGTACAATAAGCGGGCAAACAACCACGCGGAACTTCTAGCTTCACTTAAGGAGGTTAATCGGATGATTTCGCGGATGTCAATGCTGCGACGCGGCGAGTACAAGGCAGCCGTCATTTCAGGATGCAGATCTGCTCTAAAGGGGAAAAATTATGCCCGGATGTACGAAGTCATGCACAAGGGGCATTGATTGTTTTTGCATATATTCGTACTTCAAATGCACTTAGGTAAACATTTCAATGCAATAATACTTATTTATTTATTTGTCGTTGTAAAATTATATTTTTTTAAAAAATAAATAAACAATAAAAATATTTATAAAATATTGACAGCGTCTGGCGATTGCAACAATCGGGCATCATTTTTTTTCATATAAGTGCAAAACGAATGCATTCCCATTAGTCCTGCATCCCTTCCGCGTCCACCATTTCTGCGTCGCCTCCATCATCAGTTTTCATCATCTTATTATCGCTTCCGTCTACAAACTTTGTGCGCTTCGCTCCTCCGTCGCTGCGTCCTTCATCTAAATCATTGGATCCAGGGGAGTCGGCCGGAGTCCAAAACGGCGTTGGAGAGTAGTGCACCGTCGTCACAAACTTTTGGCGGAATCGCTCTGTCACGCCGAGCACCATTACATTTTCTCTCATGGCGCTGCAATAGAGATGATTGAGCGTCACATGCTGAGGGTCAGGCATGTCGCTGGCCTCCAACGGGTCTTCGTGGTTAAGAAGAATGTGCCTCAAATGAGGAGGAAGGGGCGGAGGTTCCTTTGTGTAGCCATCCAGATCGGGAATATGCTGGGAAAAAATATCGTCCCTCGACACGTCAATTTTATAATTTTGAGCTAACGATTCGAGGTCGTTGGTTTCGTCAAGCCTAATTTGCCTCTCAAAGTGAGTAAGATCGATAAAGTTGTTAATATTGCCCTGCTGATCGGCAATCGTCGGCTGATCGGGGGCAAACCGCCACTCGTCGTCGACAATAAATTTGTACGCGTGCTTGCCCTTTTTCAATCCGTGCACGTACGTAAAGTCGTTGCCACTTCGGTGCATGAGCACCTTTTCTCTCCACTTGTTGAAGGTGCCCGTAATGTACACATCGTGGCCGCCGCCCTCCCATCTAAACACCATAGGGACGAGGACTTCGTCTTCGCTTTCACCAGCCCTCGCGCGAACTTCGTCCGCCCGTCCTAGATCTTTCATCGACGCTGCGCCAGTGCTTCCGGGAGCTCCAACGCTGAGACCCGCAGCGGGCGATGCGTCTGCAGCGGGTGGCAAAATGCTTCCCGGCGCCTCGTCGTGACCGCTCCCTCGTGCCGCAAAATGTTCTGTGATGCGCGGGGGCGTCACGCGCCGGGGCCGTTCCCATCTATTGCTACTTCCACCTCCGTATGTACCTAAATCGAGCTCGATGTCGAGATCTAGCTCTTTCTCTAGTTGGTCCCATCGCTTGCGCTCTTCCAACTCCGCGCGCAGCCGCTTCTCCTGCCGCCGCTCCTCCTCCTCCTCTTTTGAGCTCGCAATACCCATAATTTAAAAAAAAAATACGATGTATATAAAGTAAATAGTCAAGAAATAAAAAGGAGAATGTGCCCCCCGTCGTCGTCCCTGGCGCTAAAAACGCTCCATCGATCCACGCTTCGAAATAAATAATAATATTTAGGTTGGTAAATATTTATTTAAAAAAAAAAAAATAAAAAAAAATAAAAAAAAATAACAGTTTGTTGTGTTGTAATAATACGTATTTAAATAAATAAATAATAAAAATATAAAATGATATACTTACAATAAGAAGAATAACATAACATATGTTATGTTACCTTACCTTATGATGTTGAGGTAGTACATAGTAGTAAATAGTACTACCCGTACCTTTTAAAATAATATTATAGGAAGTATCGTTGTCTTTTCTTCAACGGATTATATAATATGTAACGGTTAAAATACAGAAAATACTCCGGCTCTTAAATATTTTGCGATGATTCGCACGCGACGAGGGACGAGCGACGATCGACGACGCCACCAGCAATGGAGCTGCGAGAGCCAGCCAAATGATGGTTGCAGTATGGGCAAATAATCGGTACTACTACGTTTATTATTATTAGTTATTTTTAAATATGATATATAATATGTATCTTGTATCTCGATTCGATAGAAAAGGTCGATCTATGTCGTGTTTTGGGCGAATTCGATCGCTCTCTCTATCTCTCTATCTATCTATCTCGCTCTCGCTCGCGCGACGCATTCTTTGCGAGCAATTGTTGCGTCGCGTGTTTATTGCTACTTACTTGGGTGTTTGCTCGTGCGTCTTTCTCCGGAGAAAGGAGAAGGGTTGGGAGCGGAATAGTAGTCATGGTGGCGCAAGAGGGGCGCTTTGATAAGGTGGAATACGCGAAGCGGTACCGCGCGTTCAAGGTCAAGGCGGAAGAGGAAAAGGGGAGGATCAGCAGCGCGGATGCGACGAGCGATTCAAAAGATGGAATGGAAAATGTATCGTACGTGACGCTTTTTGAAGGGCGGAAGGAATGCATGTCGGACTTTGACTGCTCCGCTTGCTTGGCGGATCCATCTGCTGAGTGCGCTGCAACGTTTGGGTACGTCCGCAAAGTTGTTTATGGCGGTTCTGACCTAACAAATGGGGATGATAAGACGTCATCGTCATTGCTAGCGTGAATTTATTTGTGCGTGCATACTGCACTGGGTAAGTTTTAGTTTTTTTTCATTCGTATAGGTGCGCAAGAGCGAGCGAGCAACGAAACTTCGCGGACGGCAGTGATTATCAAAATATCCTTAGGACACCTTCAGAGATGTCAGGATTCACACCCCTTCATCAGTGAGACAACAAATATTTACATGAGATTTATGAGCCTAATCGCGCGCTATATTTTCGCGCTCGCTTGCCCCGCGCACCTCCTTCATCAAACAACTCCAGCTAACTTTTTTTTCTTGCTTCCGTCTCGCAGCTATTGATTTTTGTATGTATTTATTCATGGAACCATGTATTATTATTTTCTGCAATATTGTATCTGTACATTTATATTTTGCTGTTTATATAAAATGAAGGTGCGTCGCGTTTCCACATTACTACTCACAGCCGCGCATTGTCTTCTTTTGCCTCGTCGCGCCGAAAGGTGACGAGGCGAATCTGACGACGACCAAACTTTACTGGCTCTTCCGCCGTCGATACAACTACCTCGCTACCAATGCGATCTTTGCGCAAAAGCCACGCGCACGTATCTCGCGCGTCGCGGGATCGCGTTGTGCATACGCACCGCTTGCCCGCATCCGGCCCAGATACCATTTCCACAATTGCGATGCCTACTTCTGGCAGAGCAGTCCGCTTCCCGTAGCGCACCGTCCAAGTTACAAGACGTCCGACACCGCTTGGGGCAATGGCCCAATTGTCCATGGGCTTGGTGGGAGCGCGAATAGTGCGCGCTTGGCGCTCATACGTCCTGGAAGGGGCTTTCGTAGAGTACACGCCAACGCTATGCTCGGTCAGCCACCCGCCGTTGGCGCCCACAACAGCAAACTTGTCACGATATCGAGGAAGCCTCAATTTTTCGACGACAGCGCACAGAGCGTGGCACGAGTAATTCGAGCCAGGACCGCCGTGATAAGCTAGACCCCCCGTGCATGTCATTCGAGACACATCGGACGCCACGTCCAAGCCAACGCAGTCGCACGCGCGCTCAACAGCAATAGGAAAACAGGAGTAAAAGTCGAAAAAGGCTATCTTTTTCTCATCGGGCGCGCCCAGCCCAGCATTTCGAAATGCTTCGATGTATGCGCTGCGCATAGCTGCGCAGTCGCTCAAATCTCGCCGAAGCGGCAACATATTGGTATCAACAGCATCACCAGAGCCGTGGATAAACACGAGCTTCGCTTCAGAAATGCCCCTGCGCCTCGCCTCTGCTAAACTCATAATAATAACAGCGGCGGATTGATCGACTTCGTCTCGAGCGCACATCCACTTGCGATATGGGTAAGCGATCATCCGATTTTCCTTGGTCGTCTTCAAGAGACGCTCCTGAGACCATTCGAAAGGATACCACGAATGCTCCGGGTGCGCAGCAGCGACGATGCTAAAACGGGAAAATAAATTGGCAGCGATTGCAGCCTGCTCATCCACACTTCTCCCCTTCGAATGCGCGTACGCATTTTCGAGCATCGGATAGAGCGTGAGCGCCGGTGATGCGGTCGTGCAAATGTACTGCGCAGCTAGTAGCTCTGCCATCCGAGCCGACGTGGGTTTAGCGTACTTGTTGATTTCAGTCGGCCAAGGCACAGTATCGTTCTCTTTCCCGCCATCCGTCCATCCATTATGCTGCGCGAGCGCTTCTTTCGCACCTTTCCGAACAGCACCCAGCAGCGTCGCATTCATCTCGACTCCGCACACCACTATGGGACCCTGCGGGATATTTCCACTGCTAATCATACCTGCAAAGTAAGAAACGAGATACTGCGGTCCATTTCCCCCGTCGTACGCGCGAACGCAGTGCACCTCCTTTACGCCTGCAGCACCAATCGAATCGACGACCGCTTTCGAGAAGTTTTTGAAAGGTCGTTTTCCAAATGCCCGAGCCCACGTCCGTTCTGTAAACATACCCGGCGTTCCCAGAGCAACTGCCGACGACAGCAACGCTTCCACGCGCGCGTCCGTCACGATCGTTTCAAGCGCATCAGCTGCTGCAAGCCGCACTGCTGAGCGCACCATACCTACAGGAGACGAGTAGGCAGACGCCGGCCCTCCCGTGATGCGCCCCACGCCAACGATAACCGCCTGGCGATGCGGATCCATGACTGATAATAATAATAATATTTTCTTTAATAATGAAACGAATGCAAAAATGAATGCAAAAGCGAATGCAAAAACGAATGCAAGCGATCGCAGGGCGCCTCAAGCGCGCATTCCTTATTTTAAATAATTTTTTGCATATAATATTAGTCGTCATCTTCATGGTTCATTAAATACGTGACGGTTGAAACAAATTATTGGAAATTGTGTACTACTAGTGTTTTATCTTGCGCCAAGATATTGCGCCACCGCCAACTCAATTTTGAAATCTTTGCTAATCGGGACAGCAAAGTAGCCATAGCTGTCAGCAGTATAAGCAAGCAAGTGACTTACAGAAATTAAAGAATTCGTGGCTAAATCTTGATCAAATACTTGACCAACGAATCGATTCTCTTTGAGGCCAACGCAGTCTGGGTCCCAATCAGTCTTTTGCTTCATGAGAAAGTAATCGAAAGTAAATTCTTTGTGGTCGTTTGTATTCCAGTCCACAATCGTTGGATCGTCTGCTTTCATTTTACTACATGTTAGCGGGCACTTGTTCCGGTTAACTTCTTCAATGCAATGCGCCGCAGTACTCATTCCGCAAAAATGTAAATACGGTTCTTTAACTTTCTTGATGTTGTAATCGTAAATCGTTTGCCGCACATCTCGATGGTAAAAGTAATCTAAAGTCAAAAGTAACTTGTGGGAAGCTTCATGTACGATTAAATGCGCGGTTTGGTGATCGATCAAGGTAACATCATTCTCATCTTTTACGAGTTTCAGAAGAAAAGTTGCCCATACATGAAGATTGCCCCCCAGCGGGGTTTCAGAAACAGGTATATGGACATGACCGGCATTTTTATCCGAATTCAATTCATCTCTGACCACGATATGGCCGTACTCTCCATATAGCCAATCTCGAATCTTTCCATAGTTCTTAATTATCAAATCACACCTATCAAACAATTCTTTCCGACTGGTTAGAGAATCGAGTAATGGATACTTGACAAAGTTCCCATTTACAACACCATTGTAAGTGTCGGGGTGAAACGGGTTATCTCGAACGAACTGTCCTTGCTTTCCTGATGCAATTCTAAGTCCAAAGTAAAATCGAAGCAAAATTGCAACTTCGATTGGAATATCCTCCTCACTGGTTGAAACTTTTCCAAGTAACTGGATTGCCCTATCGACATAGGCACGAGCTAGAATGAAACCTGCTTTCAATCGTTCACGGATAATTTTCTTTTGTTTCTCATCAGGCCCATCACCTCGTATTGGTCCGCCGACAATGTGGAGACAGTTTTTGAGATTGTTTTCATCCTTGCACGGTTTCGCTTCGCCTTTGGGCGATGACAAATCGACGTTCATCTTCCAAAACTTCCACGCTTTCGGATCCTTGATCGATTTCCCCGTTTTTCCCTCTTCCATTTTCATTGCATCATTTAAAAGTGTAGTACCGACTGTCATCTCGTTCCAATCGGGCATCGTTCCTTCTTTGTGATTTTTCCGGTCAAGATCAAGAATTCTTGGTATAAGCTTAAACTCGTTTCCTGCATAACAGCCTGCACTAGCCGGGCACATTTCGCATGCGGTTATTTTGCCTCTTGCAAGAAACTTGTCCTTTAAAACCAAGGTCTCGGTAAAAAAGAAACCACTCATGCCCATATCAACTGGGAAGTAATCAGCAGTCAGCTCTTTATCCACATATTTTTTCTTATCGATTGTTACTTTTGCACCAGTCTCTTTATTAGCAAACTCATAAATGTGATTATCACCTTCTTCATCCTTTACAACAAGCCAAGCGCACATGATCGACCTCTTAGCGTCTTCCTGAAAATACTTGCCATCCGAAGCAAAATCAAGGCGTTGAATAAAGTACCCCTGCACAGTCTCTTTATCTTTTTTATCATCTCTCGGCCCCGGTAAAAACTTGGCTGATACGTCCCACGCTGTCTTTAGATCTGTTTGAAGCAGTTTTCTCCCATTCTTGTCTTTTGAACTTTTTCCCGTCTCTGCAGTCAAGCACGAACCAATGTGAGTAATTGCAATCCGAGGGGTATCCAATTTTGAAGCCTTTAAAGCTTGCATTCGCTGCTCTTCTTTTTTTCGTTCCTTTTTCGTCATCGGTTTTTCTTCGTTTTTTGTTCGACTTTTTTTGCCAAGCTGCACCTCTTCAAGTGACTCCACGGCTCTAGCATTCATAATTTCTGACATGACGTCTTTGATCCCGATAGGACACGCACGATGCTGGTTGATCGTATGAAGTAACGGCGTGTAAGGCGTTATTGGAGCACTTTTCGGCGGGGGCTGCCTCGGAATAAACCTCGATACTTTCCCAAGAATGTACGTTTTCAAGAAAGCTGTTAAAGGCTGAATGATTTCGGGGCAGTTGGTAGGGTCCTTGGGAATCTTATCGGTGTACTCTTGTATCGCGGCCTTTAAATCTTCGATCCGATCCGTGATCATTTTCATGATCTCCTCGTACATTTTTTTCAATTCGTCTGGAATTAGTTCTTCGGGATTGAATAGAGGTTCATCTGGAAGCTGGTCAACTAGCAGATCGATGAGGGGCTTGAGTGCTTGCTCAATCACGGGGTCTATGAGTTCCTCTGCAGCTTTCGCGGCGGTCTTGTAGATCTTGCCGACAGCAGCAGCAGCTTGACGAGGCGTAAAAACTAAATCTTTTTCCATCGTGCAAATGGCTTCAATGCATACGTATCCTGCACGCGGTTTGGGGTAGCAACGTGCGCCTCCGACGGCGCTGGGAACGAGTTCTTCATTTATACCGCAAACAGTAGCTGCAATAGGTACTCCTCTTGGATACGCATCTTTCGTGCAAGTGGCACCCAAATCAACCATTGTTGATGGGCATCTGGCATTGCACACGAGTCCGCTTCGTTTGTGTCCGCTAGAGCATTTTTTGTAACAGAATAACGCTTCGAGCTCTTCATTGCTGTTGCATCGATTTGGATTTGTCATGGGCCTGTCTTCCTCGGGGCAAGTCCATGAGTAACATTTGCCTGGCTTTGTGCATTCGTAGAAATTATTTATAAAACCACACGGGTACGGAACTCCAAATTTTTTGCACATTTTAGTTATTTTTTCAGAGCACGTAGCTTTTTTCATGCAATCATATGGCTTATTGAAACAAGGTGCTGCGCATTTTGCACTCTTGGCAGTCCAGCCATGATTGCAGTTTTTATAGCATACGGCTCCAATCTTATTAGGATGAGAGCTCGGGCAGTCTGCTGGCCTAGATGTTATAGTTCGTGGCGAAGGTTTTTTGCACGCAACACCTACATCGGTGAACCCCGTGGGGCAATTGCGGACGCAACTAGCAGATACAGGAGAAAACCCTGATTTGCACTTGGGGTAGCAAAATTGATCCGCGGTGTCTTTTTCTCTCCCCATCGGACAACGAGGAAACGATCCCAGTCCCCGATTGTATACGTCAATGAAAGGAGATATCTTAATTTCCTTATCTGCCGAGTCGCTTGCACTCTGAAAGGCCTCGCTGCTTTTGGCTGCCGCTTGGAGAGAATCAGCGACAACTTTGACGCTTTTTGCTAGGCTCTCAATTTTTCTCCGAATGTGATCTTCCATCATCGATACTACAGCGTAAAGCTTGAGCATTGCCTCTTGAATCTGCGCGACCCTACGTTCGAGCTGAGCTATAATTTCTCCCAAATTCACAGTGCGCGTGTGTTTTGCACCGAGATTACGATCAGCACAAACGTATGGGGCGATCAAAAATGGCGACCAGTCTGTTATGAGTCTCCCAATGGGCGATAGCAATTCAGGTCCAGCCATAAGGATACCATCAATCGTCGATATCACCGTTTCGACAGGTTTTATCGTTTTTTCCACAGCCTCGACACCCTTTTTGACAACCTTCACCGCTCGATAAAGTCCCTCAAAATGCGTGTAAGCTGCTGTAAACATTTTTCCAACCGCTCCTGGAATCGTTTTAAGCGTCATGAGAACGCCTTTTGCCATATCAACCTTGTCAACAACGTCAGTGACTTGGGAGAGAAGTGTGTGAACCTTGTCGAGCTCCATTTGCACCTTGGAAAAAAGCTCCTCCGAAATGGCGCTCGCTTTATCTTCGAACCGAGTCACGGTGAAAGTTAAGTTTCGCGCGCCTCTCATGAGGGAATGCTCGTACACATCGTGCGTGGGCATTTTCGTTGGCGCGTTCGTGGGGGCCATTGTCGGAGACGCGGTTTCCATTTTCGTAATATCAAGTTCCTCGATAATTTTTTCCCGTTCAACGCTCAATAAAGAGGGGTCGTCAAGAAGATGGTAAAGTTCGGATATTCTTAGGAGCGTGTTTGCTTTCTCGAGAATATCCGTAGTAGCGTTTCCATTTTCAAGTATTTCATTCAACTCGTCAAGCTCAACGATGATGTTTATTCTCTTATCGAGCAGACCCTTTTCCCTTATAGTCGAGTTCTTGTCGATTCGGTCTCGGAGAAGTTTAACGTAAGTGTCGTTGAAGCGGACTGCGCGGTTGAGGATATCGTCGACACTCCCTCTAATTCCCTCATTTACTTCCCCACGCGATGTAAACAGGTACGTGATGCTACCTGCCACGCAAAGCACTACAAGCGCCGCCATTGCGATCAGAAACTTGGACTTGCTCCGTGTAGCGGAAGGTGGCAGTGCCGTCCATCCCCTTTTTGGAGACTCTATGTCACAAGTTGCTTTGGTGACCTTGCCAGATTCTGCCCATTTTCCGATATTGAGCGGAGAGGTCGTCCATAACACATCCTCTTCGTTTTTTTTTGCAGAGAAATTCGAAACAGGTGGAAGCCTGCTGATGTAATTTGAAAGTGCGGCATCCGTCATTTTTATTTTGATTATTCAATTCTTGCCCCCTTTTCGAATATATATCGATTTGCATTCAAGATTTGTTTTTCTGAATCAAAAAGGAGT
>JACLAC010008234.1_pt1 | contig 11678 bp, 14 predicted proteins | sample 8027881 | NCBI WGS metagenome assembly JACLAC01 (sample SAMN15725517, study PRJNA655200) | protist metagenome | isolation source: fluorescence activated cell sorting (FACS) single amplified genomes of... | place: Spain: Blaines Bay Microbial Observatory, Mediterranean Sea | collected 2016-01-19 | reverse complement strand
AATCTGCTGCAATCCTTTGCTCTTTAATGCAGCTTTTGGTTACTCAATGTAAATTATATAACTCACTGCAACCAGTTATTCATAGCGTATTTAGGGACATTCTGAGCTAATTCCATTAAATCTCACCTACAGAATAGGCATATTTCATTCTCTACTTAATGATTTTCTTGATAAGATAAATGGTAAAAAAAGTATATCTGGTCAACTTAAGGACTAATGCTATCTCCCTACTTATTATTCCTAGTGTTGTTCAATTCCTTATGATGCATTTTACGAAAAATCAATAAAGAGAAAGAGAGCCTCCTAAAAAAACTATCGGGAACTTATCACCTAGTCATTTAAACTCTGAAGAGATACATCTGCAACAGATGAGGCTGGCAAATATGGAATCTCAGTTGGATGTTTTGAAAGAACAGCTAACCAAGACAGAGAAGCAATTGGAGAAAACCGAAGTCCTGTTGCTAGAAGAGCAATCTGAAGGCAAGCAACTACAAAAAATGAAAGAAGATTATTCAAATTGGGTAGCTGATCCAAGGGATGTTCGCTTTGATGAAAGCTGGAGACTTATTTTAGTTATTGCTTTTTTGCTGCCGATTACTCTAAGTTGCCTATTTTTCTGGATCATCCTCACTTAAAAATATTATTAAAGGCACTATGACAAACAATTGGTACAAAGTGACATCCTACCTCTATACATTACTGATGATAGACTCTCCCTAATTTCGGTAAATATTTCAGGTAAATAAAAAAGGATATTCAGATCTTTCACTAGCCTGATTTTACAATTTACTCCACCATTCCTAGCCTCTAATCCCTAAATACTAGCCAAGTCAGAAAATACACAGTACTTCCCCGTACTCCTCTGTAAAAATCAGGTAAATACTAATTTTAGTATAGATGCTATTGTAGAATATCCTACGAACGAAATATATTCGGAGCATATTCTTAATAAAGCATCATGTTCCAAAAAACCATAATTAACGTTTAATCCAAAACCTTCTTCTTTACAAAATCATCGCAATGCCAACAAATCACTCACTAAACTACTGATTGAAGAGACGGTAGGGGTGAGTTGCTGTAAGATCTGGAAAGTAAATCCAAAAAATTCTAGCAACAGGAGAAAAAGGATGACTAGAACAGAAGCATGGGAAAAAGAGTGGAGACTTGTAGCGAAAGAGAAGGATTATTCATTGGTAGATGAAATTTATCATCCAGATTACAAGGCTGTTAGCAAGATTACAGGCATTGAAGTTAACCTGGAAGCAGATAAAGAAGCATATCCAGCATTCATCGAACACCTCATGGTAGCTCCCGCAAAGATTATCAACGAAAGTGAAGATTTTCTATGTATTCAAAGATAAAGAAAGTATAGAGAAGCAGATTTTTTTATCAGGAACAACTTTTATCACTTACAAAGATGGAAAAATAATTACCCAAGAGAGTATTGGGGAAGAACTAGACTACGACCCCAGCGAAGGTCAGGACTGGAATTGGGAAGACTACGAGTGATTGGGGAGTCCTAGGCCTCTTTCAAATTGCTGATGGTTTCATTCTGGAGTTGAAAAATTTCTGCAGAGATGGGAAGTCGCATCACTGAGCCATTGCTCACAGTGATGCAGATTTTTTAGTGCTAGGTGTATTGTATTTTCTTGAGGCTGAAGTTGTTTAAGAATTAGCGTTCAAATCTCTTTTCAATCAAGGATAGGAAGCAATCACTTCCGGAAAAGCGACAAAAGTTACTGTTGGCCAATATTTTCCAATAATTTTTCTCATTTCTGGACCTCTTGGGAAATTCAAGTCCATATGTTTTTTTAGTCCCGCTGGTCTCTCATAAACTTCGCTCAGTACGTAAATAGTATTTCCAGTTGTACCTTGAGAAGGGTCGCTAGGGTTTTTGAAATCTGGAGACTTCAAGACTTTGTAACTCACAAGAACAGGTTCTTCGTTTCCTGAAAGAAAATGAGTTTCTTTGATCCATTTCTCGTGAGCCGCGAAAAGTTCATCCATTAGAGCAACTTCAGTGTCAGGAACTTTCATTGAAATATGTAGGATGCCTGCCTGCTGAGAATGTCCTCCTCCGAAAGCGACCGAAATTGGGAGAAGAAGAAAAAGAACGATTGATGCGAGTCTAATCATCATAATCTCCAGATTGTTTCAAGAAATGGCATTATTGCTGGTAGAATGAAAGACTGTTCCTTATCTACCATTCGGTAAAATGTTGTTAGTTTCGAGAAATTACAAGAAAAAACGTAGCCAAGCAAGTGCCACACGATAATACCCACGCTTGCCAATCAACTGAAAGCCCAAGAGCGTGATGGGTAAGAATATAAAGATGAATATGTACGAATTGAATAGCATTGGATTAGAGTTGGTTTTTTAGTTTTTCATACTACAAAAATGAATTTGAGATGAGCATAGTGAGAGTTTATGAGATCTTCAAATTGTGGAGATTTTTAAACTTGTCAAAACAGTTTGCAACATTAGATCTGAGTGTGAGCTAGTTAGATTTCAACAGACGTGGAAGGAAAGAACGATGATTTTAACGGTGTTTCACTCAAGATTGCGCCAAGAAGCTCAAGCAGAGTACGGAGAATTGGCCCCACAGATGTCAAAGTTGGCAAGGTCAATGCCAGGTTACAAATCCCACAAGGTCTTTATTGCTGAGGATGGAGAGCGGCTAACGCTGATTGAATTTGAAGACGATGCTACCAAATTTGATTGGGCCAGTCATCCAGAGCACCGTGCTGCCCAAAAGCGTGGACAATCTGCTTTTTACAGTGAGTACTCATTGCAAATTTGCGAAGTGAAATGAGAATCTCGATTTTCTACAAGCGAAGAGAATCGCGGACACAGTAGGATTCTAGGCTGGTAGAGCAACTAGTTGGGAAGGTTGGTCTGCCGAGCAAGCTCAACAGGCCGTGTATAGATGGGATCAATCAACGCAAGGTTGACCGATCCCTCAGCAGGATTAGATTTCGAAGCGGTCGAGGTTCATCACCTTGTTCCAGGCAGCCACGAAATCCTTGACGAACTTCTCCTTGGAGTCGTTCTGAGCATAGACTTCAGCAATTGCTCGAAGTTGTGAATGAGAACCAAAGATCAGATCTACACGGGTACCCGTCCACTTCAGGTCACCGCTTGTACGATCACGACCTTCGAAGACTTCCTCTTCCTCGGAATTTGCCTTCCATTCTGTACTCATGTCCAGCAGATTGACGAAGAAGTCTGTGGACAATACGCCAGGTCGATTAGTGAAGACACCATGCTTCGACTGATTGTGATTGGCACCCAGAACACGCATGCCTCCGACCAGTGCTGTCATTTCTGGAGCAGTCAGGGTCATGAGCTGGGCCTTGTCCACCAGGAATTCTTCAGTGGACACGGTGAAGGCGGCTTTCTGATAGTTGCGGAAGCCATCTGCTTGGGACTCCAACACGGCAAAAGAATCAGCATCAGTTTGCTCCGCTGTCGCGTCAGTGCGACCAGCAGTGAAAGGCACTTCGATATTGTGTCCACCAGCTTTGGCAGCTTGTTCAACTGCAGCACAACCACCAAGCACGATCAGGTCAGCCATAGAGACCTTCTTGCCACCAGCGGAAGCATTGAAGGTTTCCTGAACACCACCCAATGCCTGGAGTACTTTGGCCAACTGCTCTGGCTGGTTCGCATCCCAATCCTTCTGAGGAGCTAGACGGATGCGAGCGCCGTTGGCACCACCACGCTTATCTGAATTGCGGAAGGTGGTCGCAGAACACCAAGCGGTCCCAACAAGTTCTGAGGTAGATAGACCGGTTGCTAGGATGCTGGCCTTGAGTTGAGCAATGTCACTTGCATCAACCAACGTGTGGTCAACAACTGGAACGGGGTCTTGCCAAATCAGATTTTCTTCAGGAACTTCTGATCCCAGGTAGCGCACCTTCGGGCCCATGTCGCGGTGAGTCAGCTTGAACCAGGCACGGGCGAAGGCATCAGCAAACTCATCTGGGTTGTCACGGAAGCGCAGTGAGATTTTCTCATAGATTGGATCCATGCGCATGGCCATGTCTGCCGTGGTCATCATGGGTCGATGCTTTTTGGAAGAATCATGGGCGTCTGGAACCATATCTTCCTCAGCGACACCTTTGGCCAGCCACTGCCAGGCACCTGCCGGGCTCTTGGTCAGTTCCCAATCATACTTGAAGAGAGTGGTGAAGTAGCCGTTGTCCCACTGAGTTGGATTTGGGGTCCAAGCGCCTTCGATACCACTGGTGATGGTGTCACCTGCCTTACCGCTGCCGTGCTTGCTGGTCCAACCAAGGCCCTGCTCAGCGATTGATGCACTTTCTGGCTCAGGGCCGACCAGTGAAGCGTCACCGGCGCCGTGGCATTTACCGAAGGTGTGACCGCCAGCAACTAGAGCAACGGTTTCTACATCGTTCATCGCCATGCGGGCGAAAGTCTCACGAATGTCGCCTCCAGAGGCAACTGGATCAGGCTCGCCGTTTGGTCCTTGTGGGTTGACGTAGATCAGGCCCATCTGTACGGCTGCCAGTGGATTCTCCAGTTCACGCTCACCCTTGTAGCGCTTGTCGGCTAGCCACTCGGTCTCTGTTCCCCAGTAGATGTCTTCTTCTGGTTCCCAAACGTCGGCACGTCCACCACCGAAGCCAAAGGTCTTGAAGCCCATGGACTCCATGGCGCAGTTTCCAGCGAGGACCATCAAGTCAGCCCAAGAGATCTGGTTACCATACTTCTGCTTGACTGGCCACAGCAGGCGTCGAGCCTTGTCAAGATTGGTGTTGTCTGGCCAGCTATTGAGAGGGGCGAAGCGCTGTTGTCCAGCTCCGGCTCCTCCACGACCATCAGCGATACGGTAGGTACCCGCGCTGTGCCAGGCCATGCGTACCATGAAGGGGCCGTAGTGTCCGTAATCAGCTGGCCACCACTCCTGAGAATCAGTCATTAGGGTGTAAAGGTCTTGTTTGAGTGCCTTGAGGTCTAATTTACTGAACTCCTTAGAATAATCGAAATCCTCACCCATTGGATCAGACAAGTTCGAGTGATAATGCAGCATTTCAAGATTCAATTGATTCGGCCACCAGTCTCTATTCTTTGTGCCTTTGGACTCTCCTCCACTAAAGACACTTCCGCTGAAGGCACCGCCGCTGAATGGGCATTTGCTTTCGCTCATAATCGTCTCCGTTGCTCTTATGGTTATGATTCATGGACAGGATCTAAAACCCTGCCGTTGGCTGACGTCTTGGGGGGACTTCCCCTTCTGTCGCTCTTTATTTACTGGGGTAGTGCTCTGCCGTCCCTGATATTGCTTGGCTCGGCGAGACAGTTCGCACAGTGTCCCCAGTAGATGACCTCTGCTTCATCGATTTCGTAGCCCATGCTTTCACTTGGACTCAGGCAAGGAGTGAAACCGACTGCGCAGTCGATGTCGACCATGTGGTTGCAGGACCGGCAAACTAGGTGATGGTGATTATCGCCCACACGATCTTCGTAGCGGGCTGGAGATCCAGCAGGTTGAATACGCCGAACCAATCTTCGTTCGACCAAGATACCTAAGGCATCGTACACAGCCTGTTTAGAAATTACACCCAATTCTGCTCTGACTACCTCGGCAACACCATCTGCCGTGATGTGAGGCTGTCCCGACACCGCTCGTAGGACAGCGATGCGTTGAACCGTCACCTGAACATCATGTTGGCGGAGCAGATCCGCCAGTTCAGTAGCCAATGGTACTCCTCGGTTCAGATGGGAAGAGAAAAAGAATTCCTCAGTGATGGAAATTTATAATCTTTCACATCGGAATCATCTTTGGGTCAATTTGACCTGCAGATGTTAGGACTGTTTGGTGGAGTCGCCAGCTGTAGCTGCGACCAAATCTCGGAAGCAAAAACAGCGAGGACCACTGATGCAGTCGTTCCAGACAAATCAAAATCACAAGTTAGGTCTTATTTTAGACTAAGTCAAGAATCTTACCAATTCTGAACAATGCAACGTAAAAATTCTATGGGGAGATTACAAAATTGGATTCTACGGCTAAATTGAGAAGGAGAGATCTTCTTATTCGGGCAGGATTCTTTCCATTCGTGCAGAGCGGGAACCTTTGACTAGAATCACATCATTGGGTTGGATAGTCTGCTGTAGAAGAGGAAGCAGATCACCTGGTTCTTCCGTAACGTGCACCAGACGTTGGGTGGTTGCTTGCCAGCCCTCTGCTAGGTTTGAGGCATAGGGGCCACAGGCGAAGAGGGTTGAGACGCCACAGTCAGCAGCAAAAACACCTACTTGATGATGTAGCTCAGGAGCTTGGTCTCCAAGTTCTGCCATCGAACCTGCGGCAAGTAGTAGCCGTCGAGAGGGATACATCTGACGTAGGCTCTGTAGTACGCTCCGGAAAGATGAGGGGTTGGCGTTGTAACTATCGTTGACCCATAACACATCTCCGCGAGGGAGTAGTTGCATCCGGCCTGCAACATCCAGATCCAGTTCGGCAACGGCCTTCCGTAGATCATTATCATCTACACCTGTTGAGTGCAGAGCTGCGAGGACACCAGCCAGATTTCGTAAAGCCAGTGGGTTGTTCAAGGAAGTCTGTAATTCGCCAATGGGTGAATCCAGGATGGATAAGCCGTTGTCTGATCGGGTTGCCTGTAGTTGCAGATTCCACTCTGCGGACGGTTCGTTGAGTCCAAAGCTGTGGAGGACTACTCCAATCTGTTCTGCTTCTCGCTCAAGAACATTTCTTTCCAACACATTTGCTGGAATCCAGGCTTGGCCACCTTCCACAAGTCCCTTCCACAAGCTGGATTTTTCTCGGGCAACCCCGGCCGTGTTGAGCAGAAATTCTAAATGACTTTCCCCGATGCTTGTCAGTACACCAACGGTTGGTTGAGATACCTTGGCTAGTGTTTCGATCTCTCCAAAGTGGTTTGTTCCAATTTCGACCACCCACCAACTTGTATCTAGTGGAGCGGATAGAAGCGTTAGGGGTACACCGATGAAGTTGTTGTAGTTGCCCTGAGTTGCGTGGGCAGTAGCATCCAGGCTTTGGCAAAGATGTCGGGCGATCTCCTTGGTCGTTGTCTTGCCGTTACTGCCAGTAATCCCCAACACATGGCCAGAGAAGCGTTTGCGGTAGTCGGCAGCCCAGTCCAACAGCGCCTGATTAGGAGAAGCAACTTCAATTCTGGGAGCTTGTTGTAGTTCGGCAGGGAGGCGTTCTGCAGAGGCAATCAATCCCGCAGCACCATGAGCCATTGCCTGGACTGCATAGGAGCGGCCATCGCTATTTTCTCCCTGTAAACAGACAAACCATTGTCCAGGCTGGATTTTGCGAGAGTCCGTGGTTAATCCAGGGACCTTTGTCTGTGGATCAACATGCTGTGGGGAGCCTTGGAGCGCAGTAGCTAGTTCATGAACGGTGTAAGGCAGCATCAATTACTCAGATGACGCAATACATCCTCTACCATATTGGGGCTACCGATGTAAAAAGGTACTCGCTGGTGCAGTTTTTGTGGCTCAATCTCCAGGATGCGCTGTGTTCCATCGCTCGCCATGCCTCCCGCTTGTTCAGCAAGCAGGGCCAGGGCGTTACACTCATACATCAGGCGTAGCTTGCCTTGGGGAGCCTTTTGAGTAGGTGGATACAGATAGATCCCACCCTTGAGCAGATTGCGGTGGAAGTCGGCGACCAAGGAACCAATGTAGCGACCTTGAAAGTGCTAAAATATTGAGTCAAAACCATAATCAATTTTTGGTTGATTATGGGAATATATCCTGTAGTCTCAAGATCATATTGAAACCAGCTACTTTCCTTTGGTAGCCTACTAGGCCATTGCCATCTATCAAATTTCACTAAGTATCCTATTCGAGGATCTCTCCTAAAATCAGTATCATCTATCAACATTCCCCATCTTTCAGTAAATTTAGTAGATCCTTTACCAAATCCTTCTACTCCTTTTAAACTTACAACATTTCCATTGTAATCTTTGTACCCATAAAAATCGAGTTCAGCATTAAAAAACGTATAGTATAATTCTATTTGTCTATCATAAAAATAATAAGAAAATTCACCCAAGTTTGATGCAACCTTATCAAGTAATATAGTTAATTTTCTATCTGGATCAGCGTTTATTCCTCTTTCATAAACCGTATAAGAGAATCTTGTAGAAGCTAATCTAGCTGGACTAAATGTAAAATCATTAGAAAATATTGGAAAATCAATTATAGATAAACCATAAGCATTCATATCTTCCCCTTCAAATTCATTTTTCCCTCTGCCTTTACCAAAACCACCAATAAAATTAAATCGTCCTTCATCAATCCAAGGTACTTCAATATTATTAATAAATGCTCCAAGACTTAAAAAACGCCCTGTACCAGGCCTTTCTATTGGAGCTAGTAAAAAATAGTATTCAAAAATATCATCGTTGAATGATTTTCTTCTCTCAAAGACTATTGCAAATAATTCAAATGTTGAAATATTGATTAATAATATAACGAAAATAGATTTTCTGATGATTTTAGACGAAAACATTTACCTATTAGAATATGATCTATAACTTGATTCAAAAGATTTTAAAAATTCTCTGCTTCTAGACTGCAGATAATCTCTTGTTGGTGTAGCCGTCAACCTGGATCTGTTCGATTATTTGTCTTAGAGTAAGGTCTTGTTTCCTGCAAATAACCCCACTGTATTTGAAAAGACAAGGAAAAGCAGCGGAGTTATCTGTAATTCAATAACTTATAAAGCATCATATTATGTTAAATTAGTTACTTACTATTAATTCACTGAAAATCCATCAGGTTAGAAATGAAGTGGTAGGTAGGATATGAGCAGATCAATAAATGGTTAATTACCATCTACAGCTCAAATTGAATCAGGATGGATTTGAATAGGAAATAACTAGCTTAAAGAATAGGATCTGCAGCTCTTTTCAACTTAGAACTGCGGTCCTGTTTAGTAGAAACTATAGAGCTTTCATTGTTGCAGCTAATTTTTGAGAATCGTCAAAAATGTGAAACTCTGTGATCTTTTCATTTTCAATTTTGAAGAAATGTCCAAAGTCAGCTTCCATACGATCAGTAGTAGCACGATACATTACGAATACATATTCTCCTTCAGCGATCATTTTTACAGGTTCAACCCTAAAATTACCAAAGTGACTTTGAATATGAGCAATAAAATTATTGATAAAACTGTCAGCTCCTTTGTAGGTCTTTGAGAATTTATGCATACCATTATTTGTAACAGTAGCATTCTCATCCATAATTGAGCGCATTCCTGTCATATCTCCAGGGGCAAAATATTCATACCCTTTTTGAACCACTTCTTTGGGGGTCATGTCAGCTCCATATTTGGGATGTTAAAGTATTTTTGACGTGATGTTCCAGCATACAGAGATGGAACGTCCTGAATTGTCACTCCACAGGAAACTATCATCAATATCATATTTGGATAGTTAGATAACTTTTGATTTGGCAAGACAAAGAAATTCTCTAGAAATTCAAAGTGAATTACGATTTTTTTGCGATTTTTTTCTGTTTTGGTCATAATTTCCCAGACCTATGCCATCAAATAAGCAGAAATAATAAACTAGAGTGGCGGATCGATTATCCGTTGGTCTAAGGTTTTAGGTATGAAAGCAATTTTTCAACAACATCCATTTAGCAGATATTGTCATGCATAAACACATGTAGTAACTTTTGAATTTGTTCAGACCAATTCCGGTCTGGCTTTGTGTTGATTTACCAAAAATCATCTCTAGGAGACAAAATGTCCGTAATTATGTGCTTGAAATCTCAGACATAAAACCTGAAAGACATTCAGAATTTTTAAATTGGCTAGGAGAAATAGTTGCTGTAACCAAGATGTTTCCTGCCTGCCAATGGATGTATGTGACTAACGGAGAACTGGATGTTGAAGACAACAAAATAGAAAATAAGGATGAAGTCGTTGCTCTATGGGATTCAAAAGAAGATTATATGAAGTACATTGAATGGAGGGGCGAGGTAGGGACTGCTGACAAATTAGCTGAATATGTCAACTCAGATCCAGTTTGGAGGTTCATGCCTGTCTTCATGGACTGCACCAAATAATTTGATACTAATATTCAGCAAATCAGATCTATTGCATGTGGGATCCAATCTAACTGGATCCCAACTACCTCTCACACTACTTCACCGACTGATTCCCACTGGCTAATGCAGCGGATTGTTAATCTGGTGGTCTTTCATCTGATCAGATATTGACACCTCAGAATCCCCTACTTATTTTTCTTTCTCTTTTGTTCGAAATGAACGAAATCCAGAGCTCTTTCAAATCCTGCTAAGTAATCGATCATCTGCTCAAAAGACATTCGATGGGTAATGTAAACACCTTGTTTTTCATTGAATATTCGAAATGTTTTTTTCTCTTTTGAGTACTTTACCTCTAGCGAATCCATAAATTTGTGTTTGGAGTTTTGATCAATTTTTTCAAGAATCTCTTGCAGATGTTTCCTCTGCTGTTTGTGATCAGACATACTTACTCCTTAATGTTTCAATTACTGGATAAAAGTTTTCTCTTACCTTAGGTTGTCACTTTATTTGACTTTCATCTTAGCACCTTCTGCATTGATTTTCTCCCTCAGAACGGAACAACCTCTACAGAATATATAAATAATATCTCTCTAATATTATTTATAAGTTGTCTAATCCTGTAACAATTGGGGTCTGCTTTGAGTGTTGATCTGCTGTAACCTCTGCAGGGCAGATGATTACTGAGATTGCCACAATTGATGAATGTATACTTTGGCTATTGGTATACATTGGGGGTAGGATTCGACTCCGTATTCAAACTTTGCTTGCTTTTAACTAGGGCCTGTCATCAAATCAACACTTGATCGTTTGGGGGACATCATTCTTCTTGGAGGAAAAACCCTTTTTCCTTTCCCAACTGAAGAGAAGTTCCATGACCACCCGACGCTATGCTCTCCGTGATGATCAGTGGCAACGGATTGAGCACTTGCTCCCCGGCAGAGTAGGAACCGTCGGAGTGACTGCCAAGGATAATCGCCTCTTTGTCGAGGCAGTGCTCTATCGTTATCGCGCAGGCATTCCCTGGCGCGATCTGCCCGAACGCTTTGGCGACTTTCGGGTGATTCATACTCGCCACATGCGCTGGAGCAAGCGTGGTGTCTGGCAAGGGGTCTTTAAAGTGCTGGCTGCCGAGGCAGACAACGAGTATGCCCAGATTGACAGCACGATTGTGCGGGCCCATCAACACAGTGCTGGCGCAAAAAAAGTAATCGCACCCAAGAATGTATCGGTCGCTCCAGCGGAGGTCTGACGACCAAAATCCATGCAACCTGTGATGCCCTCGGCAATCCAATGGGTTTTCATCTAAGTCCTGGTCCAGCCCATGACCTGCAGGGTGCGGGCGTGTTGCTGGTAGATCTTTTGGATCAGATTGAGCCCCTGTTAGCAGACATTGCCTACGCAGCAAAAGCAAGGCTCTTGGATAGCTTGGAGGAACACCAAGTGGAAGCAGTGATTCCACCGAAGTCTAATCAAAAGCAACCCTGGGAGTTCGACCGGGACAAGTACCGCTGGCGACATCTGGTTGAGAACTTCTTTGCCAAGTTGAAGCAGTACCGGGGATTGCCACCCGCTACGATAAGCGAGCCTGTGCTTTTCTGGGAGCT
>JACLAC010010207.1_pt1 | contig 11680 bp, 8 predicted proteins | sample 8027881 | NCBI WGS metagenome assembly JACLAC01 (sample SAMN15725517, study PRJNA655200) | protist metagenome | isolation source: fluorescence activated cell sorting (FACS) single amplified genomes of... | place: Spain: Blaines Bay Microbial Observatory, Mediterranean Sea | collected 2016-01-19 | reverse complement strand
CCGCGGATGGTCGCGAACACTGATGAAGGTCGCTGAGTTTGACACCACGGGCGGGTGTGTTGCGTTGTCGTTCCGCGCTTGGGCGATGCGCGCACGAGGGCGGCAACATGAAGTCACTCGTGCTAGTCGTCTGTTCGTTAGTCGCAAGCAGCCAGGGCGAGCTGCCGCCAGGCTGTCCAGATGATTGTAGCTCTGCCGAGATTTGCTACGACGGGGCCATGTGCGATGCTGAGACGGGGCGGTTCAGGGTGGAGCAATGCATGCAGGCACACCCGTGCAAGACGTGCTGGCCGGACTCGCCCTGCGTAGACGCAGCGTGTCCGACGGAGTGCCTTCCTGCTGCAGTCTGTTTTTCTGGAGAGGGCTGCGACAACGCGACTGGATCCTTCACGCTGGACTTTCACGAGCCGTGTCTAGAAACCCTTCCGTGCGCGGATTTATGCTGGCCGGAGTCACCTTGTCGCCCCACATTTGGTCTTTCGGCTGCTGTCGATCCCGAGGGTTGCGCTGCGTGCGGGCCTTCCGTGCAGGCCTGTTACAATGCATCGGCGTGCGACTCGAGAACTGGCCTCTTCACCGACGAAGCATTGTGCCTCTCGGACGCGATGATGCAGGTTTTGGGGATATGTGCACAGTGTTTTCCGGAATCGCCCTGTGCCGTGTCGATGTTTGAGGACGCTCGGGCGAATTGCCCTGATCCCGCCTGCGCTGCAGCCGCCCCGTGTTATCGTGTCGGGATGCTGTGCGACGAGGCAAGCGGCGATTTCCTACTCGCAAGGTGCAGTCAGGGCGTGGGTTGCGCGGGCTGCTGGCCGGACTCGCCCTGCTCCGCCGGAAGAGCAGGAAATCAGGCATCTAACACGGCACATGGCACACAGCAATACGACGCGGGCGCGCCTGGCTGTACCCTGTACCAACAAGAAGCAGGATGCGGCACTGCCGAGAGTTGCTTCGATGCGCAAGGAGGCGCCTGCAACGCGGAGTCCGGGATGATGGAGTTCGAGTCAGGCTTCGAGGCCTGCTTGCCCGCGGTGGCCTGCTTGCCGTGCTACCCCGAAAGTGCCTGCGGCGGAGTCCGCGGAAGCGTTGAAGATGGCCTTGAAGAAGTCGAGTGGAAGTGCCCCTCGATGTCCTCATGGGACGTCTCTCTCACGCCGCTCATGCTGCTCTTTCTGTGCTGGGAGGTCGGGGGCAGCGACCCGATGACGCAAACTGTGCTCGCTCTATTCCGCGATTTGGGCTGGGACGTGTTCGCGGACGCAATCCTCTCGTCCGGGTCGCTGGCCACGGCGGGCCGCCTGCTCGAAGTCAAGTTCCTGACGTACTTATCGGGGGCTGCGAAGGCGGAAGGGGAGCTCGCTGCGGAACGCTTCGCCACCAATCTTCTGAAAGACCGGTACGTGGCAGGTTTTGACGACTGGACGAAGCAGAGTTTCGAGTGGGCGGCGACCGCGCTGGAGGCGATGCGGGCCTTGCGGATCACGGGGCGGCATCTTGTGATGGTATACAAAGACGACCTCACCCTCTTCAGCTTTCTTACCGAGAAACTTCTGCTACCAGACATGCGCGCGAGCATCGCCATCGTACGCCTGAAGAATTTTTTACTGCTGATCGATCCCGGGTTGCCCCCGAGCCTGGACGTGTGCTCCGCGTACTACGGCCAGCAAACGGAGGTCTACGCCGAGATCGCGGTGGACGAATTGCAAAACATCGACGAGTCGAGCTACGTGTTCGAGGCGAAGTTTTCCATCTTGCTGTCATGGTTGGACGATCGTCAGCGGTGGCTTCCGATCTACTCGAGCAGCGACGAGGTCTGTAACCATCCGTGCACACAGACCGGGCTGCTCCGGTGCTGCACTCAAATGTGGTCCCCGAGCGTGTCGGCCAGCAACTCGATCCAGTGGCGGAGCGTCCGCAGCGGCGGAGCGGAACAGCTCGAGTGGCCCGCCAGCACGGTGGGCACTGGGCGGCACTTCAACGAAATCGAGGCAGCAATCTCTGCGAACGGTCTCGATTTTCGCGAATTCCCGTATGACGTGCAGGACCTGAACGTTACGCTCGTCGTGAACTCCCCCAAAGAGCCGACGAGCGCCGTCCGGCTCGTGCCCTCCTTCGCATCCAGCGCGCTCCTCCGACGGGAAGACGAGCACAGTGCGTTGGCGACCTCACCGGACGTGCTGTATGCTCGTGGCTCTTGGAGCGTTGTCGGAGCGCGCATCTTTCCGAATCGCACACGCAGCGGGCAGCGCGCGATGCTCCGGGAGGCGTACCGGAACGCGAAACTGGGGACACCGGTGGCGTCCTTTGCCGCCCTAGTCAGTGACATCTCTGCTGCGGAGACGGAAGAGAGCGCCGCGTCTGCGGCGCAGAGCGCCTTCACGCTCACCGTGACGGTGCTCCGCGACGGGAATTTCTACATTTTGAACATTGTGGTGCCAATCGTCATCATCGAGTTTCTAGCGTGGTTCACTTTTTTCCTTCCCCCAGTCGGCCCGTCACCTTACGCTAAAAATTTAGTCTGGCCTCGCTCGCTCTGTTTGGCGAGTTGTCTGACACCCCCCCGGCGTGTCTCCGACAGGCCGCGGTGGAGGACCGCCTCATGTTGGTGTTGACCTCCGTACTCGCGCTCATAGCCTTCCAGTTCGTGATGAACGACAACCTTCCGCGGACGGGGTACCAAACGCGTCTTCACCGTTTCATCATGTTCGCGAATGTCTTGATCGCGCTCGCCGGTCTCGAGAGCGTGACGGTGTACTACATGGCCACGGCGCACAGCGGTAACGCAACAAGCGCGGGCACGGGGACAAGCAAGATGCAGAAACGGTGGCGGAATCTCAGCCGGCTCGTGAACCCGGCGGCCCGGGTCACGGTGGCCAACGACGAGGAGGAGGACAACGCCGCAAACAGAGTGGAGGCGTACAGAGTGGACGAGGGGGGAGAATCGGCTGGGGAGACGCGGCCGAGACGACCACCACTGCCCCTTGTGCGCAAGAACACGATCGCCAAGGGCCTCATGGACCGCGTGGCGAACAATGTCCTCTCGAAACGCGTGCACCAGTTGGACCTCGTGTTCGCCTCGCTCTTCCCAATCGTGATCCTCGTGGGGTACCTTGGGATTGTCAATTCCGGCGTAATGTGATGCCAATTTCTTTTTTAAAAATCATACACATACGTGTACACTAACTGCATCACGTTCTCAATCTGATGTGAGGTGGTCCGTGATGGGATGACGACCATTGAACTAACTTTTCGGCCCTATAGGATACACGTACATACAGCTGGATCGAGCGTTGATGTCAAATCCACGAAACATTAATTTGCCGCGCGAGTATTGCACCAATCTCAAATCTGAAAGCATCGCAGTTTTGTACGTATTGGAACCAGGGTGTGGGGAGTCCATTTCTGGCCGGGTGCAAGCGATTTGGAGCAATATTGAAAAAGTTGGAAAAATGAAAAGTTGAAAAAACATCTCAGATCTCTTGCACCCGGCCGGATTTGGAATCTCCAGCCCCACATTCCAATACAAAAGTGCTTTCAGAATTCTTCTAGCTGCAAAACTCGCGGTGGAAATTAATTTCGCGTTCCTTAGCGTAGCGACGAAACGAGGCGGGCGAACGCTCAAGCTGGGCCGTACGGCTGGATTGAGCGTCGCTGACAATCGCGAAGAAAATTAATTTGCCAAGCGAGCATTGTATTGGAACCAGGGTGGGGGGAGCTCAAATCCGAGTGGAAACAAGCAAATGGAGCAATATTGAAAAAGTTGGAAAAAAGTTCATCATGAAAAACTTCTTTATCAACTTGTTTCCACTCGGATTCTTGTTCCCAGCAAAAGTTCACCATACAAAGTTCCTTAGATCGTCCTAGCTGCAATGCTCGCTTGGCAAATTAATTCTCCGCGCGTCGACGAAACGCATGCGTTTCCTAGCGTTTGCCGAGAATCCGTCGGTACGGAGTCCCTGCAGCAGCCCAGGGCTCAAGCACCCAAACCAACCAGCTCAGCTGGTCCATGGCCTACCCAGGCAACCTTCCAGCACCTCTGGGTGCGCCTCTCTGACATTTGGTGTCCATTTCCAGGCCAAAATCCAGACCCGCGCTACAAACGTGACCGGACGGTTTGTTGGTGGGAAAAAACGAAATTTTATTTTTGAGAGTTACAAACTTCTGACTTGCTCTGCAGACATGAAGAGGGTATGGGCACCTGGAAAAATGCTATCTAGAGCTTCTGAAACCTCCTGGTTGATGTGCTACACCCCCAGCCAGAATTGACATGCACGCTCAATCCAGCTGTACACGTTCCGTGCCGTAGCGCGACAACGACGCGAGTATGGAAAGATCTGACCAGCTCCGCGGACCCAAAGTGAGGGTTCCTGAGTTGGAAAATGCAACTTTTATGGTCTGAGGAGCAACAGTTCAAGAGCTAGGCCTTGACCCAGGAATTGACATCCACGCTCGATCCAGCCGTATATTTTATACACGTACACCACCTTTTTCGTGTTGTAGTGTACATACAGCTGCAGGATCCAGGCCCTGTTCTGGGTCCTGAGACATGCCACACTTTAGACCGGAACGTTACGGCTGGATTGAGCGTTGATTGCAATTCCTGGGTCAAGGCCTATGCATAGCTCTTGAACTGTTGCTCCTCAGACCATAAAAGTTGCATTAATTTTCCAACTCAGGAACTCTCATATTGGGTTTGCAGAGCTGGTCAGATCCTTCCACACTCGCGTCGTTGTCGCGCTACAGCACGGAACGTGTACGGCCCAGCTTGAGCGCTCGCCTCGTTTCGCCACAACGCTAAGGAACGCGAAATCAATTTGCCGCGCGAGTATTGCAGCTAGGAGAATTCTGAAAGCATACTGTAGGGGAGAGGCTGAACTCTTCTACGTTGAGCGACGCTCACTAACTCTACAAGCGTCAGCCCTTGACCTCTCTCAGAACGAATCCGGCCTTTACACTACATACAAGCCCGTTTATCAACACCCGCGCCCAAATACATGCCGCGCGCACACGTCGCCACACCGCCCGGGCGTTAAGCCCGCCGAGAAATCGGCGGCAGCCCATAAACAGAGTACGTCTCGTGCATAATGCATAATGTATGAACATGATTCACTATGGTGAGCATATTGTAATGCATATCGTGCATAATGCATAATTGTGTCAGAGGCATAAAAACATTTTGTAAAGTTTACAATATGTTTCCGTTATGTTTCGTCGACTTTACAATAGTCTTCTATTCTTCCGGGACACAGCTACGCAGATTACGGTTACCGTCTTTTATTCTCCACGGCTCCGGCTATCTATCCGCGCTGCTCGCGCCCACACACATACACACGCACACACATACACACGCACACACACACACACACACACACTCGGCGTCATCTTCCGGAGCCCAAGAACACGTGCCACCAAAATGCCTGAGGGTTGAAAGTCCCAAAGGGTGAGGTAGCCAGCGAGGGTGTGGGAGCCCTCTCCAAGCTGGCCATGGAAGACGTTCCGTAATTACCGATCAGGAACTCGTGTGTTCTCTAAATTTACCTGAGCGACTATCCTACTACTGTCCTCATCTTTTGATCCCGCATTTGGATATGCAAACGAGGTCCTCACCTCGGGATCCTTCAACACCGGGTGTCGAACCGGCCGTGCGCGAGCTTTGTCTGCGCCAGGTGACTTAGGTTAGAAAACTCCTCCGCGTCCCGCCTTCGGGCGGGCGAACGGGGGGGGCCGCTCTCCGGGGCGGTGTGACCATACCTCTGTTGGTGCTCTGTACACTCCTTAGTGCGTGTGTTTTGAGCTATATCGGCATGCGCGAGCTGCCTTGATCAAAAATAAAAAATAAAAAAAAATGCGTTACAATACTAGTACTTTAGGTATGCCTCCCGGACAGCGATTATGCATTATGCACGAGACGTACTCCTCACTCCTCATAAACGCGGCGCGGCCGGCGGCGTGCGGGGGCTGATTGTTCTGATGACGATGGCGCAGTACGTGTAAGAGCACCAGGATCTTGTCGCAGGCCTACGCTCATGAAGCACCCAGAGCTGGTCCTGCTTGTGCTTGCGGCAGTCTACGGCTGCCGAACTGACTGGGACTGCTCTCTCAACGGCGTGTGTACCGAGGCGGTCTGCGCCTGTGACTCTCCATGGGCCGGCACGGATTGTGGCAACCTGACCTTCGCCCCTGGCAATGCCACGACGGGGCCCGAGCTGGGCGGCAAGGCCCTCGCGTGCTACCACGGGGACGACAACATGAGCTACTCGTGGGGCGCCAGTGTCCAGTACGCCCAAGAGGACGACGGGTGGTGGATGTGGGTCGCTGTCATGACGAATCACTGCACGATCGGGCAGTGGCGCACTAACAGCGAGGTCCAGCTCGCGCGATCGCGGTGGGGGCCACTAGGCCCATTCGAAAAAGTGGCAGATGTCGTGCTGCCGTGGGCGCACAACCCGCAGACCATTGTCTCGCCTGATCCCGGGGCACAGCACGGCTACGTCTACGCGCTCTTCACCCTCGGGAACGGTGTGCCGGTCAGCGGGGAGCCTGTGAACTGCAACAAAACGCAGCCGCCCCATGTTTCTGCGCCGGCGGCCGTGGTCGACAAACCGAGGCTGAGCAGAAGCACAAACACCGTGTACTTCACAATCCACTGGGCGGAGGAGGCGCGCGGTCCGTATGAGCAATACAACGCCTCCATTCTGGACTGGCCGAGCGGATGGGACTACGGAGAGCACGGCAACTGGAACCCCTCGCCGTGGCAGCACCCGAACGGCACCGTCTACCTCATGGCGCACACATCGTGGAAGGCGTTTTGTGGGGAAGCGATTTTGCGCGCCGACTCGTGGCGAGGTCCCTATCGCGTTGTCGCGTCCGACACATACAGCTCGTGGGGCGGCTCGGCGTGCGGGGTCGAGGACCCGTTCCTCTGGACCGACAAGAGGGGACACTGGCATGTGTTGTACCATAGTCTCTCCTCGATATCCGCGCAAATACCATGTTCATGCATAGTAAAGCAGTCATTTCTTACACTGACCTACCCACCACAGTCACTCGGCAACGGGACTTGAGAACGAGGAATCAACAGCCGCACCAACCACTCCTTTGGGTGAATTTTCTGCGGGAGAGCGTGCTCGCTGGTGCGGTATGGTGGCTGCGCTGACTCTCACTGCTGTGCTGCCGCTGCAGCTCTGAGATTTTGGCGCGAGAGGCTCTGCATACATCACGTAACCTCTTCGACTTCGACATTTCGACTTTAACTTTTTATAACGAAACAGAAGATTTCACCGTATTGCTACTTTTGTACACTATCTGGTGGCATCTGCATTGAGCGTCTCGCCTCGGTCTATCTTCAGATCCTGCGCTCATTTATTGCTCCCCAAGCCATATTGAATCATCTCGTCTCGAATTTTGTACATCGTCCCCGCCCGAAGGCGGGACGCAGAGGATTCTTCTAACCTAAGTAACCTGGCGCAGACAAAGCTCGCGCACGGCCGGTTCGACACCCGGTGTTGAAGGATCTCGAGGTGAGGACCTCGTTTGCATATTCATACGAACAGAGAAGAAGAAGTTCTGAGTCAGCTCCATCTGCCCTATCATAAAAAATTCTCCCACAACTCATCAACACGAACGCGTATCTGAGACGTCATCGCGTGGCTGAAGATGCTATCTTGGCAAATGCAACCTCACCACACTCGATAGTGTACAACAACGTGACAACTCAACTCTCGCTCACCTTTGTCACCAAGCCCTTCCTTCGTCGCGTCGCAAGGGTACTTACTTTTACTGTACGGCGATGAAATCGCTGTGGGCGAGTTCGTGGCCGGCGCCGGCCCGGCCGCCGCGCCGCACCGCGCCCCCAGCGCGCGCGATGATGGTATTCAAGCTCCTGCTCGCAACCGTGCTAGCGAGCCTGGCTAGCACGATCCCCGGTGCAGCCGTGCAGGCGAACGGCAGCATCCGGGCCGACCTTCTGCCATTCCTTGGATTCCCTTTTCCCTTTCTCGTCGTATATCAAGTGCGCCGCAAGGTTACGGTCGTGAACAAGCCCGAGGCGCGCGCGCAGGCCTACCGCAAGCTCCGCAGGGGAGAACTTCTAGTAGGGGTCCGCACGTACGAGTCGCGCAACGCGTCGACCGGCGAGGTGATCATGGAATGGGTCGGTGTAAGCCCGGACCGCTTTTCCGGGGCCACGCAGCTTTGGGCTGCGAGGTTCGGCCCCAAGGGCGGTGAGGTCCTCACCCCGTTGGGCTACCTGACGGGCCGGCTCCCGCTGGCACGTGTGTTTGAGGAAGCGCTCCGCGGCGAGGAAGCCTTGACGCGGTACCTTCCGTGCCGGGAGGAGGACGAGGCGGCTGCGTGCGCCGCTCGCGGGGCCAAGGTGTACGCGGAGGTGAGGAGGCTAATGGTCGCAGCCCGGATGCTTCCGCGCGCGGCGGCGAATGAGAGCCTCATCTGGTCGGAGCTGCGCTCACCCGGATGCCGAGAGGCGGACGAGGAGGCGTGCACCGCATGGTCCGGCTGCGTCTGGTCCGTGCCGACGGGGCGCTGCACGGCAGCCGCGCCCGGGCCCGGCGCGGAGTGCTTCGACTTTCGCGGGCTGCGCAGCGGGGTGGAGTACTTCCTGTACCAGCCATCGGGCGGGCTAAACAACCAGCGCCTGCAGATGGAGAACGCGCTCGTCGCGTGCATGCTCCTCGGACGGGTGTGCATCCTGCCCCCGCTCGCGCCGCACACGAACTACGTCCGCAACTACAACGAGGTCAGCGGCTCGGACGTGGTGAGCGCCGCGCGGATCTTCGACCTTGAGGCCCTGAACCGCGTGGTGGAGGTGGAGTGCGTCCCGAACGGCATTTCGCACGCGGAGTTCGTGGAGCGCCTCGAGGCGGACGTCGCCCGCGTCCTTGCGAGCGGCGGCGGCGGCGGCGGGCAGAAGCTGTGGACGAAGCGCGTCAAGTCCGGGTCGGCCAAGGGCCCGTGGAACGAGGTCTCGCTCCGGAACGAGCTCGGCGGCGGCGCCGCGAAGAAAAAAACCCGGCCGCTGCTGTACTTTTCGGGAGAGAGTATGTGGAAGGCCTTCAAGTTCTTCGGCCTCACGCGGAGGTTCGAGCAGCGCTACAAGGTGCTCCGCCACGTCACGTACCATGACGACCTCAAGCGCGCCCGCGGACTCCGTCCTCCTCGCTCCTTCCCCCACTCCCCGGCCGCCTTCCCCGCACCGCGTGTGCGCGCATAGATGCGATGATTCGCCCCGCGTGAGACGCGCCTCACGCCGCCCTCTTTCCCTCCTCACACAGGCACGCGGCGTTGCGGACGATTGAAGGGGGGTGGGGCGCGCCGCCGACGCGGTTGAGCCGAGGCCCGTACAACGCGCTGCACGTGCGGCGCGGGGACTGGGCCACCATGAAGGTGTTCTCGGATGTGAGTCGGCCGCCGTGGGCGTACGCGGACGCGCTGCGGCCCTACCAGAACGTCACCCGGACGCTGTACGTGCTGACGGACGAGGCGAAGCGCTCGTACTTCAACGTCTTCCGCTCGTACGACTTTGACCTGGTGTTCTGGGACGACCTCCCCGCGGAGCTCTTCCGGTGGATCCTCGAGCGATACCCGCAGCGCATGTTCTTCGACGTGCTCGGCATTGTGGAGCAGCTCGTCGCCGCCGGGGCGCACCGCTTCCTCGGGTCCTCGTACTCCACGTTCTCGAGCTTCGTGCTCCGCCTCCGCAAGCACCGCGTCACGATGCTGCACGCCCGCCGAGGCGCATGGACTCTGAGTCCGACCATTGAATGCACCGATCAGAAGCAGGCATTTGAGAGAATGAAAGCTCTCGACCACTGAGAAGCGAGGCTTTGCTCAGATTCCACCCGTCTATACAGGCACGACTCTGAGGTGCCGCGCGGGGGCGCCGCGGGGGTGTGCTTCCGCGTCGCCGAGCCCCACGACCACAGCGTGTGCGAGCCGCTCAAGACCCTGACGCACACCGACCCCTGCTAGCTTGCTGCAGTCAACTGATGGCATGGAGCTTTTGCGGATCCGACTGGTTTTCTAGATTGGTGAATCTTGCGAATTGGTCCGAAAGCCCTGCTCAGCGAACTTCGTCCATCTCATCCCCTCGGAACATGATGAAACTTAGCGAAATCCCGATTTTGTATGGTGAATGAACATGATGACCGGACGATGTCATTTTGATAGAGTAAATAGAAACTAATGGCCTACTTGCGCATTGGATACCACCAATACGCCCTTGATTTGCGGACACGGTGTCCGCGAATCAATGTCAAAGTCCGGGGTTCCGACTCGGCGCCGTTGCGGCGGTAGCATTTGAGATATCTAAGTTCTGCACGAATGCAATACTAGTAGCGACCCCACCCCGCGCGCCCCGGAGTCTATTAGACCCCGAGGAGCGTTGAGGGGGGGCGAAGGAAGCACACACTAGCAATAACCAACACCAAGACCAAGACAGAACCATTCGCGAACCTTAAGTTCGCAAAGTGGGACTCTCGCCGGAAAATAGCAAGCGATTTTCCGAAAGTTATCAACGACACCACTCCGTGTTGCCAAAAAGACACGGTGCCAAAAACACGCCAAGGACGCCAATTGTCCGAGACGTATCGTCAACCTCGCGCCTAAAACGAGGCTCGGCGAGGGGTGTACCCTGTACCGGCAGAATGCCGGGACCTTCTCAGCGACCTTCATCAGTGACCGCCCCTCCCATACAAGTGGTGGCGGGTTTTTTAAATAGAAATAGGTCGTCACCTTCGAGTTGAACAATTCTGAGTAGCTCAGGAGCTCGGGCAGATGCTGCCGCAGCTCGTGGGCAAGGTTAGAAATTGTGAATCGAAAGCGCCGACCTATTTCTATTTAAACAAGAGGGCGTGCGGCCTGCGGCCGCAAGACTGGCCTTGGGCGTGGAAATGGAAGGTTGGAAGCTAAACAGAGCCTGCGGCCTGTGCTCGTTAGCCTTAGAGCCGGGGCCCGTTCAGTATCAGCTTGCACGGGATTCTGTAGTTGGGCGAGCACTGAGAGCGGAGAAGCCAAATCTGAACATGAAATTTTTTGAATGAGGGTGAAATCGCGCGATTTTGTGCACAGCACCATGATCGACGGATTTTGGCGACTTTGAGGCCCCGCCGCGCACCGAAAACCTCTCAACCAGGCTTAGCGAAGCATTTCTGACCCTACTAGATGTCCAGGACGACGCGCACGCCGAGTCTCAGCCCCTGGTTCGCAAAACTCTTTTCTGGAAAAATGGTTACCAGATCGCCCGGACGCGGATTTCGGCCGACTTCGGGCGCGCCGAGGACGACGAAAATCCCTCTAGGCACCCTTCCCGGGGCTCGGATCCCGTCTCCGGGTGCAGGGGAGCCGGCTCGCCGAGTTTGGTGGGCGGGCGCGGCCGGGGAGCGGAGCGGGAGGCGCCGGCGGGGAGCCCATCGGATGTCGCGGATTTTGTCTTGGCTCTATTTAGAATATGTGATACAGATTTTAGGAAGGCGATACGCTTGTGTAGGATTGGTCGATTGGGTGCGGGGGAGAAAGATAGCGCGGGCGGGGAACAGCAGGGAGCGCGGCAGCGGGGCGGGCGCGTTGGCGGTGCAGGACGGGGCCATTTCGCGATAAAGTGGCTAGGCTTGTGGCAGTCAAAATTCGGGGAGATCATGTGGGGCCTGCGAGTCGGTTCTGCCGG
>JACLAC010015045.1_pt1 | contig 11681 bp, 4 predicted proteins | sample 8027881 | NCBI WGS metagenome assembly JACLAC01 (sample SAMN15725517, study PRJNA655200) | protist metagenome | isolation source: fluorescence activated cell sorting (FACS) single amplified genomes of... | place: Spain: Blaines Bay Microbial Observatory, Mediterranean Sea | collected 2016-01-19 | reverse complement strand
TGTATATATATGAAATGTATGGACATAATATATATCCTACGTTTTCTATATATTTCCATAATTCAATATTTATTATTATATACTTTATATTAATAGTACTAAGCACAGCTACTGTAGAAGAACTATTAAAAAAATATTGGTGAGTTAGAGTTATTATATTGGTGCATTATTGTGCTATACTATCGTGAGCGTGGATATTTTTGTGTTTTGTGGATGTCCTCGATATATTACAGTACAATGTAGACGGCAATATGGATCCCATATATTTGATAATTTGTATTGTAACAAGTACAATTAACCTATTTGTAGTGATATTTAATGGCATTTTTAAATACTGTAACGAGTATAAAATTTTCTCTTTCCTATATCGATAGAAAAAAGTGGACACGTGGAGGTTGGTGTGCCTATGCTATTTTAGCAATGGTATAGCACGGAGAGGAAGAAGTATTTTGGCAAAACACACACATTGCCTGGATTGCCAGATTAACATTTTGCGAAGAAATGAATCAATCAATATATATATATATATATATCCTATATATATTGAAATAATAGATAAAACATTGAAGAAATCTGAAATGAATCAAGAAATATATATATCAATTTTATATTGAAATAATAGATAAAACATATTGAAGAAATCTGTATAAGCATGCCGAAAAAAAACAATGGTGCTGGTAGTAGCAGTAGCAATAAAGCATTTGTAAAAATGCCAAGGCCAAAATTAGATGTGGCACCGTTTATTTCTAGTACATATAATATGTTGCAAAATAAAGATGCGTTTGTGGATGTTTATGATAATAAAGCATCACATAGCGATCATGATAATTCAAAATATGTACGTTGGTCTGAAAACGGTACAGCATTGCTAATCTCGGATGAGACTGGTTTTGCTACTCATATTTTACCGAAATATTTTAAACATAAAAATATTTCTTCATTTATCAGACAGTTAAATATATATGGTTTTCATAAAACAAAGCAAGATCCGCAATTCAAAGAATTTGCTAATCCGGATTTTCAACGCAATAAGCCTGAGAGACTTGGTAAAATACGCCGTCGAACAAATCGTAGCAAAGCTGGGAAAGCAGCTAAATTGCAAAAAATGCTAGGAGCTCAGAAAGGTTTAAATGAGGAAGATAAAAAAGAATTTAAAACTTTACTTGCCGAGGTTAAATATATGAAATCGCAGGCAAATAATGTTACTTCGCGTTTAAGACAGGTGGAACGAGAAAATGCGAAATTAAAGCAACAAAACAATCAAATGTTGGAACAACAAAGAACAATATTAAAAGCAGAAAGTAGGATGAGAAAGATGATTCAATTCATGTATATGATGCAAAAGCAGCAGGAGAAGAACATGTTGACTGCTGGTGATGACAAGAATGGTTCTGGTAGTAGCAATGTTAGAATGTTAAAAAACTCACCATCTTTTACCATTTCCGATAATGATCAAGCACGTGCCATAACAGCACGTACCAATTCATTTACCTTCAATGAAATGATGGGTAGAAGCAATAGTTCAGTTGCCGATGGTATGTTTGATGATGATGGTGATGATGTAAATAACATAGAGCCTATAGTAAGAGCTGAATATACACGTCAAAATACAGAGTCAGATATGCTAGATTCATTATTCGATTCACCTCGCAATAATAACAATAGGAAGAAAGCTAGTACAAGTAATAATAATAATAATAGCACAAAAACTAGAAGTTTATCTAGGGGGGGGGTCTTTTCTTGATCGTTCTTCTATTACAAAAAATGGTTCGTCAACTACGTTGGGTAAGCGTACAAAAGCTTTATCGCCTTCCCCAACAGATGCGTTTTTTGCATCATCATCACCAACGTCCAGTGTCAATAGTAGCAGTAGCAGTAGTAGTAAGAAAAAAAGAAAACTTAGTCATGATTCCAATAATAGTAGTAGTAATAGTTCAGGAAATATTGATGACGATATTGCTAATCTTGCATCGAATACAACGAATTATTATACACGCTTAGGATCATTTGAAGAAAGTCTTGGCCGATCATATGGTAATACTGATATTGATTCGCTTTTATCAACACCTATGTTTGATGAAGATGTATTAAATGAAAATGAAGTAGCAGAAGTAGTCGATTAAAAAAAAAAATAATAATTTTATTTTTTAAAAAGTAGAAAAGCATTTAATGATTTATATACATTTGGTATCTTGACACAATTGTGAGATGTGTGTGAGATTACCTCAATTACATTATTCTTTTGAGGGGCGTATACAGGGGGGCATTATCACATGAAGTAAATTTATCGTTCCGTGTAAAAAAAATATGAAGCGTATAAGAGAGAGTAAAAATTAATATGTGGTGCGCGTAAATTATATCATATTAAAGCACCTCCAGAAATGCACATTCTGGAGGAGGTGCTCAATCAGCAATCCTCAGACGTACGGAAGACTCTGCGCTTGCCAGAGTACCTCAGACGTTTATTATTTTAAAACTCTCGCATATTTTTCTATATATACGTATAGTAGTATACTTGCTCGATAGTTGGCGCTACAAGGCGAATAGCAGGGGAGGAAAATATCTTGCTTTAATTTGTGGCAAGTTTAAGTTTTAGTTTAGTCGAGAAATTGGATTATATATATATTCAGAATATATTTACTTCTCGTAATATGAATTGCAATTATAAAATATATTGAAAATAAAATAAAATTTACGGGGCACGGGGCTCATCCCACCCACCCCTTTTTTTTTACTTCTCTGGAGTGTGTGTTTTAATTCTTTTTCTTTTTCTTTTTTTTACTCTTCTTACTTTGTTTCTCACCACTACCATCCTCTTGTGCTAATTTCTGTCGTTTGCGCTCTAATTTCTCTACCTTTTCCCGTTTCTTTGCAATACCATGTTGCATACGGTTATACAAACGCTTTGCCTTCTTTGGCATAACCTTAATTGCTCTTTCTTTTTCTTCTTTTTTAAGTGCTTCCTCTTTCTTCCGTTTACGAGAAGCACGGTCTAATGCAGCTTGACTTATTTCTTCATCTTTTCGTTTATCCTCTTCGTCACTATCATCCGAGTCGGAATCCGATTCAGAATCGGAGTCATCAGAATCTGATTCAGAAGAAGAAGAAGATCCATCCATTTTTTTCCTTTTCTTCTTATTTTTTTGCTGACCTTTGCTAAATTTAGCAAATGATACACCACTTGCTTCTGCTTTTAATCCTTCTGAATATGACACTTCTTCCAATCGTTCATCCTCGGAATCTTCCTCGTGATCCTCTTCCAAGCGTTTAGCCTCCTCTCGCTCTTCTTGTGCAGATTTCAATGCATCCAACTCTTCCCTATATGCTGGAATATAGCCTTCCTCATGGTCATTCACAAATGGTGACAAATGTGGTGGTAATGTTGCACCACTAACGTAACGCTTCACTGGTAATTGCATTTGTGCATTGATTGAATCGTATACCCATTGTGGTTGCAAATATTCACGGTCAGTGTATTTTTTTTGCACCTTTGGGCGATCAACTATGTGATGTGTAATACGTCGATCGTTTTCTTTAAAAGGGCTTCCTTCTCCATCCCAACCCATGATACCACCGAATGATGTGATACATAATTCAAGCGATTCTCTTGGTACTTCCCTTGATACAAAGAATGCAAGATTGGAAAACAATTTCGATGACATCTCACGTTTTGTTTGTTCTTTTTGTATCAATTTAAATTCTTCTGAATTTTGAAACTCTGGAGATATATCAACCTTTTCTTCCGCTTGATTTTTATTATTTTCTTCTTGTTCTTCTTCATCCTCGGCCTCATTCATATTTTTACTCATTAAATGAGCAGGCAATGAAGCAATACGAGCTTTGCTGGCTACTTGTTGCTCGGATTCTTTTTCATCATCACTATCTTTCTCGTTATTATTTTTGTTGCCATTTTTTATATCATCGATTTTCTCCAAATCGATTGCTGTTAAATGAGCACCTGCATCAAGCAAACGTTCATCTATTTGTGGTGGATACCGCATTCCAAGTTCATGAAATAATTTAAACATGATGAATTTAAAAGCCGCAGTGTAAAACTCAAGAAATGTACTCATCATACGAAAATCAACATCTTTTGGTATATATTGCGTAAATCGATGTGGTACTAACCATGTAATTTTCTCACCATGCACGACAGCTTGATAGTATGTACCTTTAACAGATACGAAACATTTTTGCAATGTACCTGTTAACGTGACGTATTTTTCCCATTCACGGCATAATCGCTCGCTAGTCGAAGTCTCCGATGCGGCAATTAAACGTTTTCTTGGCATAGCAGCAAATAAATACAATAAACATAATATATCATCCATATCATGCAATGCGTTGTTAAAATGTGGATAACGTTCTTTTACTAAATGTGTCAATGTATATTTTGGTCTATTTTCATACAATTTCTCTGCATCGTGTTCATTCCTTTTTCCAGCCAAGCGAGTGAATTTCTTTGCAAAAGTTTTAAATTCACGAAATTTTTGCAATAAAGGTTCGTGTGCTAAGAACGAAATGTCTTTTACATGATAAAATGATTGATGTTTACCATTTGGTTTTTTTAATCCTTCTGGGTCTCTTGGATATATACCTTTCAATATGCACAATCTACGAAAATCGTTTAAAGATAATTGTAAATTGTTAATAGCACGTGATCTTGATATATAATGTGTTGATATACCTTTATGACCTTTTTTTTGTTCTTTACCAAACCTTGCTAATTTACGTTTGGAACCTAAAATGGCACGTGATTTCACGGATTTCTTCTTCGTCTTCCCAGTCGCCCGTCGTGATGCTTTTCTTCCCGAAGGACCTCTTGCAGCATTTTTTGGCATATTTTTATTATTCTTCTTCTTGCTGTTCTTTGTTTTTATATGGTACAATATAATATAATATAAATATATATTGTTCAGTCCTGTGTATTATTGTCTCTATCCAATACAATACAATATACATTACACACATCTATATATATTTCCGACACAAGGGGATCTCTGATGGATGGTGGTGAATCGAGGACGATAAATTCATAAATTCAATAGCACCAAGATAGCACTATAGCTATAATAGAGCTATCTTAATCCCTAAAAAACACTCCACCATCTGCTGTGATGATTATGATGTTATAATAAATCTCATCGGCACTTAATTAACATGCACACATCATTTGGAATCATGGCTCACTAAAAATTAAATAATGGCCACAGGTGTGGTATATTATTGAAATTATACCAGGCCATATACCAGGTAATAATAATAATTGATGAGGCTTGATGATGTAATAATTATTCCTGGAATTGATGAAGATAGTAGATATATATTCAATATATATGGGATTGCAATATGTTTGCTAAAAAAGAGAAATATCACCACCTCAAGGAAGATAGAGAACTAATACTACATACCAAACAACAAACCAGTGCATTCATAATTATATATATAGAGAGAGATATAACAAACACACACACACACACGTATATATATATAATTTATACATACGTACGTTCATTATCATGGGTGTCCCAGCATTCTTTCGTTGGTTAACTATTAAATATCCTGAAATTTTAAATAAATTTTTAGAAGATAAATTTACTACGGTTGATGGACAACAGATACCATTTGATGCAACCAGACCGAATCCAAATGGAATTGAATTTGATTGTTTATATCTAGACATGAATGGATTGGTGCATCCCTGTTGTCACCCGGAAGGAAAAGAAGCGCCGAAAACAGAACATGATATGTGTTTAGAAGTATTTAAAGAATTAGATCGTATATTTGCAGCTGTGCGACCACGTAAATTAATATTCATGGCATTAGATGGTGTCGCACCACGTGCAAAACAAAATCAACAACGTTCCAGGCGTTTCAAATCAGCCAGAGAGGCAAAAGAAGCAGAGGAAGACAAAGAAAGGTTGAGAAATGACTTTTTGAAAATGGGAGTAACACCTCCTGCGAAAAAAAAGCCAAGTTGGGATCATAATGTCATAACACCAGGAACTAATTTTATGGATAACTTATCAAAATATTTACGCTTTTACATACACAAACGTTTAACATATAATCCTGCATGGAAAGATGTAACGATTATCTTCTCCGATTCGAACACACCAGGGGAAGGTGAGCACAAAATTATGGAATTCATACGCTTGCAACGTGTGAAACCTGGATACAATCCAAATTTAACCCATGTTATACATGGGCTGGATGCTGATTTAATAATGCTTGCATTGGCAACCCATGAGGCAAATTTTTTCATTTTAAGAGAAGAAGTTGTTTTTGGGCGGAAACAAGTGGAGAAAAAAGTTTTACCGACTGCACTTGTGAAAAACGCAATTGCAGCATCTACCACAAATTCTGCTATGGGGGATGACAATAACAACTTTGATGATTATACATCAGATCGAAAGCCATTGGAAATTGTAACGATTAGTGTCTTGCGAGAATATTTGGCATGGGAATTCCGCAATGATGCGTTTTCATCTCCGTTGCCATTTGCATATGATTTTGAAAGAATAGTAGATGATTTTGTTTTTATTTGTTTCTTTGTTGGGAATGATTTTTTACCACATTTACCTTCTTTGGATATACGTGAAGGTGCTTTGGATTTATTGATGGATTTGTATCGGCAAAGGTTGCCGGCATTAGGAGGGTATCTATCAGACAATGGTGAAGTTAATTTACAAAATACATCAGTCATGCTTGGTGTTATTGGGGAATGGGAAGATGTCATCTTCAAGAAACGACAGTTACGAGAGATAGAGTTGAAACGTCGACGGGAACAAAATAAGGCACATGAGAAGATGGCGAAGGGTGTCAATGCAAAAGATGCAAAGAAAGGTGGTAACCTTACACAAACGCGAAGAGAAACTGGTTTGGACGTACAAAGCGCAAATGCTGCACGACAATTCGCTGTTGCTTTAGGAGGAAAAAAGAAAAAGAAAGGTAACAAACGCAAATTAAATAAAAATGATGGTGATAATAATGACGATAGCAAGGGGGAGAAAGGTTCTACTACAATTGATGAGGCATTGTCACTTGTGCAGCAACAGAAAGATAAGATTGCAAAGTCAAAGACAAAAGAGGTTGAAGAAGAAGCAGAGGAGAAAAAAGTAGCAAAAGCAGAGGATGGGAAGAAGGAAGAAAAAGTGGAAGAAGAAGAAGAAGAAGAGGAGGGGCAAAAAATTCATAAAGATTATGCTGCAAAATTAAAAGAATTGAATAAGAAACGTACATTTCGTGACGATGTCCAAGATACAGTGCAACTTGGAGAAGATGGGTGGAAAAAAAGATATTATACACAAAAATTTGGAGATGAATTGTATGAAGAAGGCTTCACAAAGCGCTTATGGGGGGAATATACAAAAGGATTATGCTGGGTTTTGGCATATTATTACAAAGGATGTGCCTCGTGGAGTTGGTATTATCCATTTCACTATGCACCATTTGCATCTGATTTGAACAACTTGGAACAATATGGCCCAATTGTATTTGATAAAAGTTCCCCATTCTCACCAATTACGCAATTAATGGCTGTTTTGCCACCTCGTAGTAGTCATTGCCTACCAACTGAATGCAGAACATTGATGCAAGATCCAGAGTCACCTATAATTGACTTTTATCCGGAAAAATTTGAATATGATCCAAATGGAAAACCAGTATCATGGCTGTGGATTGTATTATTGCCGTTTTTAGATGAAAAAAGGTTGATAGAAGAACTTGAAAAAATTAGAAGTACGTTTTCTTTGGAAGAAATAAAACGTGATGAGTTGATTGAACATACAGTATATGTTCATCAAAAATCTGATATAGGTAAAACGTTTAGTGAAAAATTGAAAAGTGGAAATGCGGAAGGTGATGATACTACGGGTAGCGAAATATACGAGGCAAGTGAAGCGTTAGGTGGTTTAATCGGTGGAAAATTTAAATATTCCACGGGAAAAGATCATCCTCAACCTAACGAAACAGTGAAAGCGCCTGATGGTGGCAAAACGCTGTACGACTTAAAACAAACATCAGCAATGGTAGCATGGTATACTTTTCCAGTTTATGAACGCAATATTAATACATTGTTGCCAAAAGCGGTGATACCAAAGAAGCGATTAAGCGATCAAGAATTGTTGCGTACCCGCCGTTACGGATTTGGTGGTCGCAATAGTATTGCATATTTAGCTGCTAATCAAGCACGTGATAACAAGAGAAATAGTGGCCAACGTGTAAACAGATCGTGGGGATCGGCAGAGCCACAAAATAAGAAAGTGCGATATAATAATAATAATAACTATAACAATAATAATAATAACCATCAATGGCAACAACGACAGCATTACAATGCTAGAAATGGATTAGCGCCTGCTGGCAGGGGAATGATGGTTGCTTATCCTGGCGCTGTTGCGAATACAAATACCAATCCATACAATGCTTATGGTGCAGGATATGGTGGCGCAAATGCATATCCTGGTGCTACTACCAACACAATGATGCAATACAATAATGTACCGGCAAATAATATGAGGAATGCTGCACCACCGTTACTAAGTATACCTCAACAGCAATATTCATATCCACAAACAGGTTATTACCAGCAACAACAGCCACCGAATATGCCTATGGCTGGATATTACCAACAACAACAACAGCAGCAGCAACAAGTGCCTGGATATTATAATAATAATAATGGCGCAGTGGGTGGTGGTTCAATGATGTATCCAGGTGCTAATTCGTTTCCAACATCAAATGTAAATACAGGATATTACCAACAGCAACAACAGCAACAGCAACAAGCTAGTGGGAGCTATTATAATGCATATAATCCGCAGAACAAATGAAGAGAGACGCATTTGTGTATGTGACAAGATGTCATAAGAAGTGCGTACATATAAGAAAGTGTGTATAAAAATATACGAAGCTTCGTATCATGGTGAAATCATATCTTGATATCAATTAAAAAAATATATTTTTTTAGTTTGAAAGAGTATGTATGCATACCACATGTACGTAATATGCGTAAAAAATTAAAAAAAATATTAGTAATAATAGTATGCATACAAGTAATAATAATAAGAGGACGGGTCACGCAACAACTGATTTATGTAATATCTCGTAGTGCATCTGCGATATCCTAATAATAATGATGCATTTATAAAATATTATATAGACCCCTATATGCGTGTCATTTTTATTCATATAGAAGAAAATAAAAATTATATAATCAAAACTCTAGAGATTTTAATGGTCTTACATCACACACACACACAAAATATTATTTTAATTACCTCCGCCTCCTTCTGCTTCTCGTTTCTTTTTCCTGGCGATTAGCATTTCTCGTTTTTGCTTTCGTTGCTTCTCTTTATCTGCTAATAGTCTTTCTTGCTCCTCTGCTTCTGCTTCCAATTCATCTAACAATTGATCGCGATAACCATCAAATCCATCTTCATAAAATGTCAAGGTTTTATTATCACATACCCATAAATCACATTCTGCCTCTGTAATCAAACGAGCATCATGTGAAACTAAAATCACCCCACCACCAAACTCTTGCAAACCAACTGCTAATGCATCAATTGTTTCAATATCTAAATGATTCGTTGGCTCATCCAATACTAAAATATGTGGTTCCTGCAATACTAATGATGCCATTACTACCCTAGCTTTTTGTCCACCACTACATGCTCTTAATGGTATTTCATGCGCATGACCACCTAAGCCAAAACGACCTAATAAATTCCTACTTTCTTGATAATTAAGTTCAAAATCATCCATTAAAAATTGGACAGGTGACTTTTTCATTGGCAATATTTCATCGAAATGCTGGTTGTAACGACCGATACGCAATCGATTGTTTCTGCGTATATCTCCACCCACCGGATTTAAATCCCCCATTACTAAATTTAAAAATGTACTCTTTCCTACACCATTTGGACCAACTATACATATTCTATCTCCCATGCCAATACCGAAGTTTAAGTTTTGAAACAATGTCGGACTTTTTGGATAATTAAATTCCACATCCATAATTTCAATAATAGGTGGGGAAACATCACTTGGGTCTGGAAATCGAATACGAACTTTATATTCTTTTGGCCTTTCTAGCAACTGCGTCGCTTTGTCATGATCAGCACTACTTTGTCCACCACCAGATGCAGCTAATTTTGCTGCTTTTTTCGCCGCACGAGCACCTTTCTCCCGTGTCTTTTTCACTACAGCTGCCTTTGCATCTTTATTCTTTTTACCGCTATTTTTCAATTTCCTAAGATTTTTTTGCTGTTTCTCCCATGCTTTTACTTTGTCCCTGAATACTTGATCTTTTCCTTGTTTGAATTTCTCATAATTTCCTCTGTAATAAATCAATTTGCGATCGTCCAAATGTATAATATCAGTCACAACATTGTTTAAGAAATCTTGATCGTGACTAACAATTACAATTGTTTTTTTCCACTTTTGCAAATACGCATCCAACCATAAAACAGCATTTAAATCTAAATGATTTGTAGGTTCATCAAGCAATAACAACGTAGGTTCAATGAACAATGCACGTGCTAAAGAAACACGCATACGCCATCCACCACTAAATTTTTTCGTAGCTCTTTCTTGCATTTCAGTAGTAAAGCCTAAACCAGATAAAATTTTGCGTGCTTTAGACTCTGCATTTGCCGCACCATGTTGTTCCAGATCAGACGTGACTTGTTTTAAATCTTCAATAATTTTTGCAGGATCAACCTCATCTTCCAATTCATCCAATGCTTTTAATAATTCTGCCTCTTTTTTTAATAATCTTGTACGTTTCTTATCTGCTGCTAATACTGCATCAATTGCTGATACATCTGTCCCTTCAATTTCTTGCTCGACTATTAGCATATCGATCATTGGTGGTATTGGCAATAATTTCTTTCCTAATAATCGCAACAAAGTAGTTTTACCCATTCCATTTGGCCCCACTAAACCATATCGTCTCCCATTCACAATACGTAATGATGCTTCCACAAATAAGCTTGTACCTTTTTTCCCAGTACCAGCAACCGTAAATTCTTCAATATTAATATCCGTACTACGTTTCCATGCTTCCTTATCAGTTATAGCTTGTTTGACATGGGAGCAACTAAATGGAAAATCTACACTATTTGATAATTTTTTATCAATGGCTGCAAGTTCTGCTTCACGTTTCAATCGTTTTCGTTCCTTGTTGGTTAATTTTTTCTTCTTTTTCTTTTTGCCATTATCATCAGTTTCTTCTGATAAATCATTATTATTATCAGTGTCATCATCATCTAACAACGTTTCTTCGGCAATCGTTGTGCGTACCGATTTCCCCCCGCGTTTTAATCTTCTAGCTTCTGCTTCTTCTTTGTCTCGTTTTGCTTGAGCTCTTGCTAATATATCCTTCCGTTTCTTTGTGTCTTCATCATCCTCTTCTGCTGGTTCTTCATTCGTCATATTACTTGTATCGAGACCATCTTGTTCCGCTTTTAACTTTGCTAAACGTGCTTCTCTTTTTTTCTTCTTTGCTAATTTTTTTGCTTCTTTTTCAGCAACTTCTGCTTCTACCTCTTCTTGCTCTTCAATATTTAATTTTTCTGCTTTCGCTGCAAGTTTTGCAAGCAAATCTTTTTTCTTTTTCTTTTTCTTCTTATCTTTTTTCTTTTTCTTTTTATCGTCAATAATTGCACTCATCTTTA
>JACLAC010005321.1_pt1 | contig 11682 bp, 2 predicted proteins | sample 8027881 | NCBI WGS metagenome assembly JACLAC01 (sample SAMN15725517, study PRJNA655200) | protist metagenome | isolation source: fluorescence activated cell sorting (FACS) single amplified genomes of... | place: Spain: Blaines Bay Microbial Observatory, Mediterranean Sea | collected 2016-01-19 | reverse complement strand
CTGAACCAAAAATACACGCTGGAGTGCTCTGTAGACGGGTGGCGCCCCTGCGCATCAGACACAGAAGTCGAGGCGGATTCGCTCATAGCTAGGTTTGAAGGCATCGATCCCAAGGAACCTTTACCATTGGATATCAAATTCGAAGCTTCGTCGGTCCCGGTGCGCCTCAACTCCGTTTCCGTGGAAAACGGCGCCGATCCCGACGCACGGACGTGTGTGGTCGAGGTCGCCGGTCGTAGAGTACCGTATGGCGGCGCTGTGGTGGATATTCCTCTACCCGAGGACGTGGACGCGTCCCAGGGCTGTTCCCTCGAGGTGACGGCGTCGCTGCCAGACGCTTCATTAACCTTCCTCCCTCATACGATCAAGTGCTTCCCGGGCACCAGTGAAGTGACCGACGTCGACTGCGTTTTTAAGGCCCTATTCGTCAGAGTGACCAGTGTGGACAAGATGGACAATGAATTGGAGGACGCCACGTACCGATTGAATGGTGGTTCTAGTGTTAAATCCGGACAAAGGGCTTCCGTCCATCTAGGCGAGTGTACAATAGAGTGCGACGCGGCCGGCTGCCGGCAGACCACGTTCACAGAACCGATTGCGCTCATAGAACAGGACTTCGTAAAGTGTGACGACGGCTTCGAGCGGTCCCTCAAAGTGGTCTGCGCTCCCAAAATGGCAACGATCCACGTGTCCGTGACCGACGCAACTACCAACGAACCCCTACATCGTGCCTCAATAGAAATGCGACACGACGATGCGATCGTCTGGACTTCGGTCGGGACGCCCGCCGACCGCAAGGGCGTGCGACGGGCGGTGCTGGACGACGTTCCCGGCGGCGGCGACGACGTCGAACTTGACTGTATAGTGACGCTCGAGGGGTACACGCAGATTGAGCCGAAGACAACGTTAATCCGGGCCGGCTCGGCCGCCGACGCCCCCTGGACCTGCGAGCTGCTCATGCGCAAGTACTACGTCGCGCTCGACGTCGTCGATAGTAATGGAAAACGCGTCGCGGGCGCCGGCGTCGAGCTGCGATCCCCTAGTGATGTGGTCGCCTACCAGCCGCGGGACGTCGCGGAGCAAGCGCCGCAGCCGATCCGCCTTGACACGGCCTACGACGTCCGTCCGATGATCTCATCGTTACGAGGCGCCGGCGGCGAGTACTTCTTCCGCGACGCCTGGCACGCGTCGGACGCGCCGATCGTCTTCGGAGCCTCGGACTTCGAGGCGCTGGAGCGGCGGGCCCGCGAGTCCATGAAAAGGAGCGTCATGAAGAGCGACGACCCGCGCTACCCGTTCCTGAAGCGCGTCTGCGAGCGGCCGACGTGGCGCGCGCTGCACGCCTGGATCCAGGCGGCGGGCGTAAAACGCTCGGGCTTCGACGTGGCGCTGCCTCCCCTCAAGCTGGCCGTGCGCGCGTGCCCGGGCCGCTGCGCGGTCGACGTGCGCGTCGTGGACGGTCAGGGGGCGCCGTTATCCAACGCAGCCGTGCGCATGAAGGCGAGTGATGCGTGGACCGATGTGACGCAGGGCGTCCAGGACGTGCGCGTCCCGGGCGGCGGGGAGGTGCGAAAAGTGTATTTTGATGCGGTGTTACAGGGCTATTTGCTAGAAACAGAGCATTCATTAGACCTGCGCGCGACCTATGCGTCTGATGGAGAGGAACCCACCCTCGTTTTGCTGAAGCTGCACCCGTTGACGCTCCAAATCAAGGTGACGGACGGCAATGAACCAGCACGCGACGCGAGAGTGTCCATCATGGGCGGTGACGGTGAAGAGACGCCGCTCGACAATAGGGACGGCGTCTGTGATACATCCCTAACACTCGACGAAGCGTTGGTAATAACGGCGTCCACCGCCGTGACGAGACACCTGACGTTGCGATACTCCGCTGATGATGTGAGACGGTTGTGGAACGAGAATATACCAGGCACACCCGCCACCTGCGAGCTCGACTTGGCAAGAGCGAACGCGCACGTGAAAGTGACCGTTTCTGACGTTTCTGGGAAAATCCTGGAGGACGCTAAAGTTGATTTTGGGGGACAGTGTCTCACGGGCGGAGAGCACTCTCTCGAGGTGCCGCCCCTGACGGAGTTGAAAGGCTGCTCGTTGGCGGGCTACGTCTTAGATTCACCGAGCATCGGGTGGCGCGTCCCTACTGATGAGGACGACGTCGCGTTGAATGTGACGATGCGCCCGACCTTAATCACGATGAAGCTGGTCGACGCGCGGAGCGGAACGACCATAGACACGCCCGCCGATGTGACGCTGACCTCATCAGATGGTACAACTCTCAATGGCAGTGTCGGCGATATGATACATATCACATGTGGCGTGGCGTACAATGTCCAGGTGACGTCGTTCTCGGACTTGAAACAAGTCAGCCACCTCGATGGAGTCACGTTTGCCCCATCAGAGACGTCTTTGGAAATTAAAGTGGACGTGCCAGCTAGATTGGTCGTCGACGTGCGCGACGCCGACTCGGGTGCGCCGCTCCCCGACGCGGTCCTGGCACTGAACGGCACCATAGTGCAAAGGGGCGCCGTCGACGGTTATGACAATTGCACCTCCCTCGAAGTCAAGGCGACGCTATCAAATCACCTCCAGCTCACGCCCTCTTCTGTCACTCTAGATCCGACGCGCAAGACGTCTTTGGTAGTGACGATGCGGGCGTGCCTTGTGAAGGTGGATGTGCGCGATTCGACGGGTGACGTCCTGGCGGACGCTCGTATCAGGGTAGACGATAGAAGTATAGACGACTGGCTGGTCGAGCCGGGCCGCGAGTACGCGCTCGAGGTCGTCTCCGATGGACGGGAAGTATACAGAGAGCGCGTCCGCTTCGGAGCGGCGCTCTTCGTGGACGGCCCCTTCACGCATTCAGTTTTATTGAATGCGGCCTCTGTCCAAGTCGACGTGACCGTCGTCGATGCAAAGGGGACGCCTTTGAACGACGCAGAAGTCGTCCTAGGCGACTTTGTAGTGGGCCGCGACCGGGGTTTGTGTGACGTGCCTCTACCGTCAAAGAAGACCATTGAGCTCGCCTGCCGGCTTTCAGGATTTGTACTCACCAAGCCGCGGTCATTAACAATACACAAAAGCGAGACCACTACATGTAGACTCACGATGCGGCCGGCGACGGTCACGCATCGGTTGGAGGGCGCCGCGGTCGCGCTGGTGGGCGTGGACGGTAGCGTTTTGTTGCCGGGCCGCGTCGTTGTGGGTCAGACCTATACATTGACGAGCAGTACACATAACGTCGAGGAGCGCCGCTTGACTTTCAGGGACGGCGACTGGGACTCTCTTAAGGGAGACGACGCGCTCGAGCTCAAGATCGGCGTCGCCACGTCCGAAGGCATTCAAACCTAGCTATGAGCGAATCCGCCTCGACTTCTGTGTCTGATGCGCAGGGGCGCCACCCGTCTACAGAGCACTCCAGCGTGTATTTTTGGTTCAGCCGCAGCACTTGGAAGGGTCTCGCTTCCAACGGCACAAGGGGCAGGTCCTGGGACACCGGTCGAAGGCGCCACTTCACATCCTGTATTACTTTATCGTCGTAGACGCTTGACGCCCTTAACGAAACACTGAGAGGTCGCATGCGCATCTCTACCAAATTAACATTGTTCGCGTCGCCGACGAAAACGTCGCAGCGCTTCGGGGGCAGTTGCAAATAATCATCCAAAGTACAGGTAGAGGGCATCTCCCGCATGGCTTGGCGCCCGCAGGGTAAGTCCACGTCCTGCGTCCAGCCTTCTGCGTGAGAGAAATGGGTCGCGCCGACTTTGCATCGAGCGTGCGTCAGTAGCGTCTCCTGCTGTTGCGACGCGTCGAGCACCTTGACCTCGACGGTCGCTACCCTTCTCTCAAGTAACACTCTCAACTCAGCCGGTTTCTCGCCATCTAGTTGGGCCCAGTCGGCTCGGCCGAAGACCACGTCCTCGTCGACGGCGGGCGTCGTCTGGCGCAACCGACCGCCCCTTGCTACGACCCTATACGCCCGACCGACCGCGACGCGCTGCTCTTGTTGACTACCGGCGGTCCACCTCACTCCCGTTTGACCGTCGAGCGGCACGAGATCGACGGCCACATCGGTCAACTGCTGTTGCGTCGCGGCGTCGTAGCACCCGATTTTTAGTGTACTCTTGCGCATCTCTACTTGGAACTTGGTCACGCCGGTCGAGGAAAAAGGCACGACGTCCTCCGAGGTCTGGACGTATCCATCCAGAGTAGCCACAACAGCACAAGGGACACCAGAACCATCAGCGCGCGCGCCGGCCGCGTGGCGCCACGAACACGCCGGCGGCAAAAAGGCGTCCGGGGCGATGGCGCACCAGTCCAATTCGACCTTGCCTCGCCTCGTCCCAAGGTTCGTGCCGCCGATGGCCACATCAGCTTTGAGTGCTTTCCCGCTCTGATCTTTCACGGTGAAATCAGCCGCGGCGACCCGAGGCGCCACCTGGACCACAACAAGAGCCACCTTCGCGTGCTTGTCCCCGTCCGACACTTCCTCTTTAGCTGGTGGTTTCACTTCTTCTTCCTTCGAGGAGAACCAGGACCATCCGGATTTCTTCTCCGGTCGCCGCTTCTTCTTTCCTAACAATTTACGAGCCAAGGAATCATTAGAGTGTTCACGGGCCGCCGCCTTGTACTTCACGAGCTCGTCGACGTCGAACTCCACCGGTTCGTAGTGACTGACTTGTCTGAATTCACCTTGAGGGTCTTGTACTAACACTCTATAAGATGCCGGCACGCAGTCGATGGCCAGTGGCGCCATGGTCCGCCAGTCGCACCAGTTCTGGCCCTTCCCATCAAAGGCCGGGTCCAAGTCCGGGTCCGCATGTATGCCTTCATCATTCATTGATACTGGTCTTAAATCACCAGCTTCAAAATTATGAATGACACCGTCGTCAAATTGAACCGCAAAAGGGTCCTCGCCTTCCAGCGTGCCTTCGACCCAGTCGTTGTTAAGGCGAGCTTCGACCCTATCTCCGACCCGGATCCAGGCCGGCAACGCGTCAAAGCGCGGCCGCGGCCTTTCTCTCACGAGACACACGCGACACTCGATCGGCGCGCCGTCTCGGGCATCTTCGACGCGAATCAAGCACCGCGTCGCGACCAACCTTATGTTCAATGGTGTCGTATGCCCCGCAAAGACCGTGATGCGCGAGGGACCGACCAACGTGTAGCCCGGCGCCGACACATCGACCCTAGCTTCGTGGGGCTTCCCGCCGCCCGGCAAATTTATAGGGACCAACCCGCGCTGCGTCCCTAATGCTACTCCGTCCAGCCAAACCTCGCAGGTTCTAATTTTGGCTCCTCGTTTATCCTCCACCGAAACATCGACGACGCCCGCCACGGCCTCCATCGAGACTTCGAGCTTGAGCGGCTGCTGCACGGGCAACCCTGCAAAGTCTGTCAGCGAAAATGATAAAGGTTCTTCATGTGAACTCTGCCGGTGGCCGTCGCAGGACGCCCGTACGACGTATACTCCTCTAGGCCGCTTGACGACGACGCGCTCGTCCGCTGCATAGGAAGATGGTTCTGTGCCGTCGCACCGCGTCAGTTCATCGGCAGAACACCGTATCTCCTCAGAGCCGTCGTCCATGGCCACGTCGTAAACCTCGCCTACGCGCACGATGGACCCGGTGCGCTCGCCATCACAAATGTCCACGACGCAGGCGTCGTCGTCGTCGTCCAGCCGCCACGGCATCGGTGTCGTCGCGTTGGCGGGCTCCAGTATGCAATGCGCGTGGTCGAGCGGCTCGCGCGTGATTGCGTCGACGGCCCGCACCAGCACCTCGCAGCGCCTCATTAAAATTGTAATTTGTCTCGGATTGTCGTCGTGCTGCGGCGTCGCGTGCAGTTCCACATCTCTAGGCGCGACGAGTGTCCAGCCCTGCTGTTGTGCGCTTACATTCCACGTCACCTGTCTTTCTGAAGGAGGCAATCTGAGTGATTCCAAACCTCTAGTGCAGCCCAGGGAATGGGGCCCTATTTCCACGTGGGCCCGCGACAACACTTGACCAGTGGCCGCGTCCTCTACTTTTAATTCAATATCAGTCTCGCACGGCTCGAAGTTGACGACGACCTGGAACGGCGTTTCCACATCCGGTAAGGTCCGGAAGTCGTCCCGAGTAACGCGGAACCGCGTGGCGCCGAGGCGTCGGTATCGCGGCACGACGCACTTCACCTCGTAATCTCTATCGACCACGACCCTACATCGGTCGGACGCATCTAGAGTCGTGCCGCCCTCGAGATAACAGGCGTCCGGTATTAAAGCGTCTCCGGTTTCGGCATCGACGCAGTGTATCACCACGTCCGCGTCCCTCACGTAGACCTGGATGTCGTTTACTTCGCCCGCCCTTAAATCAAATTTGGAAGGCTCGAGCTGCACGCGGTCGCAGGACTTAACGAGGACTTCCGCTTGTATGACGGATCCGCCTCCACCTAACGTAATGTCCTCGACCAAACCTCTCTGTAATCCTAGATCAACTTCGCTGTTCGCCGTCTTGAGGACGAGAGATATATCAGGCACCGGTAGACCTGTTCTAGCGTCCACTACTTCTACGTTCAGGTCACAAACCAAAGGCTCCACTCGAACATCGACGACTTTCGCCAAGCGCGCGTCGATTTCCAGTCGCAATTGTTCCTCGGCGCGGTCGGCGTCGACACCACTTCTCCTAGCTTTCCTTCTCGCCGCATCACGAGCCCTTTCTAGCAACGGCGCCAGGTGCTTGTGGTCCTCCAAGACCCCAAAGTCCGCCCTTGAAAAAGTCACGGCATTGATCGGCTCCACTAGTTTGAACCGCCGCGCGTCGACGCAGACCCTATACGCTTTCTGCAAATCAACAGGTTGCGCAGGACCAAAAACCTCGCCGCCCGCGCCAGTAAATCCCAGCGTCTTGCCCTCGTCGACTGGTTTTAACTCTAACCGTAAATGGTCGTCGGCCCTTAGACGAGCACCAGTTCTTGAATCGACGGCCCTCAGAACGATATCGCTTCGACGTAAGACAACAGTAGTCTTCCGCAGCCGCCCGGCCTTGACCTTAATTCTAGAAGGAGACACCTGGACGTAGCCCCCTTCGTCGCACGATACGTCCACGTCGAGTTCCTCGGAACCATCTAACGGGAGCTCCTGCACGCCCCTTCGGTGGCCCAGATATAAGGAAGGCAATCTAGACCCCACATACGTCACCTGAACGCGCGCGTGGCGCACCGGTCGTCCAACGACATCCAGCACCGCTAGATCCAACGCCCCAACATCAGGGGCCATGTCGACCGCAAGACTTACGGGTCCGGGCTGCCTGAGGAACGTTTCTGGGGTCGCGACGAAGGGTTTCAGTAATCCTACTTGCCGGTGGCCCCTTGCTTGTGCTGTAACGCGATACTCGGCGCCCACATCCACGGCAACTCTCGAACCCGGCTGCACGACTTGTATTTGATCGTCGTCGCCGTTGGCGTCGACCCGGATTAATTGCAGTGAAGCCTTCTTCAGGACGTTCCCCTTGGCGACGGCTGTTATTTTAATGTCACACGGTCTAACATAAGCGACAACCTCGGTGGCCCTATTACTACCAAGGGATACCTCAAAGGGCGGCACCTGGACGTGCTGCGGCGCGGCCACTCGCAACGACACCGACGCCTGAGTCTTACCTCGTGGCAGGGGCACATCCACCATGGAAAAGGACCCATCGTCAGATAGCTCAAGCCGTTCCCCGCCTATATCGGCTAGAGCTGCAACGGGCACGCCGTCCTCGGTAGCGCAGGCCAATCGTAATCGCGCTACGGACGGTTCGAGCCGCAACGTTAACTGCAAAGGGCCCTTCTCCGTAAAATCTCTCGATGAGAACGTTTTGAGCGAGGGACCACATAGTCGCAGCCCGGGCGCTTTGCAGGTCAGACGGTAGCGGCCGGCGTGCGGATAGAGACAGGCGACATTTTCGCCGATTTCCAGCTCTCTTTGCATCAGGTTATCCTTTGTCGGTGCCAGGTCTTCCCTTCTCACTTTTAACAGAGTTAAATCACTACCGTCGACGCCCACCACGTCATAAAAGGTCTGGTTCTCGTCGCGATGGCGCTGCGCGACGACGCCATCGAACGTTGAACGGTCGTGCTTGATGGAGAGAACCAAACCGTCGCCCTCGGACACTTCGGGCAATGGACTTCTAGAATCGTCCGGCGCGAGTTCGAAATCGACGTCGCCCGTCACGGGCTTGTTCGTCGACGCATGCACGACGTCGACCTTCACGAGAGTTCTCCGTAAAGCTAGGTTTGCCGCCGCTGTCTCAGAGGCCTGGATCCGCACGTTTGTAATATCAGCAATAAAGTTGTCCTTCTCCACCTGGACCGTGACGGAGGTCGCTTCTTGCGATGGCGCCCTCAATTTAAGTTGTAGAGCGCCTCTCTCATCAGTCTCGCCACTGATATTACCGTCGACGCGGACGCGCGCCCCGGCTAATCGTAAAGGCTTCTGATACGTCGCGTCGACGGCCCGGATGTTCACCGTACACGTGCCCCAGTCCTCCGACGTCTTCTTCTTCGGCTTCTTCTGTTGCGTCTGCGTCTCAGGAGCACTCTGAGAAGGCTGGTCGAGCGCGAGCCAGCCCCAGACCGCGCGGCGCGGCGGCGCGAGGGGCATTGAGTGCTTAATAGGTTCGAGGTCGACGCGCACTTCTAATGGGGAGGTGCTCCCTTCGAAGAGCTTTGGTGCAAATGTACATTTTTGCAGGCGCGTCACTTGTCTAAAACCTTCGGCTCTAGCTACAATACGGTACGAGGTTTCTGTGTCCACCGTGTCCCCTACCAACGCCTCGTTCTCCTCGTTAATCAATTGCACGGCGACGTCGTCGATTCGTCTCCCGCTCCGCAGGTCGCGGCAGACCACGTTTATATCCGTGCGCCGCGCGGTCATTAATAGATCGACACGCTTGCCTCGCTCCAAAGTTACACTGGTAGGCCCGTGGAGCACGTAGCCCCTCAGATGTAGTTTCAGAGCGTACGTCTGAGTAACGGCGGTCACCGCGGCCACATCATGAGAACCAGGGGCGTCGAAGACGTGACACACGTCGCCCTTCTCATCGAGTAACTGGACCATTGATGTAGGCAGCGCCCGGCCGTCTCGACAATCAGAAACCGAGAGCCAGACCGCCGCGACCCTTCGTTCCATCTCTATGACCACTTCTTTCTGGGGCCTCCCCTCCTGGTCCACCACGAGATGGTCGTGGTAGATGTTGATGGGGCCCTCCAGATAGTTGAGCTGCGCGTAGCCCGGGGCTGTCGCTTTCACGAGGTAGCGCCGCGCCGGCAGCTGGGAGAGGGCCGCGTGCGCGACCTTGATCGGTTCCGAATCGGCGCAGGGCACGAAGACGACCTCCGCTCGGTCGTTCATCGTTTTTCTGGTTGTGGCGTCGACGACGCGCACGCGGACGCTGGGCTGGGCAGCGGTTGCCGCAGCATCGAGCGTGTTTGTTACGTCGTCCATGACGTTCGATGTGTTCTATGCTTTAGTACACTCGATTAGGCTGCCTTATGCCATGGCAGGCTGCCTTTCGGCTGCCTTTTTATGGGCAGAGCCGCCAACTGAAATGCCTTAAATTGCGGGTAGCTAGTATGTTATCGCGGAGGAAGCCTCCAATTTCGCGTCATGGACTCGTAGGTTGAGTGTTGGCCGGCGTCCGAGCATTCCTCGTCAATGCAACAACCAGCACATCGAGACCGCAGTGGCATCACGCCGACGCACGCGAACGCGAAAGCCCGCTCGTTGCACTTGCAAGGACTGCAAAAGTGTCGCATTTCTCACACGCTGCAAGCACTGGCAGATTGTGCAATCACACGTATTGCAGCCAACCCAAAACAGCTCTCCTAACAGCCTGTGTCACAGCCATGGCGCTGCGACGGATCGCGTTGGTTGCGTGCCTGCGCATCGCTGCCGCCTACGTGCCACCAACGACGCGCGCGCGCCAGGCAACGCGCCTAGCCGCGAAGAAAATCGACTTCGTCGTCGAGGAGGAGAGCCGCGACTTTTTGGATGTGTCCAGCGTCTTCCTGGACTCGTTCTGGGCCGACAAGGCCGGCGCGAAGGAGTTGACACAGGCGCAGCGGCGGGAACTGCGGAGCGGCCAGCTTGACGACTTTCGGAGGCGCTACGCGCTGCGGCGGGACACGCGGCGGAAAGCCACGTTATTCGTGGCCAAGGACGGCTCTACGATAATTGGGTGTGCGGGTGTGGAACTGGACGGCGCGGCGGACGACGCTAATTTAATTCCCGTCCTCTCAAACGTCGCGACGGCGCGGGAAGGGCGGCGGCGCGGCGTCGCCACAATCTTAATAAAGGAGGCCGAGAAGCGCGTCAAGGAGTGGGGCTGCACGGAGATGGATTTAGTTGTCGAGGAATCCAATAAACCCGCGCGCAATTTATATTCGAAGCTCGGCTACAGCGTCGTGAGCAAGGACACGGCGTCGGACACGCTCGTGCCGACGGACGACGGCCGCATCGCCAAGCAGACGACGACGACCCTAACCATGCGGCGCGATTTAAATGGAGGCGGCGCCGCTTTATTGCCGATCGCCGGCGCGGTCGTCGCTCTGGGAGGGTTCGCATACCTTAATCTCTTTTAGGCGAGTCCTAGCAACGCGGACACGTCCCGGTGCTTCTTGACGACCTCGCCGCGCTGCGACCGCCGCACGCTGATGAGCTCCGTCTCGTGGTGATCTGATAAATTGCGCGTCGTCTGCTCGGCGGAGTGCGGGTCGCCTCGACCTTGAAACGTCGGATCCACTTTCCGTTGATGGTTCAGTAAATTCTCCGTATAAAATTTCTTGTAGTAGTCCTCGGCGGAGTCGCTCGACCGGGGCCGATCTTTTAGTTGCCTCGCGTGCTCCTCATTCAGTTCATCTATTTCGCGCTTGTGTTCTGATTGTAACCGTTCGAGAGCCGCGGCCCACTGGGCCTGCTGCGTCGCGTGGGCCTCCTGGACTTGCGAAAATTGATAATCTTGCTCCCCTTGGAACCTGTCGAAGCGCTGCGTTAACAAGTGGAGCTCCTCCTTCAACGTCTCGTTCTCCATGCGTAGTTTGTCTTCCACGTCGTTGGTGGGAGGCGGCTCGCTCACGGAAAAGTCCTTGAGGACCTTCTGCGGAGCCTTCCGCCTCACGCGCTGGTGCCGCCGCGTGCCGCCTCTACTAATGACGCTTATTTGGTCGTAGTCGTCGTCCGAGTCCTCCTCCACTGTTTTTAATTCTAATAACCGCGCGTTCTCCTCACTTAGACGCAAATTCTCCGCCCGCAGCCGCGCGACGTCCTCCCGTAATTTTTCGATCTCGTTCCGGTCCCGTTCGGCCTGCCGTCGTTCCAAACCCGTATCAGCACCAACCAACCTCGCGAAGGGCGCGTTCACAATACCCCTTGCTCTCCGAGCATAACCTAACGTACACAACGTCTCGTCGACGTGCGCCGCCGCGGGAGAAGCACAGGCGACCATGAGCGTCGCCGCGTCGCCGCCCAACGAGTCCATCAGGAGCTTCGTCAATGTCGAATCGCGGTAGGGCACGTGCGCGTCGACCGCGTCCTTCTTCGACAGTGTCGCGATGACCTTGCCCAGGGCCTGCAAACTTCGATTGATGGCGCCGGTCTCGCGCGGGTCCGAGTCCTTGCTTCTCTTTAATCTTTCATTACCGGCCAGGTCC
>JACLAC010003087.1_pt1 | contig 11682 bp, 13 predicted proteins | sample 8027881 | NCBI WGS metagenome assembly JACLAC01 (sample SAMN15725517, study PRJNA655200) | protist metagenome | isolation source: fluorescence activated cell sorting (FACS) single amplified genomes of... | place: Spain: Blaines Bay Microbial Observatory, Mediterranean Sea | collected 2016-01-19 | reverse complement strand
TGACGTAGAAGCATTAACGTGTGGCGAGCGCTTATCCCATAGCGCATACGATGAAAGCAAAAAGGATGAATATTTCTACAACGCAATGCTTCTTATCGAAAGCGGACTGGTAAACGGTCGAAACGACATTTGCCAAGGTTTCCGGTCGGAATTTTATGCCATTTATGGGATATGATAATTATTGCCAAGCTGGAAAAATATGAAAACACATGATTTAGTTTTGGATATTAAAAATTTTCAGTGCTTTAAGGAGCTGCGGGTGATTCTACCACTCAATACTTCTTGGACATTTTTCACAGGCGAGCCCGGTAGCGGCAAAACCTCCGCACTACAAGCGATTGCTCGCGCCTTGGCCAGCCCACAGCAGATCCTGCTGATCAACAGTCTTCTGCCGCAAGCAGAAAATAGTAGGTTGAACTTAAAGTGGGATCAACAGAACAGCGTGAATGTCAACAAAGCGCACATCCTGGTAATAGGTTATGGTGCGGAGCGGCAGTGCCTAGGCGCTGATCCCTGGGATATTGATACCGAACACTACCCAGCGAAAAGCCTGTTTCAATCAGCTATGCTGCGGAGTATTGATAGTGAGGGGCTGAGTCGCTGGTACTTTCAGTCCTTCAACCAAAAGGTGTTTGAGCACGCGGTTAGCTTGATTAAGCTGGTTCTGCCCCGACTCGACAATATCAGTGTAACCGAGGCGAGCCAAGTCTTGTACTCGTTTTGTGACGATGAGGGCGCTCCCCTTGCGCCAGTGCCATTTGCTCAATTGTCGACAAGTCAACGCCATGTGATTGCGTTGGTGGGTGACTTGTTTCTCAACCTATTCGATTCTGACAAAGATTGCTTTACTCAACAGCGTGACACTAGTATCGGGCAAAGTAAGCGGTCTATCGTTTTGATCGATCAGCCCGAGCTATACCTGTCGGCGACCCAGCAGCGGGCATTGCCGACACAGCTGTCCAAATGTTTTCCCAACATACACTTTATCGTGGCTACTAACAGCAATGATGTGTTGGTAGGCGCGCCTGCGCACAGTAAAACGTTTTGGATTGAGCGTACCGGTGACAAAGGCGCGATTATTACAGGCAGCCCATAGAGCGCGAATAGAAGAGCCAAAAATCCTTTTGAGTGATGCACATCCTGAGAATCCCCCAAGATGAGTGATTATATTTACTATGCATGATAAACAAACTAGACTTTGTGTATAATGACGGACACACAGAAGCAACCGATTAGAAATGATGGCAAAAACACAGATAAAGTGGGAAGTGAGGCAGCGGCGCTACGAAATCGAGAGATGCTTGCATTGGGCTGGCAGTGTCGGACGAGCAGACCTTACTTTTCGGTTTGGAATTTCGTTACAACAGGCTTCAAAGGACTTGAAAAGCTATCTTAAGCGAGCTGGTAACATGGTTGAGTTTGACTCATCGACAAAAAGGTATCTTCCCACAGACGGTTTTACACCGTTTCTTGGTGGGACAGAAGCCGACTTTTACCCTACTTGGGCAGCTACTGGAACTGGGCATTCGGTATGTACTATTCCGCTACCTTTGCGTAACAGTCCTAACGATATTCTGAGAGATTTATCTAGAGCCATCTATCAAAACCGATCAGTTATGATCACCTATCGATCGATGAAGAACCCGGAAGGCATGGAACGGCGTATATCACCTCATACTATAGTGGATTCAGGAACCCGTTATCATGTCAGGGCATATTGCCATATGCGAAACGAATTTAGAGATTTTGTTCTTGGCCGGATTGCAAGCGCTAGCGCTTTTGGTGAGCAGAGGAAAGGCGCCAGTGATGACACGCAGTGGAATACACTAATCGTTGTGCGTATCGGTCCTCATCCAGGACTTACACCGGCACAAAGCAGTGTTATTGAGGACGACTATGCAATGGTGGAGGGAGAGGCACAGATTCGGATCAGCCAAGCTTTGTTGCGCTACCTTTTGAAAAGGTTACATTTGGATGAAAAGGGTGGTGATCGTAATGCTGAGGAGCAGCAAGTTATCTTGCTCAACCAAGAGATTATTACATTAGCCGCTGAGACCAAATAACCTGAAATCAACTGGAATTTTTTGTGAAAACTGAAGCCGGAAAATAAGGGGGAAAATTATCGTATGAACGATTCTGACCAGTCTTCTACAGGCCCACAATCACCTAATGTCGTCGCTGGTGGAAATGTCCATGTGGAATACCATGGTGTTTCGCCCGAAGTACATGCCCAATTGATGGTAAAGCTTGAAATTCTCAAGATCGACCATGAAGCCAAGATTTCCACGCTCAATAGATTGCTTGGTCGCTCGGGGACTCAATCGTTGCCGGAACTGGAAGCACTCATCGATACCTATGTAGAACACGCTAACAAGATCTTGGAAAGTGATGAGATTTCCAAGGAGGTCAAGGCGCTCATTGCTAAAGGCGAGATTGATCAAGCGGAAACGATAGTGGATCAGCGCCGAAGGAATCAAACGTCTCAGAAAGAAGGCTTGGCAGCCGATGAGTATGAATATGCTGAAGTGAAGTCGTTAAATCTGAAATACAAAGAAGCTTTTGAGAGCTATGAGTTGGCGGCAAAGTTACAGCCCGAGAATTCGTTGTATTTAAATGACGCTGGTTTTACCGCTTATACCCTTGGTGAGTATGGAAAAGCGATCGAGTATATTAAGCAGGCCTTGGCCAGTGATCTAAAGAGCTATGGGGAAGATCATCCAAGTGTGGCGAGAAGGCGCAACAACCTGGGTTCAGCGTGGGAATCCAAAGGGTCTTATGATAAAGCCATCGGGTATTATGAGCAGGCCTTGGCAAGTGATCTAAAGACCTATGGGGAAGTTCATCCAAGTGTGGCGAGAAGGCGCAACAACCTGGGTTCAGCGTGGGAATCCAAAGGGTCTTATGATAAAGCCATCGGGTATTATGAGCAGGCCTTGGCCAGTGATCTAAAGACCTATGGGGAAGATCATCCTAATATCGCAACTATGCGCAACAACCTGGGTGGAGCGTGGAAAGCCAAAGGGTCTTATGATAAAGCCATCGTGTATTATGAGCAGGCCTTGGCAACGTGCGAAGACGTGCTTGGCGCTGGGCACCCGAATACCAAGATCGTGGCCGAAAACCTGGCGAGCGTGAAGGCTGCGGCCGACGCAGAAAAAGAATGAAAAAGATAACCGGAAATTGACCCACGGCAGAGAGTGTTGAATATGATAGGGGAATCGTTTGTATGAGAAATGTTTACATTATTATCGTATTAAACTTAGTCCTGACCGCAGCGCCGACGGTTTATCTTTGCCTAAAAGGGATAAAGTTTTATTCTATAACCGCAGGTGATGAAGTGGCGGTGGGTTATCAGAGATTTGCCGACGAAGTGGCCTCTGGAGAGGTAACCTTTGGAGAAATAGCCAAGCGCTTAGAAAAAATATCGAAGGGTGAAAGGCAGATTGCTCTTGGGGCCAGCCAGCTAAAACGTGCTTTACTGTATTGGCTGATAGCAATAACAGCCATTACCTATTTGCAGTGGCTATTTCTTCGCCAGCTTTTAAAGACACATAAAAGACATATGGAGAAGAGCCAATAATACCAACACACTAAAAACCTAACGGGAAGTGACGTGAATAGAAACGACTTGGAAGCAATAAACAGTTGGTTTAGAAGATGCTATTGCGCCATAACATATTTAAGGCCACTACGGTGTATGCAGGCACTGGTGGCTAAGCGTTCCATTCTGCCTTAAATTAAAGCGGCGTGATCGATATTTATACATACAATTCATTAATGAGGCCAAAGCCATTGTGAGCCGACATGCCATCATCGGGCACCGGTCTGTGCCAAGTAAGCTTTAACACCCCCTTAGTCGATGTTACCGAGTTTCGCCTAGTTCATCTCTGAGCCGTTTGTGCACCGTGATCGGTTTGTTTTTATCCATGGGCCTGCTTGTATTGTCGTTCGCCACCCTTGTCGGGGCTGTAGCTTACGCTATAACTGTGCTCAAGTAGATAATCGGGGCACCTCAGTGCCCCACTTTACGATGGGATGTATAAGCAGCAGTTATCTATAATTTTTCAAGTGTATCCAAAGGTAGTCCAGTGGTTTGTTGAATTAACGGGAGATCAAGACCTTGAGCCTTAAGCTTTCTGGCAATGGTTAAGGCAGCCTCTTCTAATGATTGCTCAAGTTGCTCTATCTTTTCGTTGGCTTGCTTTGTTTGTTCATCGGCCTGCTTTATTTGTTCATTGGCCTGCTTTAACTGCTCTTGGGCTTCAAGCGTTTGTTGGGTTCTTTGCTCTAGCAATTCCGCATTCGCCAGGTTGATCGCGATGTACTCCTCCTTCTTGTACTGAATCTCTAGCTCTTCCTTGGTGAGTCCGGCTTCATTACTAGCTTCATAGGCTCGCTTGACGGGGGCCGGTAGATCCTTAGGGATGACGGTCAATTCACCGGCATTTTTAACAAAGAACAGCCAATTGTCTAGAATGCCGTTGCATTCCTCCAATGTCTTGGTAAACCGGGGCAGTTCAACAAACACCAGCTCAATATCATCGGAATAATCAGTGAAATCGTGCTTATTAATCAATCGATAATAGCTAAGAATCTCTTTGCTGCTGAGAACGAGCAATTAATCCGATGGAAATTCCCTTCATTTTGATCAAATACAACGATGGTTCCCCCCTGTAGCCCATCAGAATCATTGACCAAACTGCCTAAATTTTGTCTTCTTTGTGCCCGTAGCATTTTAGAGAACCTGTTAATGAGCTTGTCTTATACTGATAGCTTTATTTTTCACCAGCAACTCCATAAAGAAGATCAACAAATAGCCAAGTCTGTGCGATTTGAAGGCTGCAAGAAGTGTGGTGGGGTATTGCACCAGGCGAACTACCCACGTAAAGGGTTTGGTATTCCAGCCAATTTATCACTGCTATACAACTCACGTATTAGCTTCTGTTGTGCCTCTTGTCGGCGCAGAAGAACACCACCATCACTACGCTTTTTTGGACGCCGCCGCTACATATCTATCATTTTTGTATTACTCAGTGCCTTACGCTCAAGCCCAAGCGAACAGCGATGCAAGCAATTGGCAAAGCGCTTTGATCTTCACATTTCATTGGCAACATGGAAGCGCTGGTTATCTTGGTGGCGAGTCGATTTTCCTCTCACATTAGTCTGGGTAGATGTAAAGAAAAGCTTTGCATTATCTGCCTTACCTATCTGTCGAACGCTATTAAGGCAATTAACAGCCAGTGAGTTATCACAACGATTAAAGCTAACGCTGGTGCGTTTATCACCATTAACAATCAACGCTAATTGAGGGATGAAAAAAATACGCAGAATATGATACTTCAGTAAAGACGGCTGACTCTTTATCATAGTGACTCTCCAATAATGCAGTGAATATACTGCCAGTAGGTTCATTATGAGTAGTAATAATACCGACACCATACAACAGCGGTGGGCTCAGTTTCGCTTTGGTGTTGTCGCAACACTTTTATCATCTCCCCCATCGAAAGGGGAATTACAGCCTCGATTACAAGCGCTTGTTCAACATGAATGGTTGCACCCGATAACCAGGAAGCCGTTTAATGTGGCTTTATCCACTATTGAACGTTGGTATTATCGAGCAAAGGATGTGCCTGATCCGGTTGCGGCATTACGTCCTAAACGTCGAGAAGATGCAGGAAAACATAAAATTCTCTCAAGTAAGCTCACCGAGATGCTGCGTGATCAGTACGCTCAACATAAAAGCTGGAGCTATCAATTACATTACGATAATTTGCTTGCCCTGATGAGCACTTGCTGCGACCTAAACAATAAGCCTTCATACAGTACCGTGCGTCGTTATATGAAAGGCAATGGCATGACCAAACAACGTCGTATTGTTCACCGTGATACCGCAGGTGCCCAAGCGGCTCAAAAACGCTTACAAACCCGAGAAGTGCGCAGCTATGAAATTGATTACGTTCATGGTTTGTGGCACCTGGATTATCATCATGGTTCACGTAAGATCATGACAGCAAAGGGAGAGTGGGTAAAACCCATATTGTTATCAATTCTAGATGATCGTTCTCGTGTCATATGTCACGCGCAATGGTATCTCGATGAAACAACCGATACACTCGTACATGGCTTTTCACAAGCGATTCAAAAGCGTGCCTTACCTCGGGCTATAATGAGCGATAACGGTGCTGCTATGACCTCTGATGAGTTCACCGAAGGGTTGGAGCGTTTAGGCATTCAACATCAAAAGACACTACCTTATAGCCCTTACCAAAATGCCAAACAAGAAGTGTTCTGGAATAATATCGAGGGCCGCTTGATGGCAATGCTAGAGGGTCAAAAAGAAATAACTCTTGAGCTTCTCAATGAAGCCACACATGCATGGTTGGAGCGTGAGTATCACCACCGAAAGCACTCCGAGTTAAAGTGTTCTCCTATCGAACGTTATATGCAAGGGCCAAGTGTCGGGCGAGACAGTCCCTCAAGTGATACACTGCGGTCTGCCTTTCGAATGCAATTAAAACGTAAACAGCGACGCAGTGATGGTACCGTAAGTATATACGGTTGCCGTTACGAAATCCCATCACGATATCAGCACTTAGAATCTGTTTATATACATGTGGCTCGTTGGGATTTAACTCGTGTTGATTTGGTTGATATTCACGACAACAAAGTACTTTGTCGAATTTATCCCTTAGATAAATCTGCAAATGCTTCTGGTAAGCGACGTGTTCTTGAATCGACACCGGTTCAACACATAACGCATACAGAAAGTAGCATTGCGCCTTTATTACAGCAATATATGGCAGAGTACTCTGCGACAGGTATGCCACCGGCTTACATCCCCAAAGATGAAAAAAATACGAAGGAGAATTTACAATGAATAAAGATTTATTATCGCTATATGGTTTAAAATGGAACCCATTTTGTTCTTCTGTTCCAACGGAAGCCTTATACCTATCCCCAAAGGCGAATACTTTTTGTTGGCGTGTGGAACAGGCTTTGGTTCATGAAGGTGGCTTTGCGATGATTAGTGGTGACCCCGGTACAGGGAAAAGTGTTATGTTGCGTTTACTTGCGGATAGATTAAGTCATATACGCGATGTCAATGTCGCTGTCATCAGTTTGCCCAGCGGTAAATTAAGTGACTTTTACCGTGAAATGGGTGATCTGTTTGGTGTTGAGTTAAGCCCCTACAATCGCTGGGGAGGCTTCAAACAGTTACGTGAACGTTGGATTGCTCACTTAGAGGGCACCTTAACCCGCCCGGTTCTACTGATTGATGAAGCGCAAGAAGTTCATCCAGCGGTATTAAATGAGTTGCGATTATTGTCGAGTATGGAATTTGATTCACGCAATGTACTCAGCGTGGTTTTAGCTGGAGATAAGCGACTCATTAACAAACTACGTCATGACGACTTATTACCGTTAGGAAGCCGTATACGGACACGCTTAGCAATGGAATATGCAAGTCGAGAAGAACTCATGTCATGTTTGGAGCATTTACTACGTGAAGCAGGTAATACCACACTAATGAGCAAAGCACTGATACGAACATTGTGTGAGCACGCTGTAGGCAATCATCGAGTCCTTATTGGAATGGCTGCTGATCTGTTAAACTTAGCGGCAGAAGAGAAAATCACACAGTTAGATGAAAAGCTCTACTTCCAATGTTTTGGTACACCAGACAAACCCAAAAAGTCGAGTTGATAGTATGACAGCACAATCAGAGGAGAAGGAGCCCTAGAGAAAGTAACGACACTAACGGGGCTCCCCTCTAAGCCAACAAGGAAAGACACTTTACGGCAAGGATGCTGTTCACCTCACCTATATATCTCCCTTTTAAAAACTCATGCTAAAATCGATCTCGATCTGTTCATACAATCTTGAATCATGGATTTAGCACGGGTTCGATTGAGAAAGTAACACATCCGAATCAGGTTTGCCAGAAAATAGCTGTCGATATTTACTAAGGCGTGAAGCGAGTACTATCTTCAACCTTCAAGTTAAACATAAGCCGTATTATACTTAGGGGTTTTACCATCAAATAGCTTGCAAAAAGCAACATCAAATAGCGTGCTCACACTCACTGCTCGGAAACATATTAAAATTAACAATGGTGAGCGCTATCACGGGCTTGAGTAAATGATATTGCTTTCCCTTGACCAACTGCTCTGAGTAATTTTTGGCCGCATTATAGAGGATGCGTTTCTCCAAGCCTGGGTGACCTAGCACTTGCATTTCGATGATGACGGTACTGTCATCATCCAGCTGTGCTTTGACGTCGACATATGAGTCTTTCATGCCCTTGAGCTTGGGAATGTTGTAGGGATCGAGGATGGTGAGATCGGTAATCTCTGCGGGCAAATCCAGCGTGGCATTGAGAAAGGAGATGAGCTGTGGTTTTGAATCCTTACTGCCAAATACCTTCTTAAAGGCAAAGTCGGTCCGTACGTCTAAAAATTTCATGGGTTGTGCGCCACAGTGTTTATTGAGTCTATGCTCGTAGTTTACATGATTCTGGCAGGGAACTGAATAAGGCCTGTTGTGGCCGCAACCTCGAAAAGTCTCTTATTTACCTGAAAGCTCTACAAATACATATGTATGAAGGATATGTACTGGCAAGTGTTTGATTTGATTGATATATACTTAATATCAAATACTGTATTTACTATTATTAGTAACACTATGTAACATAGTTGATACTATGTATAGATATAAATCGTCTAATAAACAGTCATTATTATGATTGAAAGTTATGCTAACGCCTAAAACTGCACGCTATTAATGCTTGAACTTCGGCGAAATGAGGCAAACTGGCTGTAATAATGGTGGGATCAATCCTACATATGTAAAAAACATATCCCAACTTGTTGGATTGGGCGCTATGGTTCATTCATGTTAAACTAGCCGTGCCAATGCCGTGAAAGCTCTCACGAAGACAAGGCATACTTTGGGTAAACGATTTCGGGGGACGATGGTGGAACGACAATTTATCAGCTTTGATTGGGCAATGAAAAAATTGCTACGCAGCAAAGCCAACTTTGGCGTGTTAGCTGGTTTTTTAAGTGAGCTATTATTCACCGACATTACCATTGTGGAAGTGTTGGAAAGCGAAACCAACATGGAGTATGGTGACAATAAACAAAACCGAGTCGATATCAAGGTTCGTAACAGTAAAGATGAGCTGATTTTAATCGAGATTCAGTATTCCCGAGAATACGATTACCTTCTACGTTTATTATTTGAAACCTCCAAATGTGTTGCCGAACATCTTAAAAAAGGCAGTGCTTACTCTGGCGTCGTGAAAGTCATATCGGTAAGCATTCTCTATTTCGACTTTTGTCAAGGTGATGATTATGTTTATCACGGTACCACCAACTTTATTGGGCTGCATAAAAAAACCCAATTGCAATTAAGCGAGACTCAGCAAAACCTCTTCAATACCAGCAAGGTATCGGATCTTTTCCCTGAACATTATATTATTAATGTGAACAAATTCAACGATGTGGCCACCGACTCCTTAGACGAGTGGATTTACTTTTTGAAGAATGAGGAAATTGAGCCGCATTTTAAAGCAAAGGGACTACTAGAGGCGAAAGAGTTACTGGACGTCATGCTGCTAAGTGATGTCGATAGAATTGCTTATGAGAACTATCAAACCTGGTTGCATCGTCAAGCTAGCCTTTTCGAATCGAACGATACTGTACCTAGAGAGGAAGGCAGGAAAGAAGGTAAGATCGAAGGTAAGTTGGAAACGGCACAAGAGATGATCAAAGAAGGCTGCACTACTGATATGATTTGTCGTGTTACCAAATTGACCATTGATCAGGTAGAAGAGCTACAACGCAAAGACAAAGGGGTTTAGGCCACAAATCAACCCCAAAAACAGCGTTGGGAAGGGGGCCAAATCGAGGGTAAAAACGGCAGTATGGCTCAGTTCCAGTTTTTGTTCACATGAGGATAGATTAATGCCAATACAACACCCAACATCACTATGAGTGAGCAGGAGTATCTGGATGGTGAGCATGCCAGCGAGGTTAAACACGAGCTGGTCGATGGCCAGGCTTATGCCATGGCAGGTGCCAGCAGCGCCAACCACCAGCGTATTTGCATGAATGTTGCCGGTGAATTTCGAACCCACTTAAAGCCATCCTCCTGTGATACTTTCAGTGCGGACATGAAGAGGGTTGACCGGGAAGTGGGAAAAATCCGCCAAAATGGACAGTTTGGCAATTCTAGATGCCAGCTTTCATACAAAATAGACCAATTTTGGCCAAGTTAGTGAAAGCAGCGGTGATCTTGAGTTGTGGGCCAACGATCCTATTTTACCCTTCAAATCAAACTGTTAACGTACTTGTGGCTTTTATTTCCCTTTTCCCGGTCAACCCTCAATGCTGCCCAGTGACCCGTCTAAAAATCGACAAAGCCTTTATCACTCACGTAACAACCGAACCGAAAGCATCATCAGCCTTGGGCATAACTTGAATTTATCCATCGTCGCGGAAGGGGTTGAGACGGCCACTCAACAACAACTTTTAGGCGGGCTGTATGAGTTAGCCCAATAGCCAGAATGCTATGGACGCAAATAAGGGTTAGATGAGCTACAGCCCCTGAATAACCTGAGCACAAGTCTATCTTCCCGTCCCAATAGTCCCAAAAAAACTATCCCGATTACACACATTTGACCTATTTTGAACCCCAAAAGAGGTTGACTTGACTCAAATTAGAGACTATTATGACACCAACTTAAGCATATATCATAATAGTCCCAATATGGTTAAAAAACAATCTTACTCCAGCAACATTCGGCGATTACTCAAGGCAAACAAGGCTATGAGTATCAACGAGCTAAGCGATGAACTCGGCGGCAGGGCTAGAAGCAGCTTGTTTAGAGATCTTCAAAGCTTAAAGACAATTTCAAGTTATACTCATGCCGGAAAATATCGCGCATTGGAGTCGACAGTCAAATTCGATTCACATGGTCTGTGGCATTATCAAGATATTGGATTTACAAAACATGGCACACTTAAGGCGGCTGTCGTTCGTATGATTGAGGATTCTGATATTGGCTATACGCACAAAGAATTAAACAACATCCTTAATATAAAAACACATAATACCCTTAAATATTTAATTGATTCAAATAGTATTTTTCGACGACATATGCCCAACAACATATACGTTTATCTACACAATAAAGACGAAATTGCGCAAAAGCAGTATAGTATTCGATTATCGATAAAAATAGCGGCAATCAAAAACATATCACCACCGCCACAGTGGGCCACCATTGAAGTTCTGGCCGAAGTTATTCGCTGTAGTGTAATTGACATTGACCCAGGCGTTGTTTATCAGCGTATAGCCCAGCGAGGCCTTGAAGTTCCAAAGGAAACCGTCGAGAATATCTTCTCCTTCTATGAAGTCAAAAAAAAACGGACATAGAAATAGTCAAACTAATTCAACAAGCGACTAAGCAATTATCAATACAAGTCGCTAGTAGTACCTTGTTTAATCAACCCACAGTGCTAAGGTTCGTCTCTCGCAAATCAGTGTGTCAATGTGGCACAGCGTTAAAGGCATATAAAACCCGTACACGAGGGATATCCACTCTTCATATTGGGACATTCGAGGTACATGAAGCAGTAAAGAAGTGTCACTCATGCAAACAAATACACCGTGCAGAAG
>JACLAC010000285.1_pt1 | contig 11682 bp, 5 predicted proteins | sample 8027881 | NCBI WGS metagenome assembly JACLAC01 (sample SAMN15725517, study PRJNA655200) | protist metagenome | isolation source: fluorescence activated cell sorting (FACS) single amplified genomes of... | place: Spain: Blaines Bay Microbial Observatory, Mediterranean Sea | collected 2016-01-19 | reverse complement strand
AAATGTAGTACTATTTACATGCTAAATCTTGATAAGTTGTTGGATATTTCTTTTGATGTATTTTGAATAGATGATCCAAGGAATAGTGGCACACCTGAGAGAGAGATTTATTTTGTTTAAATCACGTTAATTTTTAGATTTTTTAAGATGTTTTTAGCACCTGTTTTGTCATGCTAAGGCCATGGTGGCTTTAGGGGTGCTAAATATCACCTGCTTTTTTTACCATCATCTCCATCTCTGCGCCGGAAATCTTCTATGCCGAAATGTAGTATTATAGTCAAATTTCAAACAAGTATAAAATAAATGCATTAATCCAGGAGGCTATTTTTAATTATAATACATGGGTACAGCAGCTATAATACATTTTATGTTTCAAATGATATAGGGGGAAATGTGATATCTCTTTCTTTCATCTCTGGTGCAGCAATCTCAATCTGGCCTTTTGGTTATTTGGGCTGTGTGCTGTGTGTGGCCCAGCTGTGGCAATCCAGGCAATCATACGGCAATCCAGCAATCCAGCAATCCAGCAATCCAGCAATCCAGGCAATCCAATCCAGCACGTAATCCAATTGAATAACTGTCAAAAATATGTATATGTATCTTATTATTTGAAATTATTTTACCATTTCATATAATATATATTAATTATGTGTTAATTTTCTTTATCACATTTAAAACGAGACGTAAATATCGTTATTGATAAATAAAAGAACAAAACAATGGCAGGTAAATTACAAGTGGATATCAATAAATTACAAAATGAAAGTTTAAATATATTAAAAAGGACCGATCCAAATATAGTTAAAATATTAGCAAATGCATCACATGCAGCTAATTATAGCTTTCAACAAGAGACAAATGAATGGAAAAAACGTGAAGTGGAAGGACCTTTTTTTGTTGTTCAACGGAAACCAACGCAACAAAACCAAAGTATGTATGCTATGATAGTGTTAAATCGCTTAAATGCTAATAATTACATTCAATACCTCAATACTGGTATTAATTTTCAAGTTAGTGATCCATATATAATATTTCGTACACAAAAAGAAACTATTGGATTTTGGTTTGGTAATGCAAACGAAAGAAATGCAATAGCAAATGTTGTACAAGGTGTCTTACAAAATCTATTTAATCGCAGTAGAATGCCACAGCAGCAACAACAACAACAAGCCCCACAACAAGCTTGGCAAGGCAATACTAATGCATCGCAACATTTATTATCAATGATAAAAGGAGGAAACGGCAACAACAACAATAGTGGAAATAGTAATAATAAAGGAAATAATAAAAAGAAAGGTAATAAAAATGCTGCTGATCTTGACAATTTGAAACCGGAGGATATTGAACTTACCAAACCTCAATTGCAAAGAATGTTAATAAGAATGTTAGAAGATGATCGTTTTATTGGCTTGCTTCATCAACAATATATACAAAGTTTGAGAAAGAAGAAAAAATCCGGACAATAAAAAATCACATGGAGGATTATATTTGCATCAATCATATATTTCATAATATGATATGTAATCTCATTTATCATCTATCATATGCATTATGGTTGTTGGGAATTGGGAATGTGGTGAACTTGAACTGTGAACTACGTGTACTACATCGGTACGACACATTATACGTTGTATATAATATATATATATATATTAAATATATGTATTATAAAAATATTTTATATATTTTTATTTTTTTATGAATATTGTACTTTAATCAATAAACACTCTTCATTTTGATCTGTTTCATCATTTACAAACACAAACATCTCTCTTAATCCTGGTTTATCCAATGGCGTGAAAAACAATCTAATATATGCTTTACCAAGTTTTCGCACACTTAATTTAGGCTCTTTGCATCGCATTAAATTTGGTTCGTTCGTGCGCAACGTAAAATTCCTTTGGCGATCCCATTGGTTTTTATATGCTATCTTTTTATGCGCACTACGACCAACTGGTATACTAACATCATATGTTTTTGTAACAACAGGGGCAGCAGCAGTTGTTGAAACTAACCAAGCAGCAATTAGCTCATGGGAATCAACATCTACCATATGAACAAGCACTCGACGATTTCCCATACGTAAAGGACGACTGATCATTCCTATTCTATTGTATGCACCTGGCACAAGTTGGAATGCTGTTTTCAATGTAAATGCAGTTTCACTTGGATGAGAAGTAAAGCATTTCACACGCCTGGAATATTGATCACCTTTAACCATCAATTCGCTTGGTGTTCCTTGACCAACCAATCCATGGACATCAACGCGTAACATTGATTGAACGGTTACGTGCCAAATTTCATCCACACGAGCATGATATTGATCTGCATATACAATGATGAAAAATTGACCAAGGGATGGAAAGGATAAACAACGGTATTTAAAGAAGATTTCTTGAGGCTTGTTTGCATCGGTTTGGTCCAAAAATTCTAAAACAACGTCATTGCTAGGGCAATGTACAAACTTTGCAGGCATCGCTTGTCCCCGTCTTGCATTAATAACACCAGTAGCGCCATCTTTTGATCTATTTATCGTATTATTGAGACCTGGCATGAGGGCAGGTGCAGCATTATATGGGTTAAAATTACGTGGATGAATAGCAATACTGCGCTTTAAATATTCATTTTCAGCTTGATTGAATCGGAAAGTACGATCAACAATAAACGGCCTTGGACGAACATGCACTTGCAATACCATGACGGTATGACCAAAATTTTTACTGAAAAAACGAACAGGTATCGTCCTTCGCATAATTGGTACTCCATCCCCACCATTACCATGTGCCCCAGAAAAATCTTCCTTTGATTCCGAATCATCGTTCTTAGAACCATATGAATCATCTGATTTCTCGCCAGCTTTTCCACCAGCCGTAGATGATTTAGAATATTTCGCTTTTCCTTTCCCTCGTCCAGACATTACACTTCCAGAATTAAAGCTTAGGAATACAAATGGAATAAAGACAGACTCACCAGCTTCTAATGTCAAATGCAAATCTTCATCTATCATTTCATCTTCAACAGGTTTGTCCCCAAATTTGCCAGCAGCCGGTTGCAATACCCTGCGGTAATGCTCCTGTGCAAGCCTATCGCGAACAACCCTCAATTCAGATTGTGCTGGAAGCTCAATTACAAATACTGCTTCACATGAATATGGATTACGTAATTCATACTCAAAATATTTCGCACGTGCGAACGATGGATAGATTGTTAACTCGTTGCTAATACTTGATTTCAACAAGCGACCAACTAAAGCTTTCTTCCGAGTGTCACGGAAGCGTTTAACTAAATCCAGTTGTTCCTTATGGATAGCAAATTTCCCTTTGTTTGCATGCTCCTTTCCAATGATATCACTAGCGCGTGAGGACCGTTTCGAATTGCTGCCATCGCGTTTGCGCCAGTTATCTAATCTAGCCATTTGCCTTTGAATTGTCGATGCGCGTATATCATCCTCGTCATCGTAATCGCGGTCATCCATTAACGATAATCCCATATCCATTAAAACATATTTAAATTCCGTGCGGGTTACGTTTCCAGTGCCACGATCGAAGGCTTGAAACATCGAGTTAACATCTTTTCCACTTCGCGTACAATTACCATATGCTTTACTACATTTTTCTTTTACTGCTTCCATTCTAACTGGAACTGAACCTCCTCTACCAGCTTTCTTATATCTACTACTATTTGGTGCACTATTAGCAAAATCAACAAATTCATCAATACTAACATACCCATCGCCGTTCGTATCGAATCGTTTTACTAACGCATCTAATTCCCAATGAGCTCCTTTGAAGCCTAAATCAGCTAATACAGCCTCGAAATCTCTATCATCCACTTTTCCGCGATTATCCCTATCGAACTCGGAAAATGCATCGCGCAAACTCAAACCTTTGTCCTTCGCTTTTTTTAAAATTTTTCTAAGTCTATTTTCCATTTTATCTATTTTGGATTCTGCATCTTCCGTATCAATATCGCCCATGACAAAATCCACAAATTCATTAATTGTCAAACGACCATCATGATTTTCATCCAGATGCAACAGTACAGCTTCTGCCTCTTCCTCGTTTATTTTGATTCCCAAATCCTCCAATGCATCCATCCATTCCGCCCGGGTAATTCTTCCATCATTGTTTTTATCAAAATGTGCAAAAATATCTTTAATTTTCATGCCTTTCTCCTCCGCCTTTACTATAATTTTTTTCAAACGCTTTTCAACTTTTTGGACAATATTGCTTTTCAATGAAGATGACGGGGACATAGCAAAATCAATAAATGACTTTGCATCAATAGTATTTTCACCATGTCTATGTGCAAATCGTGCCATGAAGTGCTTCATGTCTTTATCCGTTGCATGAAAACCTAATTTTTTTAACGTGTGTTTAAATTCTTTCTCTGTAATTTTACCATCGCCATCTTCATCAAACTCCTCAAATACATCTTCGATGTCTAGTCCTTTATCTTCCGCACCTCTTAATATTTTTCGTAAACGTGACTCCAAACGATCTACAGCAGGTTCGAAACGTTTCTTATTTCCACCTTTTCCTGTCCCACGACCACTTATGCCAGTGCCATTACAGATATCTTTAACAAAGACTGACCAATCGATCTTCCCAGTCGCGCTTTTCCCTGCACTGCAAAATCCATACAAACTATCTAACTCATCCATAGAGATAGAAAATGGATCAGTCAATGCACGCACACCACTATCGAGACTAGCTGATTTCCATCCACCTTTTTTCTTGGCAGCCATTGATGTGGTTTTACCGTTGTTTCTACCTTGCGATTCTGTTCGTGAAAATTCTTTTTGGCGTGATGACAACAATGATTTAAGCTCCGGGTTTGTTGCTGGCAACGGAACGGCGCGAGATCGATGCCTTGCAGACACACGATTTCCACTGATGCTATTGTTGAGGTTGTCAAATCCTGTTCTTGCACCAACACGCCAATCACGGTCGCCTTCAGTTTTTCCAAAAATTTCCTTTCCACGCTCTACAAATCCACCTGCCGCAGCCGAGCTTGCTTTTAATTCTGAATATGGTCCTTTTCCCTCTAAACCGTAATTAGACATGAGCAATTGAACACGGCCAGTCACACGTCCAGCTGGCAACGCACGTGCTTGCACAGTAGGAATACCTTCACCAATAATTTCATCTGCACTCGATGATATAATATCATACTCTAATGCTGATTTAATAACTTTTTCGCCTTGACGTAGTAAACCTGCTAATTCAACAGCAATGGTACCAACTTTAAGCAATGAATCGCTATCCCATACTTCAATATAGAGAGTTCGTTCTTTTAAGTATTCTGGGAACAGTCTAGTTTCACCCGGTACTAGGCTATTGTCCACGATGTAACTGTATGCTAAACTTGGAACAACGCGGCCATCTGTATCTTCTCGTACGAGAATCATCGGTTCAGATATTGATCCAGCCTTTCGTTCACTTAAAAGTGCTCCTCTATTTTTTTGCGATAAGACCATATGTTCAGTTCTAGTTGGGTAGTTATTGAAAAATTGGAAGGTGAAGTGAACGGCACGTGGTTGTGGAATATTTAATCCTTGGATCGTGCGGAAGGCGGCAAATTGAAATGTAACTTCATTTGCTAGCAAGGTATCGGAAAATTCTACATCTAAATCGACTTGGCGTCTCGATGGAAGCGGTACACGCTTGACGCCGCCAATTGAAGTAGAATCGCCTAAAACATCAGTATAACCATGCCTTGCTAAATATGTTTTGGACGCACGTGTTAATTGAGTTGCTAATGGTGTCGTTCCACCAATGACAGCAGTCACGCCAGGATTGTATGATCCTAATTGTGCATTGATAGTTGCAACTCCACCCATACCAGGTTTCTTTAAAGGTTGTTTTAAAGATTGTGCCAATAATGAACGCATTAGAATATCGTTTGATCCTCTTGGTAAGCCATGAACAACATTGTCTCCTCCAAGTACTGCTGATTTTGATTGTAAATTTCTATCTTCCACCTCTTCGTACCGATCATTTTCTTTATCTGAAAACTTTGATTTCTTTCCTTTCTTCTTTTTGAAACTATCCTCATCATCATCATCAGTATCGTCTCCGCTTGATATTTCAATATCCGAGTCATCTTTTGCCTTCTTCTTCTTTTTCTTGTCTTTCTTTTTGTTTTTCGCTTCTAGTTCTTCCATTTTCTTTCTTCGAGCTTTTTCAGCTTTATCCTCTGATAGCTCTCTTTCATAATTCTCAAGCAATTTTTTCTTCTCTTTTTCTTTTTTTCTAGTTTTCGCTTGTACATGATCTGGTTCATCAACTTCAATTTCACACGAAACGGATGGCGTAATTTGCTCTACGTCATAATCGTATATATCTGGAGAAGATGACGATGCAGTAACTCCACCGGTGAATCCATTTGGACTTATCATAGATCCACGTACACATGGTACAACTAGGATTTCTGCTTTTTGGTTTTTACCATAAGTAGTAGTGATTCCATGTAAATATTTTTTACCATCAAATGGAACAAATATAGCTTCAGCGACAACAGCATCTGGACCACCATTTACATTGTAAACAATTTGAAAAACAATGGCTACATTGGAATCTTTGCAATAATGTGGGATGGTAATATCTTCAGCCCGATAAATTTCCTTTGATCTAGAGGATTTATTGGACAATTCAACCTTTAAAAATCCATTTTTCCAATCACTTCGCCCACCACGTCTACCACTTTGTGGTGCAAAGACACGATGGCCGTTATGCAATGAAACTCTTAAAGTTCGCTCGACGCTGTTACCGCCTTCAAATCCTTTTTCCAGTGCTCTTTTGATTCCATTGTCTATAAGTTTTGGAAGTTTAACAACGACGCCTTTGATTTCCAATTCCATTCGTGGCGCTAATTTAATATTAGCTGCTTTGGATGGGTTCTTCTTATTATATAAAAAAGGTCCTTCTGTACTTTGATATTCCACCATTTCTAAACCACCGACAGGATTATTAGTACCGATCAAATCATGAGGTTTAAATAGATGCGCAGCTCTTTCCAATGATTGCATTTTACTTAATGAATATGCAAATTTCCCAGATCTTCTTTGCCATTTAGTGCCATTCCTTTGTTTGTTGTTGATGTCACTAGCACTCATAGTTAACAATGCTCTTGGACTACCATCAAAAAGCGACAACTGGTTGGAAAAATCTTCCTCATCATCTTCCTCGTCTTCTATATCAACAATATTTTTATCTTTAAATATTCTAACCGTTGTCCATCCCATGGCGTACGATCGTTTAACGCCTGTTTTATTATTTTCGTGTATGAGCTGAATCTCAGCAACTCCATAACAGTTATCATCGTATATTGGAGATGCAAAATAAATGAAGTGGTCTAGCCTTACATCATAACGAACATCTTTGTTATTTTCGAACCAAACAACTGGACTTTCATGTGTTCTACCGAAAAATGTTTGCGACTTTGCATTATACAAACTAAGATTAAAACGTACACCTAACCTATCATTAACAGAGTCTCTAGCTTTCAATATACCTGCTGGAATTTGCACACCCAATATTTCATGAACATGCAACGTGAAATATCGAATTTCTTTTGCAAATAAAGTATCATCTTGACTAACTGGTATGATACTTAAATGAGAATTTGCAACCCATCTTTTTAATGCCAACGCACCACGGCTTCCACCGGGTACTGCCATATGTTCCGCCATGCTTTATATAATCACTAGATTGTTTGTATATATATATATTCCCACAGATATAGACACACACACAGAGAGGTAGTTGGTTCTTCTATGTATATGATAATATAAATATATGTATATTGTACTTGTCCGTATGATCTAGACGACTTTGTTCCACTATTTCTATTTTTTTCATTAAAAAAATGCTATTTTTTTCAAACTGTAAATGTTTTTATAACGGCGGCGGTGTTGTTTGCTGCGATGCGAGCTGTGGCCTAAGGAAGCGGGGAAACAATATAGAAGGGAATCAAAAATGAAAAAAATAGAAATAAAAAATAAATTAATTATTGATATAGTGGGCACTTGAAATATGTAGTAAAATAATAGGGATAAAATATGGAAAACAAATGGCAGATATTATAATGAATCAAGAAAATTTAACGATCTTTGCACGGTGATGCCTTAGCTTTAGCCAAGGAATTACTAGACACAATCGTGTATACTCGCTATATTGCTATACGTAAAATAATAAATATAATACAAAATCTGATAGGGATAGTACTCATGATATAATGCCGTGTATTACAATGCTATACATATGCTATTTTTTTCAAATTGTGACTAGGGATCGAGTAGATCGAGAATAGCAGTGTAATAGTATTATAATTGAAATTGGCTCGGCCCAAATTTCATTAAGTACAATTTGTTAGAATAAGTTTTTTTGATAGGAGGACTCCAGTCGATTTAATAAAAAAAGTGAGGACAAAAAACAACAAAAAACAACTAAAAAATATATAAAATTTGATGATACAAATGATGGCAGGTAGAGAGATAGTAGAGAATTCCAAATTGAAACAAAGTACATATGTATATATATATATATATTACAGTGTGTGTGAGAGAGAAATAACATGTATAAAATTATGCAAAAGAAAATAATGACAATGATACAATACCATATTGTCATTTTCGTATTGTCAACATGTATATATTTTTTTAATTTAAATAATAATAATAATAAAATGTTTGTTTTTGCTGAAGTTATTCATAATAATAATAATATTGTGAATAATAATAATAATAATGTACCATTACAAAGCGCAAATATTATTATGAGCAAATTAAAGCAGAAAACTTTTAATCGTTTAAGAGCAAATAATAATAGAAATAGCAATAGGTTGCCACAAGTACATAGATTTAAATCGTATCCACTTCCAGATCCAAATGATCCAGACGAGGTAGAAGGTTTACGACCCCCAGTTAGAGGTAGAAAAGAAGCATATGAAGATAATACAACTCATACACAATGGAATACGATGGGATTTTTATCTGATTATTATTGTACAGCTAAAATTTTTGATGAACCAAGACGCATGAGATTATCATGTACAAAAAATCCAAAAAGGGTAATGAATTGTTTTTGTGAAGATAAAAAAGAAAATGAAGTTAAAATACCATGTCGTTGTGAACCAGCAGTTTCAAGTAAATCAAAACATATCAATCTTGTAAATAAATTTGTCGGTACATAAAAATAAAAAAAATATTATACAAAGAAGCGAGTGTATAGCCTGCTGGATATTAGGGGTGTGGTGTGTGTGTGTAAAATGTACACTATATTGTTTACGTTTTTTAAATTTGCTTTTAACAAAAAACTTTTTACACGTATCTCTCCTTTTATACATATATCATAATATGCACTCAAACATTGTGTACGAATCTTTCTCTCTCTCTCCTCGCCTTTTTTTCTTTAATCAGTATGTGCAGGTAAAATTTTACCTTCACATGTACCAAATCCAACTTTGTATCCATCACCTTGACAAAATCCAGACATGGTAACTCGATCACCATCAGCTAAGAATTTACGTGATATACCATTGCCACAATCAAATGGATTAGAACCTTTCCATGAAATTTCTAACATGGATCCAAACATCGATCGTTCTGTACCACTAATAGTACCAGAGCCAAGTAAATCACCTGGTCTCATATTACAACCAGTTACGGTATGATGTACTAATTGTTGTTTATGATTCCAATACATATATTTAAAATTACTCCTTGATAAAACCACTGGTTTTGGTACATCTTTTTCATTTTCTAATTCAACTTTTAATTGAATATCATATGAACGATAATCAGGATCACGTAAATATGGCAAAGGTTCAGGATCTTGTACACCAGCACTCGTTTTACATTTAAATGGTTCTAATGCAGCAGTTGTTACAACCCATGGTGAGATCGTCGTGCCAACATTTTTCCCAGTAAATGGTCCTAATGGTACGTATTCAAATTTTTGGATATCTCTTGCACTCCAATCATTCATTAAAACAAAACCAAATACATGATTATCTGCTGATTCAATTTTCAATGGATCACCTAATTTATTACCAGGTCCAACCAACATTCCCATTTCCAATTCGAAATCCATTAAACGGCATGGGCCAAATTTGGAACCTTTCTTCGCATCTGTAGCGTCAATTTGCAATTGTCCACGAGGTCGGCGAATATCAGTACCACTAAGAACTACTGATGATGCACGGCCATGATAACCAACTGGTAAATGTGTCCAATTTGGCATTAAAGCATTTTCCGGGCCGCGAAACATGGTACCTACATTTGTTGCATGTTCACGAGATGCATAAAAATCAGTATAATCACCAATGATACAAGGCATTTCCATCGTCACTTGTGATTGAGGGACTAACGCTTTTGCTCTTAAAGCTGTATTGTCTCTTAATGTTGCATTACCAGCTTTTAATAATTCCGTAATAGCTTGTCTTGCAGCATTCCAATTTTTTGGTCCCATTCCCATAAATTCATTTAAAGTATCCTTACAAAAACAATTTGTCCATGAACCTAATTGTCTAAATAAACCAGTGGTATGGATCACTGACAGGTCCAATACTTGATCGCCAATAGCAACGCCAACTCGTGCTTCTGCATCTGCTGTTGGTCGAAAGATACCATATGGTAAATTTTCTATAGGAAAATCTGTTTCACTATCATATGGTACCCAACTACCAGTTGAAGATTGTAATGTCGTGCTTGCCATGTTATTATTATTATTTGTTTTTTGTTTTTTCGCTACGTGGCTCATATATCTGTGTATGTAATTATTATATTGTGGTTGTTGAATGGTAATGTATTAGATATTTTTCTGTTTATTATGTGATCAAATAGGTGACTCTCTCTCTCTCCTCCTCTTGAATAAATAGTCTACGTATTTCCTTCTTCACATTATATCCACACATTTTATAGTAGTAATAGTAATAGTAGATCTATTTTATTTTTTATTTTTTTCTGAGGAGTTGGTAGTAGTGTAGTGAGTATATTTCTGGTTTTTACCTATCAAATGACATATAATTTTATTATACTTTAACTTTTGAGACTTGTTGAGGACCTGGAAGATCTACATTATAGGTTGTCCGACAGAAAAATAATATATATAGTGTAGCTTGGTTTGCAATAATAAAAAAATCATACTCGTATATATTGTACATACACCATATTACATCATTTTTACATTTCTTCATTGTTTCTTGTACCAAGTAGCATACTTCTTTCCTCAGGAGTGTTGCATGATTTTTCAGCTTCTAATTCATGATTTTGAATTCTCAATTGTTTATTCTCTTCTTTTATTTTGTGTATCCGTTCCTTTTGTTGATTTATTTCATGTTGTTGTTGATTAATTATGTTTTTTGTTTTTTTTTTTTCCCCAACCGAAGTTAATTTTATCAAGTTTAGCAATACGATCTTGACTTAGCTTCTTCTTTCTTTTATTCTTCCTCTGAGTATCACACCAATGACCAAGATTCTTAACTTTCTCATCTTTCCATTTACCATTTTTTATTACAATTTCATCGTTATACCGTTTTGGTGGATCTTTGTCATCATGACTGGCTTTATACTCAATCAATGCCTGATATTTTATATCCCATGTATCCTTGTCTGAATGCATTGTTGGTTTACCCCAATCAAATCCAATTTCATCAAGTTTCGCAATACATTCTTGACTT
>JACLAC010022561.1_pt1 | contig 11683 bp, 17 predicted proteins | sample 8027881 | NCBI WGS metagenome assembly JACLAC01 (sample SAMN15725517, study PRJNA655200) | protist metagenome | isolation source: fluorescence activated cell sorting (FACS) single amplified genomes of... | place: Spain: Blaines Bay Microbial Observatory, Mediterranean Sea | collected 2016-01-19 | reverse complement strand
AACATATTCTAATCCTTTCTGACTTTCTTTCGAAGTAATGTAACCAAAGAAAAAGTAACCTGTCGCATCTTCAAAATACTTTTCAGTTTTTGCATAGTATATACGAGTTTTTTCTGTTTCTATTTTTTCATATTCTCCATCATAACCAACTGAATCACTCAGGATGCCAAGACTGGAATCAATTACACTTTCACCATAAGTAGAATATGTTGTACTAAAAGAATATCTATAATTCTCATCTTCATTTCTGTCATAGAAAATAATCTTTTCAAAACTATCTTTTGTTTTTTGATAAAACGGTGGGCCATCTGTTACCGCATTTTTAGGCCAAAGCATGGAATATCCACCAGTTTTCGATTCAAATAAATAATAGCCTTCTTCCACTTCCTCAGACGAATCTAATAAGCTCTTAGTAAAGTCATCCTGAAACGCAGCTGTATTTGGTAATTCCTCCCGATCCACTTCTTTTTTCATACTACATCCTCCTGTAAAGATCAAAGTATATATAAGGCCATAAATTAACCATGAACGCATTCGTGTGACCCCTTTCGATTTCCTTTAACACTCCATTATTATCATATATTTCCAGTCGGTTACAATGTGATATTTGTTTTTTTATAAAGAGAGGAGTTATTTACTATGTTGGATATAGTCAATAAGTATTAGAGGTGTGTCCTTTTTACTAGAGGAAAGAATGATGATTAAGATGATGAATTGAAAATGACCGATTTAAATCAATCAAATCCATGGTCTTATACGTATTGAATAATTTAACACAATCATTTGTTCTGTCCTCAAATCCTGATCAGAAATTCCGCCAACGTATTAAATAATAAAAGTCGATTTCAAATATTAAATCGACTTTTACCATCTAATTCATTTTAATCTGTTCCAGTAGTTCCATTATTGTTAATTTGATTCTGATTTAGAACTTCTCCTAAAATTTCAGATTGCTTATTCTCATCAGGTTGAGTCATTCCAGATTTCTTTTCAAAATAAACCGCAATACCACCAATAATAACAACAGGAAGTAAAAAATATAACCAAATCATAATAATACCTCCTCCAATAAGGTTTTTATATATTATTATAACATACTTATGGAATTAATTTACAAAATACTCATTAAAATCAACAAGTACGTTTACAGTTAATAAAGAACCTTTTTTTGAGTTACGACATCATATTCTTTTTCCACAAAATTGCTTCGTTAGCATGAAGCAATACTATTATTGAAGAATAGCAACCTTTAGTTTAATATTGTTAATTATAAGAAAAAAACCTGGAATGGAGGATTTTTATGAGAAAAAGTCTTTTAATATTGATTGCCTGCATAACCTTTTTCTCTTACTCACCCGTTAAAGCTGAAACCGCAACCAAAAATGAAATATATTTACGTGATGACATTATTTTAACTTTGCTTTATCCCTCAATTCAACAGGAATTAAAAAAGCAATATGGCGACATCAAACAAATAGATTGTGCTAAAATAATTCAAATTAATAAGCTGCGACAAGGCAGTTACTTATTTAATGTCACCGTTCAGGCAAGGACTTTTGAAGGTGCTCATAATCCCCAATATGATTTAGTTACTATTACTTTTAGTAATGAAAAGACATTAAAGTGGTATCCAATTGATTTTAAAAGCAAAAGGTTAAAGCCAACCGAAATAAATAAATGCAAGGATCCGATGTAAAAAGGGTGTTTTTCTTCTACATTAGATATATAAGATTTATCAAGTGTAAAAGACACTGGCCAAACGGTTTCTAACTTATCTTTTCCGGTATCACTCCAAATGGTGATGTTTTCAATTTCTAAAGAAATCTGTTGGTTTTCGTATTTCTTTATCGAATCTATGGATAATGCCGTACTCACTTTGTTTTCTTTTTTATCATAGTGTCTGCTTCCCCATCCGATATTATCTAGTTCTTTTCTTTCACCATTTGCTGTAACGACATACATTTTACTGTCACCTTCGAAAAGATCAATCGCGTAGTTTTTTAAATTTGTTGTTTCACTTTCAAAGGTAACTAAAAGCTTTGTTTCTGAGCTATTTGTTATGACATTTTCAAAATGAACAGTAATATCATTTTTTTCATCAAAGTATGTTTGAGAAAGAGCTGACCATGTCCATCTTTTAGAACAGCTTTTAAACCAGGATCATCAATTTTTTCACTTTCAAAAATTTTATCATACGCCTCTTTTACAGCCGCTCCTACAGGGGAAAAAGAAAGTCCTACTATTCCTATGATGCAAGCTGCTGCTGTTAGTGATCGTTTTATGAAGCTGGTTTTATTACTTATTTTCTCTAGCTTTTCTTTTTTTACACCGAGCTTTGATCGTTCATGTAACTCTCTCGGAATGTTGATTTTCTCTATCTCACTCTTGATATTACTCATAAAAGTCAGCCTCCTTGAATTCATTTCGAAGTTTAGCAAGCGCACGATATAACACCGATTTCACCGAACCTAGTGGCATGTCAACAAGCTCTGCTATTTCAGAAAATGAATAACCTTCATAGTACTTAAGCATGACAATACTTCTTTCATGCTCATTCAACTGATTCAGTAGATCTTGCAATGTAATCGAAAGCGGGATATCTTCTTCCTCTGATCCAAAATGATCTCGGTACTCTTGCTTTAAGTGAACCACTTTCTTATTCTTTCTAATAAGATCAAGTGAACAAGTAATAGCAATTCTGATTAACCATGTTTTAACCTACTCTGGATTTTTCAAGGTGTTGATTTTTTTAAACGATCTGTAGGCAACTTCCTGAACAACATCCAATGCATCACTCTCATTCTTTACATAAACAAAGGCCATTCGATAAATATCTTCTTCATACTGCTGAAAAAGCTTTAAGAAAGCTTTTTCATTACCCTTTTGGGCTTTGTGAACTAACCTAATCATTAGATTTTAGCCTCTTTCCTTTTATTTCGTATATCTATTAGACAAATTAAATTGTGATTTGGCTTAAACTTTCATAAAAAATTTTTAAGCTTGCTACTATAATTAAATATTGAATTCTTATCCATTATGCCCTATGGGAGTCACGGATGGTTGTAAGAAACGTAAAGTTTTAGTTAAGAGGTCCGAAGAAAAAGGTATGAATTAGTATGGTGGAGAATAAGAAGTTTTTTAATGAACATTTATTCGAATTAAATGCAGCTTCACTAAATATGCAAACAGAAAAAAATTGTTACTCATAGCTATACTGATTTGGAAAAATTGATCGAAAGTTTGAATCAGTTAACGAGTGCTAACTTTAATAAGTAAGTAGTTATTTAACTTGTTTTTTTAAAAATTATATAGATAGTTTACTAGAAGGTGTGAAACTAGAACATTAACTAAAACATTATTTCTTTTTGGTCCATACTATTTATCCAAAAATACAGTGATTCTCATAATTCCATCTTACACTTTGTAGAAATTTGTTGAAATTTGTTGAAATATAGTACAAAAGTCTTTAAAATCTACATATAGATGTTAAAGGCAAACTTACTGAAAGGTAAGGACGCAAAGCTACGAGTCTAAAGTCACAGTACTATGACAGTCGGGTTGCCAAAGTTTTTATATTACTGGTAGCCCCTTTTATTTAAATAGAGGGGAGATAAAGATGAGCACTAATACTGAAATTCAATTAGCAATAAAAAAGTTCAATCAATTGTTAACTAAATACTCAGATAACAAGGATTCAACGTTTTATTTCGTGAGTTTTTTAAAACAGTTTCTAAGAATGAACAATAGCAATAGCCATTCTGAGCTTTGCTTATCATCATTTATTACAATTGTAAAACACGAAATGCCCATTGTTTTCTATGAACTTCGTAAACGCGGAGAGTATGATGATGTTATTAACTTTATGGTTCATCTTTCAGTAGATTACCAAAAAGCAAAAACTGACTTAGACAACCTTAGTAAGAAAATAAATATGAAAGCAATTCTATAGTAATGTTAGATCCATAATCTGGTTATTATCTATAAAAAGGTCTTTTTTTATATAATGCTATATTTATTTCTTAGTACGTTCCCTATAAGTTCAAAAACGTCTAAATCCCTAATGGGTTTTAGACGTTTTTTAATTAGTTTGTTCTAATTTTTACGCAAAAGCCCATTAGACTTTTGCCCTTAAATACTACGAATTTCTAATTTTTAATCGATTCTTGATAGAGATCGGCGTAAGTTTTTGAACCTTGAATTAGATCATCACAAAATGCAGCAACATCTGCTCCTGTCACTTCAAGCACACCTTTCCCAGAAGCTACTCCTTCTTCAAAGAAGCTAAGAATTTCTGAGAGCGGTCCGATTCCTTCATTTAATTCAACTGGCCCGACTTTATAGAGATATTTTTGGATCTCTGTATAAACAATTTGGTAATCTTTTGGGAGTGCTTTAACACGTGAAACATGGGCTCTCCATTCTTTTTTACCTTCAATGATTTTTTTGATACTCATTTCAGATCCCCTCCCAATTTTCGTGCTATGTTCTTATTAAGCTGGTTTCGCCATTTATCTCTATAAGTCTTTGCGCCTTCATCACCAACAAGTGCTGCACAGAAGCCTTTCATATCTTCTCCTAGTACTTCTTCAACACTTTGACCGTCTGCTGATGTCACTTCAAGCAGTTCTAGTGCACTGTCAAGTATCGGCATCAAATTTCGACCGGTGAAATCACTATAAATCCAGAGATTGCTAGTGATTTCTTTCCAAGCAACTTGATATTCATCTGGTAATACTTTTGCTCTTGCTTCAAAGTCTTTCATTTCTTTCTTCATATCGTTTCCGGTTATTTTATCTAAAAAATTCATTGTCGTTTCCTCCTTTAAATTAAGTGCTTGCCAGTCCATTTCACTAAAAGCTTTATTTTGCTTTTAATTCGTTTAGTTTACTTGAAACAAAATTCCATTTAGCCCAAAAAATCTCAAGTTGTTCTTTCCCAGCAGCATTAAGTGTATAAAATTTTCTCGGTGGTCCTACTGTGGATTTCTTTTTCTCGATGTTGACCAGATTGTTCTTTTCTAACCTTAGGGTAATCGTATAAACTGTACCTTCAACCACATCACTAAAGCCAAGTTCTCGCAGCTTTTGTGTAATTTCATAACCATAAGTTTCACCACGGCTGATAATCTCAAGTACACACCCCTCAAGTACACCTTTCAGCATTTCTGTGATATTTTCCAAATTAATCACTCAATTCTAATTTATAATCTATTTAGTACCGTGTATCACTGATATTAAGTATTACCTAGTACCGGTATATAGTAACACTTATTAGTTATAGTTGTAAAGAATATAACTTACATTTAAAGATATGTAGCAGACGTATTATTCTATATAGAGTTTCTTTCTATTTGTGCTCTATATTGGAGCCCTATTCATGCTAGGTTCAATCTAACGTCTGCTTTAGCTCTATCCACAGCAATTAAATAGACACTAAAAACTTATTAAGCTGAGTCTTTTTGTGTATAAAAATAAGTGATATCATCCTTATTTGATGAATCTTCTAAGGTAAGAAAAACTATTTATTTCTAGGATGGTGTTTTAAATAAATAAAAACCTTAGTTATTGTAATTGCCATAATTAAGATGGCTAGATAATTAAGAAAAAGATAAAAGTAGTTCATTCCATTATCTAATTGAATTAAATCCCATGCGGCCATAACAGGTTTTAATAAGAACGAGAAAAAAGCGCTTGTTAATATCCCATAGAGAAATACATTTTTATCGTTGTTAATACACCATTGATAGACCAACATAAAGGTGACTGGAACAAGAGAAGCATCAAGAGCAAAATTAACTGGCATAATAGGTATAGCCTGAAATGGATAATATACATACCCTGTTCTCATTGCAATGGCATCTGAATATGTGAACCAAGTGTGTATGTTAAATCCATAAAATCCAATATGGAAAACCTTTGTTCTATCGATCTTAAAATAAATAGTAACAAGAGGAACAATTAGGATGAGAATAATGACCCAGAATTGCCCTGTACCGATATGCGAGTAGTCTTTCCAATAATCTAACCACAAGGAAACAATCTTCTCTTGTAAATTCAGAATTTCATCTAGTCTTTCTCCTTGCTCTTTCGTCATCAAGGCAGATCCACTCCTAGGTTCTTTTCTTGTAGTATAGGTAAAATCAGTTAACAATATAATGACAGTTCTATATATATAGGAGGATTAAAGCTTTCATACATTTAAATTAACTGCTAAATCATATATAAAATTTGCTTCTTTATTCACATAAATTTATTTTTTATGAGCATTCTACTTTAGTAGGTGGTGGTATTTTATGGAGGATTTAGGAAAAGAAATTGATAAGCTTAGTAATCAGTTAACTGATTTGAGAATAGAGCTATGGAGAGAGCATACATTATTTACCTGGCAGTGGTGGATGTTAGTTGTAATTTGTTTTGTATTCCTTATCTTATTAATTGTCTTTGTAAAGAAAGAGAAAGCACTTTCAACTGTTGCCTTTATTGGTATTGTGTATATAATCAATAAAAATTTAGACGATGTTGCTACAGCCTTAGATTGGTATGATTATCGAATTCAATTGGAGCCTATTATACCAACAATGTTACCAGCAAATCTTCTTATAATCCCTATTGGTTTTGGTGTCTTATACGCTAGGTATGAAGCTTGGAAATCTTTTTTAGTCTCTATCACCATTTTTGCGAGTCTCGTTTCGTTTATTGCATTACCACTTATGAAGTTGGCTGAGATTTACATAGAAAAAAACTGGAATTCTATTCTTTCGTTTGTCAGTCTTTTAGCAATTACAATGATTAGCAAACTAATTATTGACTTTTTGAAATTTAAAAACGTCTAATACCAATCAAAGGGTTTAGACGTTCTTTGGGCTTACATTTTGTTTGATTATACACAATTCAGCATTTTAGAAGACTTACTATAGAAAACAGATTACTTCTTTTCTTTCATGATCGGTGGTTATAATCACGTTCAATCCCTTTTTTCCAGCTTCGATCAATTTTTTCTCCACTTCTAAGCTTTAAGACGGCTTCGCTAACTGTTTCATAATTTAATTGTGTGCCAATGTTGTCAGCATGATACTCAACTGCAAAGTCTTCATCAATGCCAAACGTAGCAGCAGTTGCAACCGCATCAATATTTGCTCCTAAAAAGATGAAGTCCCATTCATAACTCTCTTTTTGGTGTTTTATCATTTTCTTAATTTTTTCAGAAGTAAATTCACGACTGGCATTTTCCATTCCATCAGTTGTAATGACGAAAAGTACCTTATTCGCTCTTTCATCTTTGTTTGTATGTTTTTGTACATTTACAATTTTTTGGATAGAAAAACCGATTGCATCTAATAATGCAGTTGTTCCTCCAACTTCATAATCACTTTCTGTCATTGGAGAAATACCTCTTACGTTGATTCGATCATGTACGATTTCAATATTATGGTTGAATAATACAGTTGTGACAAAAGCTTCTCCCTCAGCTTTTTTTTGCTTGTTTAACATCGAATTCATTCCACCAATTGTGTCTAATTCAAGCCCAGCCATTGATCCGCTTTTGTCTAAAATAAAGACGATTTCCGTTACATCTTTCTTCATTCTTCTCATCTCCCACACTTTATTTTCTTATTAAATGTAGGATAACAAAAATTGAAAGAGAAAAGGTCGCATAGAAAGCGACATTTTAAGCACCTAGTAAAGGTTGATCATATAAAAAGAGAGCCTCATTTATTTCGTGAATATCGGACTTGCCGTGTTCAATAAAGAATTCAATGATCACATCAAATTTACTACTTCGTGACAACGTATATCCTGCAGCCGAAAGCAATTCATTTGTTTCGTCTTTAGTCATTTCTAAAGCGATAGCTAAGGCGATAGCTGTTTTCTTTTTAGGTGAATAGTCAGGCGTATTTCGTATTTTTGAAAACAAACGGCGATCAATATTCGCCCTTTTATAGGTATCAACATCTGTCATGCCTCTTTCATTGATAAGACGAAGCAGACGTTCTGAAAATGATTCATCAAGCTCCTCAATAAAATCTACTAAACTATTTTCTAGTATTGGCTCAATTTGTTTTTCAACATAATCATCCGAAATACTTTTTGACTCCTGGAATTGTTCCATTGTAAAGTGTTTAAGTCTGCGATTAAATTGGATCTCTACTTCTTCAACATAATTTTCATCTATGTATTCATTAATAGAAGTGACTAGTTTTTCACTTAAACCAAATGCCTCTTTATCAAACACAACAAGATAAACAAGCATGTCGTGTTGTAATAAAAATTTGCTAATGGTAGAAACAGCAATTTGTAATGCCTCTTCTTTGGGATAACCATAAATACCTGTCGAAATGAGTGGAAAAGCTACTGACTCACATTTATATTTTTTAGCTAGTTCAAGAGAATGATCGTATGAATTCTGCAATAGGACAGCTTCATGATGAGCGCCATCCTTCCATATTGGGCCCGGTGTATGAATGATATATTTTGCAAACAAATTAAAGCCATCTGTAATGACAGCTTGTCCTACCTGGCATCCACCAATATCATCACATGCACGCTTCAGCTCATTAACACCAGCTGCTTGAAAAATAGCTCCACAAACACCTCCACCACTTGTTAAATCTGTATTTGCAGCATTTACAATTGCATCTACCTTCATCTTTGTAAGATCGTTGCGCACAATTTCCAATGGCATGATTATAATCACTCTTTCTTAATGGGTTGCGTTTCTATCTATAAATTATTTCTATTTCGAACATGTTTTTCCCTTTAATTATCAGTGGCTTTCGATACGAGGACTTAATAAAATATGATTAGATATCCCCTTTCATTACTTTTCAAATATAGAATCTTTGGTAGAAAAGCATAAACTAAAAAGACTGTTTGGTGCTACAACACCAAAACAGCCTCACAATAGCTAAGGTTCCCCTAAAAAGGTGCCTGCGATAAAGTTAAATAAGCCCTCTATCAGCCGGAAAGATTAGATCATTTTATTCTATACTTGGTATTCTCTTGATCCTTGGATCTGTAAAAATATCTTCTTCATCAGTACTTGTTGTTGAAAATTCAGATACGACGCTTCCTTCACTTCCTGCTTGAAACCAGTGTAGTGTATTCGGATAGATTGTATACTGTTCGCCGGGATGTAATACAATCTCCTTAAACGCTGTATAATAAGCTTCATCTCCTCTAGGCGGATTTGCTCCCCTGTCTTTTGTTTCTTCTCCTTCTACATAGAGATATACTATTCCATATCGACATCTAAAGGTTTCTTCTTTGCCATTGTCAAAAGACCTTTTTGGGTGCTTATGTTCTGGACAAGTTTGTCCCGGGAGTAAGACCAATTCTTTCGCACATACTTTTTCCGTATTAACATATGTGATAAGCTGTAGTCCTGTTTCTTCAACTTTTCCAAGACCAAAGTCTGCAACTTCAAGATTTCGCTTCTCTTTTTCTGTTAACACAATATCAGCTTTCTCGAAATACGTTAAAGCCTTATCTTTTATTTTGAAATAATCTTCTAATTTCACTTCAAAACCTCCCTTCCTATCAATTTTTATTTAAGAAAATACAAATCGCTCGCTTATAATTTTCTTTTATCGCATTCTTTGCTTCTACAGTTAAGTCATGATAAAAAATAGGGTCATTGTTTTCGACATATTTTTTTACAGCTAGTGCACCCGATTGTGCAGCATAGCTATAGTAATTAATTTTACGAACACCAGCATTTATTGTTCTAATATAATCGTCATTACTTAAACCTGACCCCCCATGCATGACAACTGGTCTTTCAATATTTTCATGAATGGCTTCTAACCGATCAAAGTCTAAATTTGGTTCACTTCTATAAATTCCATGAACGGTTCCAAACGAAGCGGCTAATGCATCTATATCCGTTCTTTTTACAAAATCTTTTGCGATGATTGGGTCTGTATACAAATCTTCAGATGCTTCTTGATTTCCTGTAATGGTCTCTTCTCCCCCTAGACCTGAAGATGTCATCATACCAAGCTCTGCTTCGACTGAAACATTACGTTCGTGGGCATATTTTACAACTTTTTGCACCATCTCGATATTCTCTTCATAATCCATATGAGAAGCATCAATCATGACGGAAGAAAAGCCAATATCGATTGCTTTTTGTATCATTTCAAAGCTTGTTCCATGATCAAGATGAACTGTAACAGGAACACTCGCTTTTTTTGCCATAGCTACCATTACTGGACCTATAATATCAATTGGTACTATTTCTTCATGTACCTCTGCATGAGCTAAAATGACTGGTGCATTTAATTCTTCGGCAGCCTCTATTGCGGCTCTTGCAGATTCTAGTGTTGGTGCATTAAACTGCCCAATTGCAAAATTCCCCTTCTCAGCGTTTATTAAATTTTCTTTTAACGTAACTAACACACGATCTCCCCCTTAAATGAATGTTTCATCTCTTTTCGGATAGCTGTTGTAAAGTGTAATTAATTCTGGAAAACTTTTTATTCCAGATGTACTGTCTTCTTCAAATAATGATGATGCTGCAGCTGCAGTTGCAATCTTCATAGAATCTAGTAAACTAAGCTCTTTATATGCACCATATAATAACCCCGACAAATAGGCATCACCTGCACCTACCGTACCTTTAATGCTTTCTTGTTCAAGCTTAAATGACGGAACACTATGTAGAGTACTTCCGTCATAACCAAAGCTTCCTTCTGGTGTATGAATCACAACCCAATCTTGAACACCGAACTCTTTTAGCTTAAATAACACTTGCTTTATTCTACTAGCTAGTAAATTACCACTTTTATCTCTTAATTCAATTCCAACAGTTTTTCCAGCTTCGTACTCATTAATGACACAATAGTTTGTATATTTTAGACTTGGAGGAACTATATTTTCGTAGCGATTATTGTTTTCACTAACAATATCAATAGACGTTTTAATTCCCAAATCTTGTGCTTTTTTCAAGAGTTTCGCCATTTTTGTTCCATATTCCAAATCCTGTTGATCAAGAGCATCTAATAGTAAAATATATGCCACGTGCAAGATCCGCGCATTTAGCTTTGTTAACTCAAAGGAATGTTCATTAAATAAAGTGGAATTTCCTTTAAAAGTAAAGAATGTTCTCGTTTTATCACTCAAATCTTGAATAACATCAGTGAAAGGTGTTTCACCAGTAAACTTCATATGCTCTAACCTTATATTTTTATATTTTGATAGACGGTCGTATAAGAAATGGCCTCTTTCGTCATCACCAAGTAGGGCAATTGCTTCTACAACTAGTGATTCATCGATTTTTGCTAAGCCTACAGAGCAATTTGAAACAGCTCCACCAATTGATTTTTGTACACTTTTTATTGTTGTAAGCTCTGACTTTTGTGGGTACTGATCAATTACTTTAATTTCATCGACTGCAATCGTTCCTGCTATTGCTATACCTTTGGTCAAAAAAATCACCTTCTTTAACTATGCTCATTTCATTTACATAATTTCACATAACATATATTAAGCAAGGGCACTGATTTGGTCTCTTTTCTTTTTGACAACATCAGCATATACAGCTACTAAAATAACGACACCTTTTACAACGTATTGCCAGAACGAGCTTACTCCCATAAGGTTCAAGCCATTACTTAGTACACCAATTATTAAAGCGCCGATGATTGTTCCTCCGATTCGACCAGAGCCACCTGTCATACTCGTTC
>JACLAC010005628.1_pt1 | contig 11683 bp, 8 predicted proteins | sample 8027881 | NCBI WGS metagenome assembly JACLAC01 (sample SAMN15725517, study PRJNA655200) | protist metagenome | isolation source: fluorescence activated cell sorting (FACS) single amplified genomes of... | place: Spain: Blaines Bay Microbial Observatory, Mediterranean Sea | collected 2016-01-19 | reverse complement strand
TAGTATCCTGATCTTGCTCATTCAGATATAATGCCTGTTTATAGGCTTCAACCGCCTCCGTCCATGCTTCCTGCTGCGCATGGACATTACCCATATTATACATTGTCTTGGCTTTTAGTTCCTTATCATCACCTTGCAAAGCACTAGTGAATTCCTGTAATGCGGCATCATAATCACCTTTTTTGTACAATGCATCACCAATATTAAAATGCAATAAGGGAGAATCTGGCCTTTCCAATTGAGCATCGCGATATAAGCTTAGTGCCTCATCAAAATGTCCCTGTTCAAATTGCAAACGCGCCTTCTCACTTTTACTTGCCACTGCATCGCCTACAGTAGTCGCGCCAATGTTAGTACTCATAAAACTAATAAAAAAAGCACTGATAGATAATAATATAGGCCACTTAGGCGTAATTATCCGGTTCGCTCTAAAAACCTGCATAATCATACACTTATTCATGCAAAGCGCCCCTTCCATTCTTCCTGCATGCGGCGCCGATCAACAATAAGTGCTTCAACAACAAAACAAATCAAAGCTAACACTAAAGGAATCTGATAGCGCTCCTCATACTCAGTAAAATGGGTTGAACCCATTTCTTTTTGATCCATCTCTGAAATTTCCTGGTAAATCTGAGTTATCTCGCTTCCACCTAAACTCGAACGAAAATAACCGCCGTCGCTCACTAGAGCGATCTGGCTTAAAGTCTCTTCGTCCAAACGCGTCTTGACATAGTTTCCCTGTGAATCCTTGTGATACCCTACTTCTTTTCCATCTCCTACTGGAATCAATTCTCCCATTGCAGTACCCAAACCTACCGCAAAAATGCGCACTCCAGTAGCAGTCGCTGTTTCAGCTGCCTTGAGCGGTTCTGAGACCAAATCCTCACCATCGGTAAATAAGACGATTACCTTATGTTGTTGATCATCTTCATCAAACGATCGGGATGCTATACGAATGGCATCACCAATTGCCGTACCCTGAACTGGAATCGCATTGGTATCGACGATATCCAAAAAGAGTTGAATGGCCCCATAATCAAAGGTCAATGGACACTGAACAAAGGCCTGGCCAGCAAAAAGAACCAAGCCAACACGATCACCTTCCAAGCGCTCTAGTAATGCACTGATCTGATATTTTGCCCGAGCTAAACGATTTGGTTTGGTATCTTCAGCCAACATACTTCGCGATACATCAAGCGCAACTACCACATCAACACCTTTGCGTTGGGCCATAGCCAATTTAGCACCCCATTGCGGTGCCGTCAGAGCTAGAATAACAAAAAAAACACCCAAGCTTATTATAGCACTTTTCAAATATTGCCGTTTGACCATTACACTTTGCGTTAGTTTTTCAAGCATAACACCATTAGCAAAACGCTCCATAGCCCGACGCTTACACCAAAAAGCCCAAACAAGAAACAACGCCAGGATCGGAATTAAAAACAACAACCAGAAACTCATTGGAGCACCAAAACGCATACGGTTTACTGTTCCGCTTTTTAGGGAATGCGCCGAAAGCGCGTATTGGCCAAGACTAATTCAAACATTAACAACAACAATCCAGGCCATAGGAAATACATGAAACGTTCGGAATAATCTACATAAATCTGACTTTTAATTTCTGTCGTCTCCAGATCACTGATTAACTGGTAAATCTCTTCCAGTTTCTTCTCACTCGTAGCACGAAAATATTGACCGCCAGTACGTTGAGCGACCTCTTTAAGGGTTTCTTCATCAATCTCGACCTGCAAAGTAGTGTATCGCGTTCCAAAGATTCCCTGCACCGGCTGGCGAATGGTACCGTCACTACCCACGCCAATAGTGTACACCCGAATACCTACTGCATTAGCTGCATCTGCAGCCGTTAACGGATCAATCTCGCCCTCATTGTTTACACCATCAGTTAATAATATTATTACTTTGCTTTTGCCTTGTGAATCACGTAAACGATTACAAGCATTCACCAGTGCCATGCCGATTGCCGTGCCATCCCAGGCTTCGTCTGCAATTTGGATATCGTCAAGGAAGTCTAGCAGGATATCGTAATCTAGCGTCAACGGACATTGAGTAAAGCTTTCCCCAGCAAAAACAACCATGCCAAGATGGTCACTTTGACGCCCTTGAATAAATTCTGCCACTACTTCTTTAGCAACTTCTAACCTATTCTTTTTACCAGCATCTAAATCATTCATTTTCATACTACTAGACACATCTAATGTCAACATAATATCAATGCCCTCGGCCGTCATTTCACGCACCTCTTTACCCGCTTGTGGACGGGCCAGCGCAGCAATTAAACAGGCGACCCCAAGCATGCGAAAGACCAACAAGCCATGTCTCAAATGCCCCCACAATCCTGTTTTTCGCCGCTTTAACACAGCTAATCCAGAAAAGCGAATCGCTCCCCTAGAACGACGTTCGGAAAGCCAATAACGATATCCTAAAAGGGGCAGGATAATCAACCATAAAAATAACCACAAGGGTTCTGCAAAGCGTAATTCAGCCATGATCTTTTAAGGAGTGTTTTCTTCAGCGCTTAGCTGTAAAGCACGCTGCCGTTGTTCTTTGAGGTACTCTTTACTAGACCGCACCAGTTCTACTCCTCTAGTGGGAGCTAGGTGGGCATTCTCCAAAGCGGGCTTGAATTTTGCAAACTTAACCAGATCTGCTTCGTTGAGAAAAGCTTCTACTGCGTCGACTAAGTCCTTAGGAAGGTCTGCATGCATCAGCGCCTGGTATAATTCATTAGTCGTTAGTTCTAATGCCTCTACTTGCAAGTATTCCTCAACAAACCGGCGTAACAATTCGGTCAACTGGCTATAGTGCTCTTTAAATTGCCCCTTATCCGCCAAACCCAAGGCAGCAATTCGTCTAAACTCAGCTTCGTAATCTGTGGGAGGAGGTGGCGTTGCAGCTATAATTTCCGAGTCTTGACGTCGATTCAATAGCCAGAAAATCAGAGCCATAATACCACCTACTGCCAATGCCGCTAAAATCCCAGCCAACCACAACGGGATCCCACCATATATTTCTATTGGGGGTTTAATATCCCGCGGTCCATCCTCACCTTGCTGGAGCACACTGACTATTTCCAGATCAATCGATTCGGTGGAGCGAGTTAAACGGCCTCCATCTATATCGATAAAGGCAATCTCCAACGAGGGAATCTGCTGTTCCCCCATCTCAAAAGACTGCAGTTTGTACTCTATAACCTGCTTAACGGTATCTGCTAGAGCCGTAGGTTCAGGGCGTTTAATATCGCCAACGACAAAATCTTTTAGGATATCTTGCAATGCCGGCACATCTACACGTTGACCAGGCTCATAACGCAAAAATAAAAAGAAGCGAAAAGACTCTCCTAGGGTCAGTCGGTTCATATCTACTCGCGCCTCAACTTCAGGCAAGGCACTAAACGCTGGAGCAACCATTGCCAGCAAAAATGGCAAGCTCCATAGCCTTAACCACCTCATGGATTGTCCGTACTATCGACCTGGACCTCTTCTTTGAGTGGTTGGGCCACATCATCCAATGACAAATTCAAATCATCAAATATTTCTTTATTTACCAAGAACACTGAATCCGTTCCACGCTTGCTAAGGTAAGCCTGATGATCTTTCTCATTTCCAATGACTATTTCTACCACCGCCTCATTGCCCGTACTTAGTCTTACACTCAGACGGGGCGTATCCAGCCCATATTGCCCCATATCACTAACTCCATCAGCGGCAAAACGCTCTACTTCAATATCAGCAATATCAGAGACCAAAGTATTTAATCTCCAGGATTTAGCCTTACGCTCAGGCGGGCTAACCAGATGCCATACATCAGCCGTATCTTTTTGCGCCACTAATGCATCAACTGCACGCAGAACTTCAATCTTATCAATCAGATCTTTTTCAAATCGACAGATCTTTTTATCCCGCAGTTCATCTCCTGTCTTAGTCAAATTGGCCGCTACCGTAGAATCAACCAACATAATAGGTCTACGGCTCATATCGTTGGCAAAATAGAGCCCACCAATATATTCATCTCCCAGATGCAACCTTTTTTCAGCTCGATCCGCACCAACTAAAAGCGAAATAGTAGTGCGTTTCCCTTCGTTCAAACCATAGTTATCCAGTACCGCATCGGCGCTTTCCTCAACAGGAAATCCTTCGGCTTTAGCATTGCTTAAGCTACTAAGCAAATTAGTGATCTGGTCCGCATCAGCTAAGGCTTGCACTGGGGCTTGTAGATGCCATTCACCAGATTCATTTTTAGCCAATACCGTCTTCCCATCGCTTAAACGAATCTCCTCTACTTCAGCACTATCAAAAATCAAGACACGACGATCACGAATATCAAAAATGCCTTTAGCAAGATTATCGTAACGCCAAGCCCTTACGGTAAAAATTTGAGGATTAGACCCCGCCTGCTGTACATAAGTAAAACGTTCGGTTGGACTATCCCCACCAAAGAACAGAGTATCACTAGTTCCAGAACTAGTGCCAAGTACCACCTTAAGACGCGGCGTATCTAATTTGTACTTCGCAGCCAAATTAGCATCTGCAACAACCTGGACGCTGTCCTCAATTACGCGTTCACGTTCAGATTCTTGCAGATTATTTAATAAGCGTTCAACGGCATCTTGATCTGCCATGGCTTTTATAGGTGCTTTAAGTTGCCATTTACTAGATTCTTTTTCTAGCACCACAAGCGTATCACCATGATCAAGTTCTAGTCTATTAGCTTCGTGCTCGCTAAAGCTAAGTAACTCTTTGGCTTTCTCAGCAGCTTCTTTGCGTTCTTCGCCACCTTTTATCTCGTAAAAATAGACAAAACCGAGGAGCCCTAAAAAAACAATTCCGACAATAAAGTTGGTCTTCAAGCGCATCTACTTTATTCCTCCGTCACCTTGAACGCCTTTTTAATCCACATCAACAATGCCACGTTAGCGATAAACAAACCTGAAAAAATCAACTGCGCCACATCATATGGAATGGCCACAAATCCTACCCCTGCATTAATCACTGCCACACCTAAAGCTGGAACCCAAGCTAAGGCTTGGCGACGATAAATGCCATAAGCAACCGCCGCTTCCAATAAGGCAAGTAGTACATATCCCTGGCCACGAATGAAATCTCCTTCCCCCAGACCAATCACCCCTTGAATAAAGAAAAACAGGGCCGCCCCAATAAAGGTATACATCAGCCAGGCAATAAATCCACCAGCATGTGTATCATAGCCACGGCGTAACATGATTACCAAACCAGATAAAGCAACTGCAAATGGCAGAATAAACACCGTCACCCATAAAATCAATGCTCCCGAATTACCCACTAGGTTAATGGGATTAAAACTCGGATTGCGCACAGGTATACTCAGCTTGCTTTCTCCTTCAGCCAACCATTCAATACTGCTTACTGCTAACGCCCCATTTGCTTGTTGAGAAAAGTATTCATTCGTAGCAAAATCAGCATCGCCAATCACCACCAAGCGTGTTTTTTCCTGGGTTTGAGCCGCAGTATCAGCATCAGCAGTTAGGGCGACAGCCAAATTCAATGGGCCTTGACGATCTATACCTTCGTTAAAGTTAACCTCACCACCAGTACCTTTAATTGGCCCCAGATCTGTCTCCCCCCAACTATTGGGGTCAGTCTGTAACAAAGGCTCAATCTGTGGATTCCGCTGTCGATGGTCAGCAATATTTACCGACCGCGATAAGGGAAAAAAAGTAACTGTTCCCTGCGGTAATTTTTCAGTAATAGCATGACGACCATAGCTAAGAATAACCGGTACTGATACGTCTGCCCCGAAAAGCTGCCGACCAACCGGGTTAAGATCAACAATAAAGTCCTGTCCAAGCTCTATAGAATATTCATATAGAACACTCTCTAAACCTGTAACAGCACCGGGATCAAGCAAAATAAACGCACTATGGCCGTTATTAAGAAAAGTGCTTATAACAGCAGCTTCAGCCTCAGTAAAAGCTACTTTAGGAGACAAAATGCCCAGCATCGTTGCATCGGCAGGAATACCTTGAGCCAAATCCAAGCCCTCTGCAATTTGAAAATTCATCTCTTTAAGACGGCCATTTAAACTAGAAAAGCCTTTACTATCCACATCTATCAACTGCGTCTCACCATGCCCACCAGTAAAATAGATCTTCTTGTCTTCCGCTTTTAAAGCACTTTGAATAGCATTACTTAGCGCTTCTTCAGTCTGTTCCTTAATGCGTTCGGTACGCACCTTGCCGTCACCTCGAACTTCAATTACTGATGCCCCTCGTTCCCGTATGCCGTATTGCTGGACCTCAAGGGTTTTCTTCTGGGGATCTAGAATTTCATACTCAAAATTTGCTGACACATACTTGTACTCGTCCATCACTTCTTGGAACCGTATACCTTCCTCTGCTGCCATAAAGGTTTGTACCTTTACATAGTTATTTTTATTATTTACCAACTCAAGTACCGATTTTGTATCATCAGAAAGAGTATAAAGCTGATCTGCCGTCATATCGTATCTATAATGATAGCGGTCTCCAATAAAATTCACTAGCGCAACAACTCCTAGCGAGAGTACGACTCCCACACCAACTGAGGCCAAATCCCTGATACTCCAGCGTCCCTGGCGTGAAACAACAACCATACCAAGCACCGCAATCAACACAGGAAAGATTACTACAGTAATCCAAAAGATCGTATCTGATTGACTTTCAGTCAGCGCTATCGGATTATAACCGGGTTCACGTGGACGGATCGATATCAAGCCTTCGTCTTCGGCCAACCAACTCAGTATATTGAGCGCCAGATCACCATTGCCCTGCGTATTGAAGTAGCGGTTACTGGCAAAATCAGCATCACCAAAGACGACCAAACGACCACCAGCGCTAGAGTTAACAGCAACACCGAGGCTTACCGGCCCTGGCAGATCAAGATCGGGGTTCATTTCTACCGTTCGATTGCCCTTACTCTGAAGTACACTTAAATCGGATTCACCCCAACCAGCTTCACTAGTACTAGCTAAGACAACACCTTCTAAGCCAGTGGGCCCTCCAACAAAACCTACAGACCGAGCCAATTCAAACATCGTCATTACCCCACGATGCTTACGAGTAATTGGGTGTTCACCATAACCCGTTACGACCGGAGTGGTATAGTCCAAACCAAATAGGGTACCAATACCACTAGAATCAATAACAAAATTCTCACCGACCTGAACCCCCCACTCATTAAAAACTTCTTCTAAACCCGTTTGATATAAAGGATCTAGCATAATAAAAGCGGCCCCACCTTCAGCCAAATAATTTTGGATCGCTTCTATTTCAGTATCAAAAAAAGGCGTTTTGGGTGAGGCAATCAGCAAGACCTTACAGTCTTCGGGAATTTGTCCTTCACGAGCAATAAACAAAGAATCTGCAATGGTATAGCCAAAGTCTTCAAGACGATTCTTCAATCCACCTAAATCTCGTTCGCTCTCCCCCACCCCCGCCTCACCGTGGCCGACCGTCAGGTATACCGTTTCCTGCCGATCACGGACAACTTTTAATAATGCATTGATAATTTCTTTTTCACTAAGTTCTGTTACTTGTTGTTGCTTATCACCGGCGACTAAAACAAGAGTATTATACGTTTTAACGCCGTACTCAACCGTACGTTCGGGATCGCGATCAGGGTCCACCATAACAAATTCAAAACGTTTTCCCTGAACCGTAAATTCTTCCAGTAAACTTTCCAGCTTATCGTTTTTACCTTCTTCCATAAACGCTAAGGCTTCAACCTCAACCGGCAGATTTACTAAGGTTTCTTTGGTTAAATCAGAAAGGCTGTGCAGTTGATCAGCAGTCCAGTCAAAACGTTCATGATAACGCCCGCCCAAAAAATTAACCATGGCGATAATACCTAAAACCATTAGAGCGCCCCAAAAAGCATTGAGCCAACGAGCGTACTGACGAAATAGATCCGGATTAAGCACACCAGCCATTATAACTATTACGATTCCAACCGCTAGATTGATTAACCCCAACCCTCCAGCGCCGGCATCCAGTATATATGCTAGTACCCCAGCCAAGGCTAGACACGCCCCGACCAGACTGAACGGAACGGTATATCTCTTCATACTAGCGCCTCCATCGCCGTGACTCGATGATACGCGAGGTCAGAAAGAGAGAGAAAAAGATAAAGCTTAAATAGAAAATCACATCTTTAGTGTCGATTACACCGCGCTGAAAATCACGCAGATGTTGAATAATTGAGACGTACTCCAGGATCTTAGCTGCAGTAGGACCAGCAAAGCTAGCGGACCAATCAATCAACCATAAGAGCAAGAGCAAACCAAAAGAAAGCAGTACTGCAACAATCTGGTTTTCTGTCAACGATGATGCCAACAAGCCCACACCAATAAAAGTGCCGCCCAATAGCATATAGCCCAAATAAGCAGTAAAGATCGGGCCCCAGTCAGGGTCTCCATAAATCTCAAGAATTGCACAAAAAACCAAGGTCAAAGCAACAATTATAGTATATAGACTAAAGCAGGCAAAAAATTTCCCCAGTATAATCTCTACCGTCGAAATCGGTGAAGTCATAAGCAATTCAATCGTACCGCTTTTCTTCTCCTCAGCAATAAGCCGCATGGTCAGCATTGGCACAACCATCAACCAAATGAAATCCATCACTGCAAAGAATTGCGTTACAACCATCTCATTCAAATTTAATGTGGGCATCCCCATCCCCGCCATGCCCTGCTGCTGGCTAAATTGCAAACACCAGAAATTAAATTGCATAAGAATATTGCGAAATAAATAGCCAGATAAAAAGAGAAACACACCAGCAATCACATAGGCTACCGGTGACACAAAATACGAACGCATTTCTTTGGTATAAACAGCAATAAAATTGCGCATATTAGCTCGCCTCCTCCTCTGTAGTCAACCGCAAGAATATATCTTCGAGGGTCATTTCCAGAGCGCGTAGCTCACGCAAGCCAAAACCGCCGTCAACAACCTGGCGTGCCAAATCATCACGTACATCTCGGCCAGGCACAACCGTAACCAGGTAAACAGATTCATTCTCTGCGCTCTCACTTTGTTCTAATTTCACATCCATAACACCTTCTACTCCAGCCAATACTGCTTGCACCTGATCAACAGGTCCACCAACCTGAGCCCGCAAAAATTCTCCTTCTTTCAGTTGATCTGTTAAGCTTTCCGCCGTGCCTTCACCTGCAATACGACCGTTATTTATAATTACGATCTTTTCACAAGTCATGCTGACCTCAGGCAGAATATGAGTACTTAGGATAACGGTATGTTCCCCTCCCAAGCCTTTAATCACCTCACGAATCTCAATGATTTGTTTGGGATCCAAACCAACGGTGGGCTCATCCAGAATCAATACTGCAGGCTTATGTACCAAGGCCTGTGCCAATCCAACGCGCTGTCGATACCCTTTAGACAGATGTCCAATGACTTTAGTGTGCACATGGGCTACGCCAGCCTTTTCCATCGCTTCGTCCATTTGACTTTGCAAATGGGCGGAGGGCACATCTTTAATTTTTGCGACAAAACGTAAATAGGCCTCAACCGTCATATCCGTATAAAGCGGCGGTTGTTCCGGCAGATAGCCAATATTACGTCGCACTTCAAGCGACTCCTCTACGACATCATAACCGGCTACCTTAGCAACCCCTGCTGAAGGGGGTAGATAACAGGTCAAAATACGCATAGTTGTAGTTTTTCCGGCGCCATTAGGCCCCAAAAAACCTAGAATCTCACCTTTTTCGGCGCGGAATGAAATATCCTCAACAGCCGTAAAATCACCATAATGCTTAGATAATTGCTCTACTTCAATCACCTGTACTAACCTCCTTTAAGCTTATCGCATCCGCTGCATCCGGGTGTGAAAAAATGCGACTAAGGGCTCGATATAAGAGATAGACGTGTCAACGTAAATCTCATCAATCCCCGATTTTAAGAAGAATTGCCCACGACGTTCGGTCCTAGCCTTAGCCTGTCCTGTAAAATAATCTCTAAATTCGTCACTTCTACTATCAACTACCACTTGTTCACCCGTCTCCGCATCTTCCAAAGTTATGAATCCCACCGGCGGCAAAACCGCTTCCCGTGGATCCTCCAGCGACACAGCAATTAAATCGTGACGACGCGCGATGCGCTGTAAGGCTCGTTCATAATCACTATCCTGGTAATCAGAAATTAAAAATGCCACACTGCGTCGATGACTTACCCTATCAAGATACTGCATTGCGGTCGTAATTGAGGTACCTCGACCGCGAGGACGAAAATATAGCAATTCGCGAATCACACGTAAGACGTGTTTACGTCCTTTTTTAGGTGGAACAAAAACCTCCACTTCATCGGTAAAAATCAATAAACCGACCCGATCATTATTCTTTATCGCAGCAAAGGCCAATAAGGCCGATATCTCTACCCCAACTTCACCTTTCATTTGATCGGCACTACCAAATGTGCCTGAGGCACTGGCATCTACCACCAGCATAACAGTAAGTTCCCGTTCCTCATTGAATATCTTTACGAAAGGTTCTCCTACCCGGGCTGTAACATTCCAATCTATCGCCCGAATATCATCCCCTTGCTGATATTCCCGCACTTCCGAAAACTCCATCCCTTGCCCTTTAAATACCGAATGATATTCACCGGCAAAAAGACTATTTACTACGTTGCGAGTGCGTATTTCAATTAGATGTACTTTTTTTAGAATTTCTTTGGGGATCACGATTTATTTAACCGGTACATACGAGTTCAAGGTACTTCAATATGATCGAAAAGTCGCTGGACAATCTGTTCAGCATCTATCTCTTCAGCTTCAGCTTCATAACTAACAGCCAAACGATGCCGCAATACATCTTTACCAACAGCCTTCACATCTTCAGGCGTCACATAACCCCGTCGCCTTATGAAGGCATGACCTCGCGCTGCTCGTGCCAAAAAAATAGTTGCACGAGGAGATGCTCCATGCTCAATTAGTTCTGCTATATCCTCTAAACCAGCATCTTCCGGGTTACGCGTAGCATGTACTAAATCAACGATATAATTTTTAATCTTATCATCCATATATACCCGCCTGACACACTCACGTAGGCGCCCAATATCTTCCAAATGAACACTGGGCTCTACATTGACCTCCGTCCCATCGACCATACGTTCTAAAATTTGTCGCTCTTCAACTTTTGACGGATAGCCCACTCGAACCTTCATCATAAAACGGTCAACTTGAGCCTCGGGTAATGGATAGGTACCTTCTTGTTCAATGGGATTTTGGGTCGCCATCACTAGAAACGGGTCTTCTAAGCGATAACTCTCATCACCTATTGTTACTTGGCGTTCCTGCATCGCCTCTAATAAAGCACTTTGAACTTTAGCCGGGGCCCGATTAATTTCATCAGCTAAGATAAAATGGGCAAAAACAGGGCCTTTCTTTGCTACAAACTCACCGGATCGTTGATTATATACCAGCGTACCAGTAAGATCAGCCGGCAATAAATCTGGCGTAAATTGCAACCGTTTAAAAGAAGCCTGCATAATATGCGCTAATGTGCTAACCGTTAAGGTCTTCGCTAAGCCAGGAACTCCTTCCAGCAAAACATGGCCATTACTTAACAAGCCAATAAGCAAACGTTCAACCATATATCGCTGCCCAACAATTACACGATCCATTTCCTGCAAAAT
>JACLAC010014814.1_pt1 | contig 11684 bp, 15 predicted proteins | sample 8027881 | NCBI WGS metagenome assembly JACLAC01 (sample SAMN15725517, study PRJNA655200) | protist metagenome | isolation source: fluorescence activated cell sorting (FACS) single amplified genomes of... | place: Spain: Blaines Bay Microbial Observatory, Mediterranean Sea | collected 2016-01-19 | reverse complement strand
CTTCAATGCTGCAGAGATCTGCTTTTCCAGTGAGGAAGATAACCATTCCCCGCCATGAGTAATCGCTGCATAGAATAGAATTCCAATGATCGCAGCAGCAGAGAGCATTCTCACGCCAACAAATCTTTTTTTACCTTGTTTCGTTGTAGCTGGTGGTGGCTCTTCCGCTACCTTGAATTCTTCTGCTGTTGGTCTGCTGTAGACTTCTTCCTTGCGTAAGGCTTCGGTTGCCTCTGGTTTAGTATGTTCCAGCAGTTTCAGGCGATCGTTCTCTTGTCGCAGATTCTGAACGTCTTTCTGAACCATCATCAGCATTTGCTGGTAGTTCGATCTTTCCTGTCTTTCTTCCTGGCGCTCAGACTTTTCGTTGGCGAGTAGTTCCTTCAGGTGGGCAATTTGATCCCGTAACGTGGCAACAAGTTCATCTTTGTTGCCTTCACTTCCATTGTGAGTGGTCGGTTTTTGGTCGGTTTTTGGTCGGTCTTGAACGGTCTTTGACCCAAGAGCATCACGAACTTTTGTAACTTGGTCATTATCCAGCAGTCGTTTGTTTCCGACTTGTTCCGGTTGGATATCCAACCGTTCCAAGATCCCGTAAAGTCTCGGTTTCCCGATACTCAAATCACGACATAATTGCGTTAACGAAGTCATCTGCCTACTCCTCCAATGAGTACGGTTCGTTCGTAGTGGTTCAAACGGTTTTCGGTCGGTTCCTAGACCGTTTGTAACCCGTTTACAGACCAACTTTGCATATTTCGCACAACTCTCTGGGTAAACGGCAGAAAAAGTCGACTGTGGCGATTCTGAGCACCGATAGGTAGGTTTGATCGTCAGTGGCGAATTCTGGGTATGTAAATCATTTGGGGAGCAATGCCCTTGACTCTATCTACCTTTGGGTTGATAAGTTCGACTTTCCCAGAGCAATGGAGTTCTAGGAACAGCAATTTAGCCGTTTTACCAAACTAGAGAGGTGAAAATGCATAAGGTTTTGCTCACGCATCAGATTGTACCTGGAAAGTTTTCTGAACTATCAGATTGGTTTAAAGAAGCAGATGCCAAGAGAAAGGCAGAAGATCCGGATTACAAACCACCCAAAAGATATATTTACCAAACAGGAAGTGTTTTTAAAATAGCCTCAGAGTTTGAGTTTGAAAAATTGGTGATTGATGACGTAACCCCATTTTCTCAAGGAGGGTATCCAAACTATGGTGAAACTAGTCAGCCAGATTTCTTTCCATTCATTGTGCCTGGAACATCGACAATGGATATTTTGAGGGAGATTGGGTGAAGTTTAGAAAGTTGGTCAAACCCAGAATTTTTTAAACCCAGTAGGAGAAACTTATGAGTATTTGCAGAACAACAATTATGGAAACTCACACGAAGGAAGACCTAGATCTGATGTTAGCAGACTACATAGAAAACTTTGATTCCATGTTTCCAGAGGCAGAACTCGCTTTGAGTGTGCGTATTTCACCAACGACCTGGATAAACAATTCAGTGTATGCAGACCAGGATACAGTTGAGTCGACAGGAAGTGGAGCTAGACAGAAATTTAGGAACAAATATGAAAATAGTATAAAAGAACTAACCACTCATGTGGGAGAGGTTGTCTTAAAAAAATAGGAATCAACAGCACGATCTTTTATCAGTTTAGAAAAAGATGGTGCTGAGCAAACCTAACATTATGTTTTATAAAACATAATAATATGTTATTAGAAATAGATTCTCTGATCTCAACCAAAGCTCAGACCATATCTCTCAGATATCCCATGATCACAATTGCTGCCAGTACTGCGGCTACGATAGCAACGCTCTTGGTAAGCTCAGTGATCTGATAACGTTGCCTACTCAGTGTGGGTTTTTGTGCACCACACTGAGGGCACTTCGTTGTTGTCGGTACTACTGGTGCCTGACATTCCCTGCAAGCTACCGCTTCCTCCTGCATTTCCAGGAGTCGCTTTCTCTCCAGCAGCAGTTTCTTTTTCTCTAGGAGAACCCTTCTCTCTTCCTCTAGCGAGGGAGCTCCGCACTCAGGACAATGGGCAACCGTCCTTGGATTCATAATCCCACAGGACCTACATTCGATGAGGTTCTCATTTGCCATATCTTGCTGCTAGAATAGAGAACCTCGAACTCCTGAGATATCTCAAAATTTTTTTTAAAATTCTTCGTTAGGGTATGTTCTACTACATCTACCACTACTTCCTCAGACACCCCCTGGGGGGGGGGAATGCTTCTTGATTCCACTAGCAGAGAGCTGTCGTTTAAAACAGTAAGAACTGAAGAAATTAGTTTTGGTGTTGTTTTAACTGCCCTAACTTACTTAGGTGGTTTAATTATTACTGCAGAAAGTATCGGCGTTGCTGAAGCTAAAGCCCCAAGCGAAGGGCAAGACTGGAATTGGGAAGATTACGAGTGATTTGGGGAGTCCTTGACCTCTTTCAAGTTGCTGATGGTTTCATCCTAGCGTTGAAGAATTTCTGCAGAGATGGGAAGTCGCATCACGGAGATTTTGCTCTAGGTGGTGCTAAATTTTAAATCAGGTAGTGTTTTGCGAGATGCAGAATTGTGTTATTCACGCTGATCCAGATTTTCTAAACACATTTGAATTCTATCTAATGTTCCGTTGTCTTCGAAAATTGTTGACACACAGTCGAATTTTCCTACCCAATCAGATTTAAATTCATTCCAAAGTTCAACTTTCGGTTTGAAGGCATTCCAGTTATCAAAGGTACCTACAGGAATGTAGGCGAGTCCTTCGATGAGATCAACTTTAGTCATCAGCCTGCAACCACAATTTTCACAAAAGTACTTATATATAGATTTTCCGCTTCCTCCTTTATATTCGAAGATTTTCATATCCCCAGAAAATTCAACTTCTGTCTCATAAAAAGTCGCTGCTGTACTTATAGTTTCCCCTGATATTTTTTTGCAGGTGAGACAGTAACAGTTAAAGACCAGCATTGGATCATATTCAATTGAGTAAGTAATATTCTTACAATAGCAACCGCCAGTATGCTTAATCATGTGGTCTCCGCTCTATTGATTGTTAGGATAAGCAACCATAGGCCTAATGAATGTAGAATGAACTCGTTTCTTACAGAATATTAGTTAAGTCAAGGCACAAGATTTATTGAATAAAAATATACAAATTCAAATATCCCCCATTTTCTCCCCTCCTGATACAGTTTAGTTGTTCGATATTCGACATTATCAGACTCATCGCTACCACTTAAATTACAGAGCATTTTGGGCTATTTCTATCTAGGCTTACGCAATAGAGTTTACGTATTTAATTCTCTACAGAATGAATTTTTGATAAAGTAATTAATATGAAAAAGTTTACCTGGTCAATCTTTGGACTCCCGCTGTTGTTCTACCTGGGATTTCTAGTGTTGTTCAATTTCTTATGATGTATTTCATCAATAATTGATGGCAATGAAAAAAATAAATACTGAAAAAGAAGAGTCTACTGAAAAAATTATTGGTGAGGACTCGGTGCCTAATTCCTTCGGAAACCAAGAGATATATCAGCAACAGATGAGGCAGGCAGATATGGAATCTCAGTTAGAGAACTTGAAGGAGCAACTCACTAAGACAAAACAGCAGTTAGAGAAAACTGAAATCCTGTTGCGAGAGGAGCGATCTCTGGGCAATCAAATACAGAAGACGAAAGATGATTATTCTGATTGGGTGGCTGACCCGAGGGATGTTCGCTTTGATGAAAGCTGGAGACTTATTATAGTTATTGCGTTTCTGTTACCAACTACCTTAATTTGCCTATTTTTCTGGATCATTCTTACCTAAAAACACGACCAGTTAATTACCCCACTACTCAGACTGAATCCCCACACTTGTTTAGTGAACAATATCGTGTGGTCTGTCCCAGGCTACTCTCCTCTCGCATCACAGCGACACTGTCTGCCTTCAGAAAAGTTGAGTTGCGTTGATTCCCTGTGGTTTCCTCTCTCGCTCAGGAGTATGGTTCCCACTTTCGCCAACACTTCTCACTGGAGAAATCATGTCTGGAATCGACTTCAAGAGTTTCCTGATCGGAGTGCTGATCACCATCATCTTTGTCTTCACTACAGGAGTCACTACTCAAGGAGGTGGGAGGTACATGGTCAGTTGTAAACAGAGCCACTGCCTTGTTCTCAATACTGAGACAGGAGCAGGACGCTATGTGCACGAAAATAACATGGATGAGAAATGGCGTGAGACTACGGGGGTCCGTGGAAAGAAATTCGGAGGGCTCTTGCCTAAAGTTGGGTTCATGCAGCAGGGCGTCAAAGCTGATTTTTGACTCCTGCTGCGCTACCTCTTCGTTTCGTACGTCCCGTCAACTTCAACCGCAGTCTTTGCCTGGTTCTGATCAATCTGTTTCTTCATTAAGCTCCTGATTGCATCCAGGTGGAGAGACTGAATTGAAGGCTGAACATCGAGTTCCGCCTTCCACTTCTCACTGAGCATCCTTGGATTCAGTCGGGCAGCTACCCATGCCCTTGCCTGGAATGCAACGGCACCAGAGCGGGCATCCAGCGCCCCGCTCTCGACATCAACAGCGATTCTCTCAATCTCCTCCAGGTGAGCAATGCCTCTCGACTCAAGTGCCTGGAGGTACTGCTTCCTGCGCTCATCCTCCTTGTTGAGATACTTCCAGAGTGCCTGCTTGGACTTGCCATAGCTCAGGGCAATCTGACTCAATGCCTCGCCTCCGGCAATGCGGGAGCAGATCTCCTCTAGGTCCCAGGTCCTCGGTAGTCGCTGAAGGTCTCTCTCAATGACAAGGTCTGTAGACATAGTCTTTCTCTAAAAAACAGTGAACAAGTGAACAAACTCCTGCAACCCCTTGCTGTTTCTAAGGCAGAACCTATTCACCTTTAAAATCCAGGCAGTGAACGAATGAACAACTTAGATCAGCAACTGTGAACCTGTTCATCAGCGTGAACAGGTAAGTGAATCAGCTTAATCCTCGACAATTACTGGACTGGCAGTCCACTTGTTCACTTGTTCACCAATTCTATAAATTTTTCCTTTCCTTCCAGCACCTCCTGCAGTACTTCCTTTTCCACAAGTGCCTTGATCAATTCCGATGCTTCCTTGCTGGATACGGTTTTCTTAATGGGTTGCTTGATGTCCTTAGGTTTAGCCCGACCACCCAACTGATGAAGTTTATCCAGAATCTTATTTATTTTTAATTCCTTATCTGTCAGATCAATAGCTCCATATGCCCTTTTCATACTGCCAATGAAAAATTCCATAATGCTCAGTGTATTCAGTGCAGTCTGCTCTGAGAGCTTATCATTATCAGGATTCTTGACCGTTAAGTAGTGCAGTAATAAAGCTATGCGGTAGAGATAGGTTCTAAGTTTCATGTACGGAGAAAACATCTGCTCAGGACCCTGACGTGCTTCTTTTTTTAAGTAATAAGCAAAGCATTCCAAGTGACCCCGTGCAGATTCATCCATCAATATCTGTTGTTCTGAATCTCTGATCTTTGCTAGTCGGTGGAAGATCCCTTTCATGATCTGCCACCCCCTATCATCCTCACTGAGGATCCTACTAATCTCCCTGTTTCGTTTAACGGAAACTGGTTCCCTGGCAAGCACCAGATAGTTAAACAGAAACCTTGCTGCCAGACCATCTGAGGTGTTGGCATCGTTGATTATTTTCCCGAGGAAGTTATCTTGGATTCCACCAGACATTGGGACATAAACATCACGCACATATCTGTCTGAGTCGGCAGTCGGGTTCTCAAAGTCATAACCGTTCCAGAGACTCAGGATGATCTGCTTATCATTCCCTTTACCCCCCTTGAACTGACCCAGTCCGTTAAGGATCCCCAGGATCTCATCAGAGACAAAACCTATTCCTGCTGGATTCTCTGAATGCAGTGCGATAAGTGTTTCTATAGTCAGTTTGTTTGCCGTCCAACGCTTGCGTTTGGGTTTAGGAGACGAAGAGGATTCCAATTTTTCCCAGTTTTCGACTTCCTTCTCACATTCCTTTTGCCACTCATCCTGCTGCTTATCTAATAAGACACCTCCACACTTACGGTTCAGTGGAGTCTTAGCAAATCCAGTGGGTCCCACCGATGCCAACCAAAGGCAACTGTTCTCTGTCCATGTTCCTTCATTATTTGTCTCCTCAATACGGATTCGTTTGCGACCACCAAGTGCAATACTACCGTTGATCAAAAACTGACAGAACGCAGCCTCATAGTTCAGGTCGAGTTGCTCTGCAGACAACTCGAGATGGATCTCCAACTCTTTGGGAAGAATCCCTCTAGGTATCACAGGCAGCTCGCCAATGACTGCTGCTACATCAAAGTCAGGCTCCTGAAGATCTTCCTCTTCTAGAACTGCTGTTGAATTCGGGTGATTTGCTTGCTTGCTCATTACCTCTTTTGGTAACTCTGGAACCTTTTGCAGGCTCTTCGACCATTCATCTAATCGTTCCTCCTTGAGTGCTTCATTCGCATCATCCCCTGCTTCTGCTGGCATCCACGCAGTACACTCGTATCCAGATCTGAGTAACTGCTGGCGGAGCTCTGCAGCAGCATACTCTCCGTTTTCATTTGGATTCGCATGACCATCATGGTCGCTGAGGATGAGGACCTCAGCGCCATTGGTCAGGAACTCAGGAACATACTTCAGGTTGCCCTTAGACTGGCAAACTAGAAAGTGATGGTCTCGGTATCTGGAACGGATGCTTAGGGCATCCTCCAGACCCTCGATGACCAGGTACTGAAGAGACTCGCAATCTTCTGAGAGAGGGGGGAGGTAACTGATCCGACCAACACCATCACTGGGACTACCCAGTTGCTTCTTCTCGTACCGATCACCTTCCAGAAGAATCACCCGATGAACCTTTTCTGCTGAAAAGGAACTCCCTGCTTCTGCACTATTCCTTTGATCTGGAGTCAGCATCGGGCAGAGCAGGATCTCTCTGCCCTGATTGTCCTCAACACATCGGAGGTGACTACCCAGCAGGTCTTTATAGTTTTCGATGGGAATCTTCCTCTGCTCACTCAGGTAGTGCTGAGAGCGTTCTTTAGCCGGCTGAGACTCTTCTTGCTTCCAGAGTCTCTCTGCCTGCTTAGTTGTGTCTGATTGTCCTTTCTGGTCTCTATTTTCCTGGATGTTCAGGGGATCCTGTGGCACCTCTAGTAAATCTCTCTTCTTCGCTAGGTCATAAAGACTCCCTTCGGCACCTGTTTTGTGGTTGTACCAACCCTTGGAACTCAGTGAGAGTGAGGGATTCTTTTCATTCGGATCTCGCCAGTCATCACTGCCCCACTCATTGAAGTGAGCAAAGTCAGAATGGCTCAGTAATCGATTCAGCAAGATCTCATTTGGGATCTTTTCTAGTTGTTTATGGTTCATAAGATTCCTCAATGGAAACCAACAACTATCTGAGGAGGACGCTAATGCAGACACGGAGAGGCACAGTCTTTTGCTGAAACGAAAAGACCGATTGAGATGGAGGCACAGTTGAGATAGGATCAATATCTGATGTGCCAAACCGCATCTGCAGATAATCGTTTCCACAGACGGTTGTCTAATTGTAAGGACCCCGGTATTCCCTGGTAGACGGCAATCTTTAGGGATACTGGGGTTTTTCGTTTCTACTCACTGGCTGTTCCGTTCCGGAACCTGTTTACCCTGCCTGTCCAGTGCATTCAGCAGCTCTGTTTCAACCCACCTACTTTGTTTCCTTGGAACCTCCACATCTAATCTTGCTATCAATTCGGGTCCAAAACTAAAACTCTTCGTAGCTCTTCTTTGCAGTATTGCCATAGTGTTTCCTATGTGATTACTGCCTCATCTCATCCTAATAAATTAGTGGAATTCCAATATTCTGTCAAATCAAACACCTCTTCTTTTATTATTTAAAAACAATGTTTTAACCCAGTTCTAGGAGTTGATCATCTGATCCTTGATCAGGTAGTCTGTACACCTAGTAAAAACAACAGATCTAGGGAAATTTGATCAATTGCATCACAGATACTGATTAGTCTGTGATGCGAACTGCTAAGACCAGTATTTACCTGGGATAACAACAACTAGAGGAAGGTATTGAAGCTAGCATCACGGAGAGTGGAGTCTCCTTGATGCGAGTCAGATTCTAGAAACTGAAGGATGACTTTGGGGAGGTCGAGAGGATGAGTCAGATAATAGTGATCGAATAAGAATGAACCTGTTCCTCTGCTTTATGAGAACCAAGGTATATCAGATAGCATTTTTGATAAATTCATCTTCTTTCCATTGCACTCAAGATTCTTGTGATTTTTGGTGTAGAAAACGGCATGAAGTATGTAGAGCAGAGCGTTTTCTTTAACCTCAAAACAAGAAAGGAGTGGACGTGGCAAGAATTTCTCTCAACCCAGAAAAGAAGTGGATTCGCACACTGCAAAAACCACCATCTGTAGATTCTGATTCAAGAGTCAAACGGGCAGAAGAGGTCTCCAATGGAGTGACCTCTTTTGATGTGTTCCTCGCAATGAACAGGAGGGCGATTGGGTGATGATGGTCCGAGGTATGAGACTGTGGTGATCATTCGATTCTTTTTGTTGTCGATGATCAGTTTTGAGAGGAGGTATGCAATGATTTGAGTATCTCCTCAGAACAAAAAATTCTTCTTATTTCCCCAAACCTGAACCAACACCACAACGCCAGAGCAACCTCACCAGTCACTAAAAAGGGGTTCAGTGGTCCCACTCTTGTCACTCATAGTCTTCCCAGTTCCAGTCCTTCCCTTCGCTAAAGTCACAGAGCCCTCAACCTAGCAAAATGAAATCTCTCCCCTAGTCCTCCTCCCCAAGTTGTGTAAGTCAGATTATAGTCGAATCATTAGATTTATTCTGTTTCACAGAATAAGGGATATACTTAAACAATATAATTTGTAGTGAGTAGTTATGTTGACATCAGAAGAAACACGTGAGCTTCAACAACTTGAAAAAGTTGATGCTGGCTACACTGATAAATTTCGGAATAAAGAGGAGTGGACAGAAAAAGAGAAAGAGGAGCAACAAAAGGTTTACACTCGTATTCATGAGTTAAATAAAAAATTAGAATCAGATTACATCACAAATGGATTAGGTGCTTATTAGGAAGTAGAGATGTATATAATCCTAAGTCGATTCACGATTGTTATCTTCTCTTCTTCAATCGTTCTGCTCATATACAACCTTTTTTTCGCAACCAGTTCATCTACATTCTAAATATAGTTAAGGATTTCCCAGATGTATGTAGTCAAAAGGAATTTAAGAGCAACAAGTAAGTGCTGGGATGTTGGTTGTGATTTTCCAGCAGAAGATGGTTCTGGTAATAGAAAGTTCAGTGTCCGCAAATCGTTTTTTCTCAAAAGAGACGCGGTAAAATGCAGTGCCGAACTGAATTCCAAACGTTACACAGCAATCAGAGAATAAGAAGTTGATCGTGTTGAACCATTCAATGAGAAAGATTCGTTTTTTAGCTAAAAAATTAGTTATATTTAGAAAATCACTATTCAAACAGGGACTATGAGTTACAACTCAGAGTTGAGGGAGAGGGACAAGAAATTTAAAGAACTTCAGCAAGAAGTTAGGGTGCTGATGGAAAATATCAAATCAGATGTTATACCTCTGTTGAGTTCTTACGAATATCTTATAAAGAAAAGCAAAGGAGCATAAGTATGTTGATTACTCCAAGTGATGACCCATTTATTGGAATTCAAAATATCTGACAGGTTACAATTTCTTTTCCTCTGGTCATTATTTCTCCATATGCTGTTGTCCGTGATTTGATTCTTGCGATGGTGTAGTCCCCCCAACCTAATCACTCATAATCTTCCCAGTTCCAGTCTTGGCCTTCGCTAGGGTCGTAGTCTAATTCTTCAATCACGGATTCCTGGTTGATGATCTTTCCATCTTTATAATGAATGGAAGTTGTAATTGAATTGAAAATATCTGCATTTCTGTATCGGTTGTATCTGTGGAGTTGTAAAAAATTATCGCTTTCGGAAACAATTGTAGGTGTAGTAGCTTTGACTTCGTGTCTAAGAGTTAGTATTACCTGTTTGTCGGCTTCAAGATTGACTTCAACTCCTGCGCTGTGATCAAAAGCCGAATAATCAGGATGATAAATCTTATCAACTAGCGAGAAATCTTCTTCTCTTGCTGCGAGTCTCCAAGCTTGAATGAACGTCTCTGCTTTCGTCATATTTACTCCTCATACTGTTTTTCTTGATTTGATTTCTCTGATTGAATATCAGTCAAATGCTTGCGAATCACTCGAAGTCTTCCCAATTCCAGTCGAAATACTCACTTGGGTCAAAATCTAAGTTTTGTACTGTAGTTTTCTGCTTTATTATTTTCCCGTCCTTGTAATTGATGGCGTGCATTACAGTATCAAATGATGGTTCATTCTCTCCCTCTAGTTTAGATTTCGTGTACTTGTAAAGACATACAAACTCATCATTTTCGTAAATTATTTCATATGGGCCATAAGTACATTCTTCGGTGTAGGTTGAAACAATTATTTTATCGTCATCAATATTCGTAAAAATACCTGCTCTAAAATCAAATGATTTATAATCTGGATGATAGATTTCATCTACTAGGGAAAAATCATTTTTTAGTGCTAGAGCCCACGCCTTAATATATTTTTCAGCCTTGGTCATTCTTTCTCCTCATGCTGTTACACGTGCTTTGATTTCTGCGATCGTATAACCCACTAACTGTCTTCCCCTGAGTTTCTGCGCCTCTGCATCGAACAGGATGCTCTCTAAAACATCTGGTCGATGCTGGATCTTCTGATGAATAGAACTAAGAAGGTAGCCAAAAGTTCTTGGCTCTGCTCCCTGAGTCCTCAGGAAGTAGGCCCAGGCACCTTTTGAGACTCTCTGCTGATCATAGAGATAGTCCATAAAAGGCTTTTGCTTCACGCTCTGCGTTGAATTTTTTCCTACAGGGTTTCCCTGTAGCTCTAGTTGTTGTCCAGAGTGAGACACTAAATAGAGATGCTCTGCTGGATCCTTCTTTGGCAGGAGCAGGATGAGTTTCCTGTCCTGCTTCCAGGATCCATCTCCCTGACGGTTTGGAGGTCCAGTTATCCGTTTGAGGAGACCCAGTTTCTCTAGTTGCTGCAGGGTTCTCTGTACAGTTGCCCGACTGACGTGGCCCCAGAGCTTAATCAGGTAGTTATCAGCAAGTCGAAGGTGGAGACTCTTGCGCCTGAGGAAGACCTGAATCAGCTTCTCGGCACGAAGGATCAGCAAGGGTGGTAAAGAATTTACCCACTCCTTGAGTCGACGGTAACGATTTGCCCAGAGTTGGCGCTTTCGAGGGGATTTTTGGGAACTGTGTCGTTGATGGGGTTGGCTCTGTGGCATCCTGCCTCTTCTTCAAGTTGGTATGAAGAAGAGGAAGCAGTCATGAAATCTGACTACCCTTTTCGTTTTCGTGAAAAATCGATGATGTTTTCACGGAAAACTTGAGATGTTGGTGCAGATATTTCATGCTTTCCAGCGAACCGTCAAGTTCACTGGATACACCGGCACTCTAGAACGTCCGTCGCCAAACATCAGTTCTATTGTTGCCGGTTGCTTCCTCTCCTGAAAATTGCCTCCCCAGCTTCTCGCTAGCTCAGCTTCAGTTAGAATCCCGTCTAAATTTTTCTCTATCTATCTAATTCGTGCCTCTC
>JACLAC010003730.1_pt1 | contig 11685 bp, 5 predicted proteins | sample 8027881 | NCBI WGS metagenome assembly JACLAC01 (sample SAMN15725517, study PRJNA655200) | protist metagenome | isolation source: fluorescence activated cell sorting (FACS) single amplified genomes of... | place: Spain: Blaines Bay Microbial Observatory, Mediterranean Sea | collected 2016-01-19 | reverse complement strand
AGGCCACATCTAAGTGCATTAGACACGAGAGGGAGACAAGCGAGACAGAGAGGGAGACAGAAAGAAGACGGTGCAATGTGGTAGCCTAGGTCTATGCTCTTGCTGATGTCCTCGCTGTTTGGCTCAAGTGTCGCGTAGTTCTGGCAGCGAGCGCGAAAACGGTTTCAAGGACCGTTCGTACGTACCACTTCCAGTGAAGACAGCGAAGCTGGCAAGTGCCGCGCATTCGGTCGGCTTTCTTGCAATGGACTGTGAGGACACAGACCGTGTCATGGCGTTACTGCGGGAGGTCCTGAAATGGATGGATGCCAATGGCGATGTCCTACCAGCACGACACAGGCAGCCGTCGTCCGAGCAGCATTACGAGAGTAATCTCAGAAAGAAGTATGAGAATTATCTCCAGCGATCCAGCAACCTCAGCAAGCACCAGCGCGCGCTGCAGCATGAGATCGATCAGCGAAAAACAAACCGAGCAGATCTGGATTTGATCGAAGAGGTTGCAAGGTGGTCAGCACGACACAGCGAGAGATTGCCCATCCAGGCCAGAGATGATAAGGAGCAGAGTCAGTTGGCGCAGCGACTAGGCCGCCTTCAGAGAAGGGGACCGAAGAGCCCGATGTTGCAGAAACGATTGGACGAGCTCGCCGCCAAGGCTCACCACACACCCACCAAAGCGACAGCTCGTGGCGCCGTACATAAACAACGGAAGCTCAAAGCCGACGCCCTTCTCACGAGCTTATTAGAGGAGCATCACGAGTGGTGTGTACGCCACTATCCATCTTACACCAAAGAAGAGCGCGAGGCCCGCTTCGACCGAGGCCGACCGACGCGCCAGAGGGCCCACCCCTACCCTGGATTGGCCAACTTGGGGAGCACGTGCTACGTAAATGCCGTCTGTCAGGTCTTACTTCACTGCGACGCCGCCCGAAGCTGGATACGCAATGGTATCGCAGCGTCAAGCGTGCCAGACGAAGATCGACAAGAGTTCACCAAGGAGTTGCAGCATCTTGAGCGTTTTTTATCAGTTGGCGTGCCTATTGGTTTGGCCGACCAACGAATTCAGTTGGACATCTGGTCGCCGCATGCCCTTATCGACGCGTTCAGACGATGTCGCCCTCTCGCGCTTGATGAGCAACACGATGCCCGCGAAGCCTTAGAAGAGATACTCACATGCACGCGCACGGGCGAAGAGCTTTGCAGCACTGGCTGTCAGCAGCTCCCACGACCAGATGTAGTTTCGCTTCCGGCGTTCGACGAAGAGGGCTGGTGGTACAAGAACTTCGTTAGCGACCAGCAGGTCATCAACATGCATGGCCTGCTCTCCGATGGCTTCGCCCGACACATCAAGGATGTTGCAGGAGAGAAGCTGCCACTGGTGCCTCGCCTGTTGCTAGTGACCGTGCCACAGTTTGCTCACGACGAGTCTGACACTACCTTTTGCCTCAACTCAGATGACCTTCGCTCGGACTGGGGCGACGGGGCCTTTGACCTGGAGGAGCATTTTGCGGAGCACAGCGCTGACCGCAGCAAGGCGAAGTACAGACTAGCGGCTTACGTTGCATACGAAGGCGACAAGGACGTGGCGCCTACATGGTCGTTCATCAGTGGCCACTTCGTCGCGTACTTCCGCGAGGAAGGTCGCTGGTATGAAGCTGATGACTCAAAGGTCGAAGCGACGGAGATGAGCGACGCGCCACCGTCAGCCTTTCCATACCTCTGCATTTTGGAGCGTCTCGATCTTAAAGCATCAGCGCCATGGCCACCAGCGCTCACTAACGAAGGCAGCGACAGCAGCGACGACGGCGAAGACGCAGCGCTGACCAGCAAAGGACAGGGTGCTACAGCTTCGACGTCAGCATGCAGCAGCGACCCGCCCATACTGCAAACTCCGCAAGCAAGTCGAGCAGGGGAGACGTGCGAGCATCCATCATCTGCTCATCGTGCAGAGCAGAGATTCCCGACGCAGAAACGGAAACGTTTGGTTGGCAAGCAGGCTCAGCCCCTCCCGACGCCGAAGCGGCGACGTTTGGTTGGCAAGCAGGCTGTGCCCGAGGTCTGGAGATCAGTGCATCCACCCCAACTTCAATCTCCTTTCCCGAAGAAGGCGAAGCTCTGGCGTGGCGCTGGAGTACGTCAAGACACACGATGCCGCGACGGTCGCAAGCAAGATCGCGGTGGTCGCAAGCAAGAGCAGGACCGCGTTGGTCGCAAGCAGGACCGCGTTGGTCGCAAGCAAAACCGCGTTGGTCGCAAGCAAGAACAGGACCGCGTTGGTCGCAAGCAAGAACAGGACCGCGTTGGTCGCTTGCAGGAAGATCTTCGTCGAATGCGCTCGAGGCCTGTAGGAAGCGACAATCAAGATGGAGCACGGCAAGACGCGCAGGCGAATTTGTACAATTCTGTGTACGACAGTCATATGGAAGAAAAGAAGCGAGAAGCGGCCCTTGATCTCAGAATTAGATACGGAAACATCTTCTTGTTGCTACACCTGCTGGGTCCTTGGATCAAGGTGGACGACGCCATACGGAACTTCCAAGATTTCTACCTTTACGCAGGCTTCGACTGTACGAACAAGTGGGCAAGCTACTTAGGCGACATATCTCGCAGAACAGCAATGGCAGTGCGGTTGCAAGAAGCGCTTGGCGTCACGGAGGGAGAGATCCAATGCTGCCGAGAGAAAGTAACTTCGAAGCAATGGAATGTCGTAGACGTGGCCAAGACACTTGAGGACTGCCTCCTCGACGAGAACTCTCGGCCACCTTGCAGCTTGACGGACCTCGTGCAAACACATCACCTGGAAGGATGTCCTGAGCATTCTGGAGCAGAGGCCAGCCCAGTGTTGCTTTACTTAACCACAGGCCCTCAGCCAGCGTGGACACAGCGCCCCCATTGGGACATGGGGCCAGGGCACTCCGCGATGAAGCCACGACTCCGCAACATAGAGTCCTGGCGCAAGCAGCCGCTTCCAACTCTCAAGTGGACTTGCAGGATGTGCGAAGCAGAGTTTCCCAATGCTGCGCTGTTGGACAAACACATCGATCTTCTCCATGGCCAGTGCGGATTTTATGGGGATTGGCTGGCTGGGGCCTACAGCCAATGCCCCTATGTGGCCAGCCCCACGGAGAAGCGTGGATGTGTCGAGCAATTCGCAGCCGTGCAGCAACAAGCCGTGTCTATCGCAGAAGATGAACCTTACATTAAGCTTCCTGACGAAGCTTGGCAGCGAATGCAGTTCTGGGCTTACTTGTTTGAAACTTGTGCCAGCACAGCAGACGCGCCTACGACGACAGCCCCTGAAGACAAAATCGTCGAAGCCAAAATTTGGGCCAGCGCTGGCACAGAGGCACCCGAGGGACCAGATCTTAATGGGGTAGTCTACGAGAAGGCGAAGGAAGGCCGCAGCTTTGAAGCGTGTGCTTTCTGTGCCATGCTCCACTGGTCAGAGCATCTGTCCCTACACCACCTGGTTGGTCCGCAGTGTACCATGCCGAGCCCGGCCGCCGTAGCGGATCTTTTGTCGGCCGATTGGTATTCCGAACAATGGCCTTTGATTCCAGTGGAAGAGCTTGAAGCGTCCGCCGTTGATTTTCCTTACCAGTGTGAAGATGGTCAGTGGGCAACTAGGAAGATCTTGATGCACAAGCGACGAGTGACAGAAGAACATCTAAGTGGAGCGGCCCCCGCGAAGGTCTGCGAAGATTGCCATGCTGCGCTGTGGAGAAAACAGCCGACGTTGTCCAAATGGTCTCTTTCGAATTTCAATTGGCTGGGCCGCCACCTGCCTATTTTCAGAGACACCACGCTGGGCCATCAGCTTCTCCTGGCCTTGGGCCGAGTGGTGTCGACCAAGGTCTACCTTTCGAGCAAAGGAGTCGACGTCGTAACGCGACAGCATCACCAGAGCTGGCGAAAGAAATTTTTGCAGCAAGGAATGAGCGGGACTGCTATTGTCTATGGCAACGGTAGCGCCGACGATGCCATGGCCAGCTTCCCTCCGGACGACTCCATACTGCAAGATTCATTCGTCGCCGTGTTCACGGGGCCCGAGTCAGAAGTGATCTTGTCCCCAGCGGAGCAAGAAGAGCAAGCAAGGGCGGCTCTCCGCAGAGAAGTTGAGCTACACGTGTGTAAGTCCACATACGAAGAGCAGGCCAAGATTCTCATGGAAACGAATTACGTCTACGAAAGGCACAGAAGCGGTTACAAACAGAATCTAGCAGACAAATTGCCCGAAACTCCTTCGCTTCCTGCTTGCTTTGAAGCCTGTGCGAAGTTTGTGCCTTTGCGGTCAAATGAGGAAGACGTTACGAGGGCAGCTGGGCCAGGAAGCGCAACCACAGCGGCGCAGCAAGAGCTGGAATCCGCGGCAAAGGACGCAGAATAATTAGATAAATGGCTATCCGTGCTTGAAGACGACCATGACGAAATAGCTGAAATGACTGCACTACCGGCTTTACAAGCTATGCTAGAGCGCATGGAAAGCATGGCGGGTCGGATTGTCGCTAATGAACTCATGGCTGTGGCTGAGAAAGATGGATACGGTGCCCTGGACGAGCTTGGTAGAGCAAGACTGCGACAAATCAGCCAGGAATTCCACCAGACATGTGCGAAAGTAAACCGGGAGAAAGAGATTGAGAAACTCCACTGGCGGGTGCAAGCCATCGCCACTGGGCAAGACTACGGTGCGGAGCCCTCCGAAGTAGAGCGGGTGGATGCGGACCCAAAGGCTTGTCCTGCGGGTGGAATAGATCCGGCATCAGAAGTAAGCTCAACTAGGCCAGCGCAGCTCCGAGTACCGACATCGAGGAAAGCCTGCTCGTGGTGGAAGCCCGATTTATGGAGCATCGCGCGGCCCACTGACTTTTGCTACGGTGATTGCGTTTGGGGTTTCTTTGGATCACAGCCCGTTTCTCTGACAATACCAGAATGGATTAACATGCTGTGGCACAGAGAAGAAGCTGAGTACGACCGAGAGCAGGGGGAAAACTATGAAGCTGCCACAGTCAATCGGTTCCGCCGCTCCTGGTATGACCTTCACCTCCTTGCTTCGTTCTGGCGTGTCACGGAGACGACAAGTAGTGTGCACACGTTCATGAAGACGCCTGGTGCTTTCGGCTATGCGAGCAAATGTGCGCAAGTCTCGCCCAAAATGATCGAGGACACGATCTTGCGACAGGAGCAGACTTCCAAAGGGAAGACATCCCTGCACAGTATCTTAGCTGATAAGGATTTGCCGTCACAGCTACGCACTGCCCTGACGTCGCTGCATCAAGCCACGGCGTCGCTCGTAGGCTCAGATGGCCACCGCAAACTTCTCCAACGTGAAGGTGTTGCGTATACATTGCGATATGGACCTGCATTGATTTTCACCACGCCCAACTTGGCGGATAACAAGCAGCCACTCTTATTGATTGTTCAAGGCGAGCCAGTCGAGTTCGAGTCAGATGTCGGAGCCAGTTACAGAGATATGACAGAGCGCTTAGCAGCGGATCCAGTAGGCCAGGCCATTGTCTTCGAGCTCATGATGCGCCTTTTCTTCACTCGAGTACTCGGAATACGGCCCGAACTCATTGGATGGCGTCGCGGCAGCGTCATGAAGCCAGGCAGCTTTTGCCCGGGTAATGGAGTAGCTGCATATTTCAAAAGCAAATGGTTGTTTGGACCTATCGCCGCAGCGTTCGGCCCTATCGAGGCGCAGGGTCGCGGCTCTCTGCACCCGCATATATTGATTTGGCTGCTTCTGGCTGAGCTCAGCGATTTGCTCGTGTGGATGTTACGCGATCGTAGCAGTTTCAAACAGCGACTCAACATGTGGATGCGAGAGCTACTCGCCTCTGTTGCATCCGTGCAGGAGTCAGCAGTCACACATCTCCCTCAGACTTTGCAGCCAGGCGCTCCTTCGCCAGACCCTGCGTTAGTCCCACCTCTCCCGTTCGGTCCCAACGAGCGTCGTCGCTACCGCGCCGATGGAGCAGCCGAAACAGCAACAGCGCAAGAGCTGGGTGTTACAGGCCAATGCGCTAGCGAAGCAAACGGCGAAGAAAACGATCAGGAGCTATATTACTATGTGCCAACAAACGCCGAAGAGGATGCCTGGCAGACGGCAGTCCGACCAGAATTGCCTTTGCGAAACAATGCTGGTGCAGAGGTGACTGAAGAAGCATGGAACACGGAGCATAGCGAGTCGGACGTCGGTCTGTGGACGAAGAAGATCAGCGACTGGGCATCGGGGAAATTCCCAGCATACCGGCTTGGAGAGAGAACATGTATCGAGGGGTTGTCCCGAGATCGTTCGCCGTCACATGGACACGCCGACAGGAAATTACGTGAAGCCATGCCAGCAGAAGATTTTGTTCGAGGGATGTGCCACGATGCTCGGGACCTCGTCATTGGTTGCGCGGTGCATCTTTGCAGTCCATCTTGCTCCAAGTACCACTCGAAGGGAAAGAGTCAGATCTGCCGGCACAATTTCTACCATGTCGTTAGCTTCGCGACAGAGGATTACACAGAGGTCAGGCGTCGACGAAAGGGTAAACCGCTGCGAGCTTGCCTGGCGATCGTACGAGAGACCCAGTATGGCATGGCTGGAAGAATCCTAACATTTCAGATGCACCCATGGGAATGTTCAACCTCCTATGCAGGCATGGTTGCGTTGCGTTGCAACCTGGATGTGCAAGACCTGCGACGCACGCTCCCACCGCGCATGTGGATGCCTTCCGAAGAGCTTGAGCCAGAGACCACGGAGCTCCAGTTACAATACCCATACATGCATGGCGCCTATCCTCAGCGGCTGAAAGATTTCTCGCTCGGGCGGCAGGAGAGCTGGGGCTGGCTGGAATACTTGGGTACAACAGACGACTCCTCAGGCGACTTCGGTACTTTCCAAGATTGGCGTCAGATCTTCAAGTCGCTTGCGCAGCTGGCGGAGCCCGTGAGCCCAGGAGAACTTGCGGAGCTGGAGAAGGTGTATAATGCGTGCACCGAGGCAGCCCACATGGCCTTCGTCGACAACCACAACGCGGGCTATTACATTAACTCCTACACGACGAAGCTAAATCCGACGCTAGACAACGTGCTCACGAGACTCTTAGAGAGCGTACGCCGTCTGCAGAGCGAGTGGCAGGAGACGGAGGCTGTGAAGCTTGCCAATGCCGCCGCGTCGAAGGATTGTGATGAAAGAACCGACGCTAGGAGGGAAAACTTCCGACGGACGATGCAGGTGCTGTCACGATTCGAGTCTAGCTTCCGCAGGGCGTCATGGAAAAGCGGCTGCGAAATGGCGTTCCCGATCTTGTTCGGCCACTTGTCCTTTGCAACCCACCGCTGCTGGACCGTGTACATGCGGAAAGCTATCTTTCTGGCTGCGGAGGCATGGCGTCAACATTATGGCCAGCTAGCCACGGGCAAGAGCGAGAACCCCGACGCGAAGTTGGATTTCAAGCTGCCATCCACGGGTGATACCATCACACTAGAAGGCTGGCGCGCTGAAGTTCGTCAGGGAGAGAGTGGTGATTACACCGTTTACATCAGCCCTGAGGGAGAGACCTTCGACAGCTTGCAATATGCACACGACGCCATCCAATAAGTAAGCAGCAACTCAGCAGAGAAAACTCACGCGACTCAAGTCATGCGCCGTCTCCTCCAGGAGTTTAAAGAAGGCCACGGCCTCGAGCCGACCGACACTCCCGTTGACAGCGTCACAGATGCAGCATCCCGTGGCGGAAAAGCAACTGGGTTCGCACTCAGTCAGTTGGATGATTACTTGCACCGTGGCATTCACCCTCTGGTTAAGGACATGAGCCTATACATCTACAGTATGTGGGTCTACAGAGCGGAGAGAACACCCTTCGCTCAAGATGCAAGCTCGAAGCAGAAGCGGAAGCCGCGCCATGTCGAGATTCCTTTCCACGAGTCGTATGCAGCAGCCAAGACGTGGATTCAACGCATCGCCAAGGAACCGCGCGTGCCGAAGCCAGAAGGCTACAGATTCATCACAGACGCGGACGCCGAGATGCACTACCTGCTGAAGGCCATACTACTTCGACCTATTTATCTTCCAGATCGGATGGAGAGCGATGAGTCGAAGCAAATGATGCTACTGCGTGCCTACCGAGATCTGTGTACGCCCCCAGAGAACGAGGCTCCTTGGCCCGCTATAAGTGGGGGGCCAGGTGCACCTGGGCCTTTCGAACGCGGATGGCGTTGCTTCCAGCAAAAGCAGCGCCCGTTGGTCCTGGAAGCACAGAAGAAGACTTTGTCCCAGGAAGGTAGCGCCCAAGCTTGGTCATCACCATCGCTCTGGAACACAAAGGAAATGGGGGAGGAGCTTGAGGAAGCGCGTGAGCATTACGTTGAAGATGACGACGCGCAAGAGAGCGACGAGCACGGCAGACTGGGATCGAGCGCAAGGCTTTCTGCTCTCGAAAAGAACGCGCCCGGGCGATGTGGTCCTCTGTCCAGCTCTTGGCCATTCCAGCCAGTGCATGCAGGTATGCTCAGCGTCGAGGAATACAACGCCTTACAAACTCAATCAATTGCTCGCAACTTCGACGGAATTGCTCACGCACAATCAGAGAAACCGAAGCGACAGATAGACAGAGACGTGCTGATTCCTGAGCAGCCGCTGTATGTGGAAGGGGCCGAAGGCACTTCCAGGGGTGGCGAAGGCCAAATTGAAAACCTCGGTGAGGACAAAGCTGCTACGCTCCGCCAGAATGTACAACTTGCCCACCGCTTCGAGGCCGCAGACCTGCAAGATATCCTCGATTACAACACGGCTGAGAGAAGGCAAGCTTTCGTAAAAGGAGCTAGAAGAGTCTGCTTTCATGCAAGACGGAGAACTCCCGCCGCCGGCGGAGCAAAAGAAGGTCGCCACCCGCCGCGAAGACCTCAGAGACAGACTTCTGGGGCCGTTCCAGGGCCTTGCTTACCTCGATGACTTGCTCGGAGACGTGATTGCACGCCAGAGGTCCTCCTTCGGTGCAAGCAGTTCAAAGGCTTGTCCTGTGGACGAAGAGGAAGACGACAGCGACGCGCCTCCTGACCCAAATGAGCCTGTCCTGAAGCAAGACGAGCAGGATGCCAAAGCACGCTTTGCTCCGTCGAGCACGTGGCGCCGTCCCAGCGACTACGTGGCGTCGATGGCGAAACGTTTCGAAGACGAATGGACGAACCCTCGCAACGGGAAGAAGGAGCCGCGCCCTCTGAAGCGCGACCAAGTGTTGTTCGTCGCACAATTCGCGCAAGTGTGCAACACCGTGTGGGATGAAGATCGCAAAGTAGAGGACGGCGAAATAGATGTCAGCCAGATAACTTGCTTTAACATCCTCCTCATGGGACAAGGAGGCTCAGGGAAGACTGCAGTTGTCCAGGAGATTGTCTTGCCCACACTCGACTTCCTCTTCGGCGGCGACGCGACGCTCATTGTTTGTGCGAAGTGGTCACAGGCAGAAAATATTTCCACGGACACACACAAGGCCGTCACCTGTCACCGAGCCGCTTCAGTCGGAGTGCAGTCCTACCGCAACGCCAACATTCTGCCTGGCGACAAGAAGCAAGCACTGCAGCAAAGATGGGAGAATAAACGCTGCTTGGTTTTAGAGGAGGTGAGTATGATTGGGCCTGACTTGTATAACCTGCTACTTTTTCGCAGCTTTCATGGCCGCCGCACGCGCTGGAATGTCAAAGAGTCCGAGTACGACAAGCTGCAGGGTGCCTTCGGCCGCATGCCAATCGTGATTCACCTCGGCGACTTCCTCCAGAAAAAGCCCATCGGCGGCCATTCAATATCGCTCATAGATGATCTCACAGAACGCGAGCGCGTCGGCAGGCTTGCCGAGAATTTCGCTCCAGAGTACCAGATGGCAATGAAGCTCTTCTGTCGGGTGCCTCTCTGCTTTGAGCTCCAGGCTTCCAACCGCATCAAGGAGCCGAAGCTTCGTGCGCTCATGTCCTTCATCCGCGACCCGCCAAGGAAGATACCAGACGAGATCAAGGCGCACTGGGAGGCGATTCAATTGAAGGAAGGCGACGCGCGGCTCCGCGAAGATAGGTTCCAGATCGGGCACATGATTGGCATATATTGGGCTACCGTCGCTCGCTGGATGATGATGCGCGCCAAGAGGGACGCTGCTGCCTTGCGCACGCCGCTCGTGTTGGTCCAGGCTGCCGACGTGTCGAAGCCGACGATGCCACTCGCAGCAGCAAAGAAGCTCATGAACGTTGCGAACCCGAAGGACAGTGGCAACATGCACGGAATGCTTGCACTACACGCCGGCATGCGCATCCGCCTTATCGATGCCTTGGACGAGAAGAAAACTTTAGTGAAAGACGCGGAAGCTGAAGTCGTGCGCATCGAGCCGCATCCTGATGACGAAGCGAGGATGGACGATGCGCTACGAATGGGAGCAGGCACCGTCTACCTCACAAAGTTCCCGAAAGGAATGTGGGTGCGCATGGAGAAGTACGAGGGAGCGCCGTTCACGAAGCTCTTACAAGACCACAACAGCACTTTACTACCAGCAGGCACTCGAAGTTTGGTCTTCATCGAGCCGCGTACTGCAGACCCATTCGTCTTCCGCGAGTACACTGTTACTCGGACGGGCTTCCCGGTGTCGCACGCTCGCGCAATCACTTCAACAGGCTGCCAGGGAAGAACGATGCGCGACGGCGTCGTCATTGACTGCGGCCGACAGGAAGGTGGTGCTCACCCGAAGGAAGATGACGATTGGTGGTTGGACCTCTACGTCATGCTGTCTCGAGCCACAAGACTGGAAGACCTCTTGCTGTTGCGCGGGCCTGACCTCGAGTTCTTCGCGAAGGGGCCACCGAAGACTCTACGGAAGCAATTGGGGAAATTCGCACAGCGAACGGAAGCGTGCAGAAAGGAGGCGGCAAAGATTGCTATGGAGCTTGGTCTTGCTAGCTTTCTGCGGCCAGAGTGATCTTCAAGTGAAGCTAGCAACGAGAAGAAGAGTATCAGTGTTGCAGATGTCTGGAAACCTACACAATCTCAACACATTGACGCATTCCAAGGGCTTCTTGCCAACAAAAAGGTTCATCTTACATTTGGCGCGGCCGCTTCGTCTTGGGGTGCCGCAGAAACGGCTTCGCTGGCCGCAAGTGAGTGTAAGCTGTGACGGCTTGCGTGAACAACTTCCAGGGATATGTAGGGATTCCTTGTGCGTGCAGAAAAAAGCACTCATGTAGGAAATATTCGAAATTGTACACCCTCCCAGCCCCCGAAAACAACGTATGTAGTCCTGCGAGCGTCCAGGTGTCGATAGGGTGCAAGCACTTTCTAGCGCGTCAAATTCTGCATCCAGCCCCAAGAGCCCTAAGAAGGCCCGCCTCCAAAGAGAGACAGAGGGAGACAGAGGAGACAGAGGGAGACAGAGGGAGACAGAGGGAGGCAGGGAGACAGAGGGAGACAGAGAGAGACAGAGGGAGACAGACAGAGGGAGACAGAGGGAGACAGAGGGAGACAGAGTGTGGGCGCAAGTCTGCGCGCGACATAAACCCCACTTCGAATTGTGACAGATTTTGGTTACGTCCAGACTGTAGCCAGGAAAATACAGCCCCAGCAACGCATCACATCGCATCTCACCGTAACGCATCGCATCGCACGAATAATATCGCATAGCAACGAATATGCTGTGTATTACCACCCGTGCTCAACATGCCACT
>JACLAC010000284.1_pt1 | contig 11688 bp, 9 predicted proteins | sample 8027881 | NCBI WGS metagenome assembly JACLAC01 (sample SAMN15725517, study PRJNA655200) | protist metagenome | isolation source: fluorescence activated cell sorting (FACS) single amplified genomes of... | place: Spain: Blaines Bay Microbial Observatory, Mediterranean Sea | collected 2016-01-19 | reverse complement strand
AATAACTGGTAGAGCAACAGTGGAACACTTCATAAAATTAGGTAATTGGAACGTAACTTGTTGTTCCAGACGCACGCCCACATATGATTTAATGGGTGCGAAACACGTTCCATTGGATTTACAAAATAAAGAAGATTGTGTTGCAAAGACAAAAGAATATTTCACGAGTGTTACACATGCAATGTATGGTGCTGTTTATGAATTGGGTAATTACGAAGATGGAGGTGTGGTAATGGGTTGGAGAAACAAAAAACAAATTCAGACAAATGGTGAAATGTTTGAAAATTTTTTAACACCATTGTTACAATATGCTTCAAATTTCGTCCATTTATCTTTCATGCAAGGTGGTAAAGCATATGGTGCCCATGTGCTGGGTGTAAATCCATTAGCAGTGCCATGTAAGGAAGATGCACCACGAGTAGTACACGAAAATTTCTACTGGTTGCACGAAGATTTTGCAAAAGATTGTGTGAAAAAATCAAATGGTAAATTCAGTTATACAATTTGGAGGCCGGTAAGTAGTATATATATATAGTATGGATCTTTTTATTTATTATTATTATATCTTTATGTATAAATGGAATAACTAACTTTTTCTGTTTCTTATTTTTTTATTTATGTAATATATATGTGATATATTGACATGTTATGAAATCAACGTCTAATATATATATATATATTATAGCCTTTTATTGCAGGGATTGCATTGGCGTCTCCATTAAATCCAATTACTGCAATGATTGTACATGCATTTATAAAACGTGAGCTTGGCGAACCATTGTCTTATCCAGGACGTGAAAGGTATGTGACAGAATTGATGGATTCAAGATTATTGGCAAAGGCAATCGAATGGGCAGCAAATCATTCACATGATGCTGCAAAAAATGAAACGTTTAATATTAACAATGGAGACACAGTCGTGCTTGAGGGTGCATATGTTAAGCTCGCAAACCATTTAAATATGCCTGCTGCAGAACCAAAAATGGTGGAATTAAGTAACATTATGAAAGACGAAAAATATGACAAAGTGTGGCAGGAAATGGTAAAAAAATACGGTTTACAAAATTTATCATTAGCTGAAATTGTTGGACAATCCTGGGAAAGTTTTGATGCTTTTGTCCACTCTATGGGTAGTTCTAAAAGAACATTACCAACAACACAACGCATGTTTGCTGGACAAATGATGAGTACTATAAAATTACGTCAACATGGTTTTCATGATATGATTGATTCAGAACAAATGTTATTGCGTTGGGTAGATGAATTGCGTGAACAAAATATTGTCCCGGCCAATTAAAATAAATCTGAGATTGAACACTGATTTGTGTATTGTGTTTTCGTCTGCATCATGTATTTGAAGGTATTTACGTAAATGCATTTACTGCTTGAATAACCTGAACCACGTATATCAATTGTGGAAGATGTGAAGGGAAAAGAGTATTTTTACATAAAATATGCGAGTCTTAATATATATATTTTATATATATTATATAGAATATATTTTGTGTGTATGTGTGTGACATCTTAATAATCTAAATTAGACCGGATCAAAAAATGTGTCGTATTATAATAATTATACGACTCGTAATTTATTATGTCTATTATTATACATGTATACGTGCGTACCATCCTCCTGCCGCCTGGCCTGCTGGCCTGCAACTTTTCAGACTTTCAGATTAAAATATACTATCGAGGTATATTTGAAGTACAAATAATATGTACAATTGTATACATAATGTACCTATCAATCAAAACATTTTGCCTTTGATTTTTTTCTATAATACCAGGTACCTATAAGTAAAAAAATATAAAAAATATATATTTAGATTTGTTGCACCTAATTTTTTCTATCTTGCCGGGCTTGCATAATATGTATAATGCCGTTTATTCGTATGTGATACTCATAAATATAGATACATATAGCAACTATTTATTCACAATAATTTACAAATGAAATATTATTATTCTTACAAAGTAAACAATAACAACAAAAACGCAATGGATCATGCTCATGTTTTTCTAAATTTAATTGTACTTTTTCTTTTTTGTATATCCACGAGCTATGGTTTGGATAACGGTGTAGGTAGAACGCCACCTATGGGTTGGATGGCTTGGGAAAGATTTCGGGATGTAGTTGATTGCACTTCCTTTCCAGACCGCTGTGTCAGTGAAAAATTAATTAAAGAGCATATTGACATTCTTTCTCAACCTGAGTGGCAAGAGGCTGGTTATGAATATGTCGATATTGATGATACATGGATGTCTACAAGTCGAAATTCACAGAATGTTTTATCATGGAATGCCACAAGGTTCCCCTCAGGTATGAAATCTTTAGCTGATTATGCACATTCTAAAAACTTGAAATTGGGAATTTATCAAGATATGGGAACGAAAACATGTGTTGGATACCCTGGTGTATGTAAAGATCAAAATTGTACCTTACCTGGATATATGGATATTGATGCACAAACATTTGCAAGTTGGGGTATTGACTTGGTGAAAATGGACGGATGTAATAGTGTCCATACAAGTGAAATTTTAGATAGGGGATATAAATATTTTGGCAAACAGTTAAATAATAGTGGCCGTGAAATGATATATTCTTGCTCATGGCCAGATTATATACGATTAGCTGGGATTACTGTCAATTATACAGACATAGCTGAACATTGTAACATTTGGAGGATGTACAACGATGTACAAGATGATTGGGGTAGCGTTTTAAATATAATTGATTGGGTTGGAGACAACCAAGAGACACTAATCAATGCTGCTGGACCTGGTCATTTCAACGATCCAGATTCATTAATGATTGGAAATTTCGCTTTGAGTTACACACAAGCTGAATCACAAATGGCATTATATTCAATCATGGCAGCTCCTCTTTTGATGGGCAACGATCTTCGAAATTTAGATCCAAAATTTAAAGCAATTTTAATAAGTAAAGAAGTAATTGCTATAAACCAGGATCCATTAGGAGTTCAAGGCAGAAGGTTGGTTCATACAGCAGCATGTGGAGGTAACAATTATTATGACGTATGGTCAAAACCACTTTACAACGGTGATTTGGCTGTAGTGCTCTGGAATCGATGTCCATACGGGGTCCCTGAGAAAATGACAGTTGATTGGAAGACACTTGGGATTGAAAGTAATGAAGAAATTATGGCTGTACGCGATTTGTATCAAGAAAAAGAACTTGGTAACTTCACTGGTTCTATTTCTTTATATGTTGATATTGATGGCGTTCGTATGTTACGCTTAAGAAAATTTGGACGAGATGACGCGGGTGGCAAAAGTATTACTACGAATAACTCATCATAAGACTTGCCAAATGCACATTTTAAAGCTCAAGACAATTAATTGTAGGAGCGCAAGTTTTAATAATCGCGATGTTTGGTATTATATATATAATATATATGTGTGATATGCGCAAGTTTTAATAATCGCGATGTTTGGTATTATATATATAATATATATGTGTGATATCATATTTAATATGATATCATATCATATCATAATAATTTTACTTCCCGTTGTAAAGACTATCATACATGCTCAATACTCTCTATTGACAGAAATATATATTTTCAATCCTCCTCCCCACATTCCCTCTCGCTCTTGTTTTTACTTTTGAATAACAGACGTTGATACGAAAAAATCATACAATTCTCCAGATTTATTTAAATCCATTTTTATAATTCGATTTGCTTTACTTTTTCCCAAAGTCCCTTGTTTCAAGCACTCTTTGACAATGGCACTCTTAATAGACAAATAACGTGTTGGATCAAGACGCAACGTTGAACATAATTTTTTTTCCTTATCACTTAATTTTTCAACTTGTGGTAAATTAGACACATTTAACTTTTCATAACGTACTTCATTATGTTTTCCATTACTTGAACTAGAACTAGAATTACCATTATTACTGGAACCTTTTTTTGAATCCTCCCCACGCTTTGCATAACGAGCATTTCTTTGCGCGCCACCGCTTTTGCTATTGTTTTTAAATAAATACGGCGTAGACGCGCGATGTTTACGTACTTTAGCTTCCTGGTCGCGTTTGACTTTTTCCAAATCGTATATCCTGCCTTCGTGTAAAGTTCGGATTCCATTTTCCCTATATTCCCTAAGTTTTTCAATATTTTGACGTAATTGCATTTCACGTATTAAATTATTTACGAACGTGTCATATTCTTTTTTTTGCAAAAATCTTGCAAATACACGCATACGATCATGTATATCACGCTCTGCTTTCGGGCGCCTTTTATCGATTTGCTTGTTCTTATGTACTTCCAACAAGCCATACCGCTCCACCATCCGTTTCCTTCGTTCTCTTTCATCTAATTTACTATTGTACATTTCAATAATTTTCAATTTTAAAGACCTTTCTAATGGATTATCATTTAAAGGAAAGTCCATATCCGCAATAGCTAATTCAGCATCATTATCATGCTCCACTTCAAAATCACCACGCAATGGTAGATATCCGCTGATATCACTTCCGGGCAATTTATCTTTTGCTGATCTTGCCCTTGTGCTGTTACTTGAGCTACTGCCATTGCTAATTGCATTATGTTTGACCATTATGGCTTTTTTATCAACGGGTTGTTTACCGCCATTCATGTTATTATTATCATTATTATTATTAGTACCATTATCATCATTATTATTATTATTATTATTATCATTGTCTGTTGTTGTGGTGGTGGTTGTAGTTGTTGTTGTCGTAGTGGTAGTCGTAGTGGTTACCGGATCAGTTTTTGGTGACGTGATATCTTCATCTTCATTTGCTTTTAAATAACACTTCCAATAATGATCTTTACATGCATTGCCATTGCGTGTACCTATGTGTGTAGCAATATCATCCCAATTCCCAATACCATATAAGCGTAAACCTTCTAACAATGCTAACTCTTCTGCACATTCCCAACCTTCATACATATCCTCTGTTAAATTATCAATTACGCTATATGGCATATTTGATTTATGCTTTTCCGTCTCTTTGCCATCCTTAAAGCATTCAAGGCAAATATCAGCCTGCGAAACAAAACATTTGACCCGCACTTCATGCGTTATATCTTTTCCACATATATCACAATGGAATTCAGTTGTACGTGTTAAAGGATATTCTCGCAATATACCACGATCTTCGACTTCTCGACCGCTAAAATCACTACTTATATCTTTCCTTACTCCACTATAAAAAATATGTTCTGGTTTCACTAATTCTGACAGGACCTGTCGAATGTTTTCATTATTTCCATCGCCACGATTAACTTTTTTAGATGGTGGTATTTGTATCGGCAATTCGTCGTTATTCGAGGTAGCTTCAGTAGTATCCAACATTTCACTTGCAGGGCGTTTTAAACCTGTTGTTGTTTCCATGATGTATAATCTTTGTATGTATATAATACTATTTATATATGCAGTATTAAGTAATTATTCTTTTTCTCCTCCAATATGAAAAATTTATGTATGTAAGAGATAAAGAGAGGTAGAGTTATTCTCGATAGAATCAATGTTGAAAATGTTTACAAGGTAATTCCGTATATGATATGTATTCTATGTTTTATTCTATCGATATATATTTATTTAAATCTATAAATATACCTGGTACTGTTGTGTGGCGCTGTGTATTATTATTATTTCATAATACATCATTGTTGATTGATTTTGATGATATACTATTATTAAGTACGATACGTGCCAATACTATTGCATTGTATTATACCTGGTAGATCGTACCTGGTAAATATAATAGTGTATTGCACTATTGATGCAATCTTTCACACACACATTGCCCGGAATTTTGAAAGATTTGGATCAATCAATTCATTTTAATTTTTTGTGCCGTCCTACTCGTAGTCCATCAAAATTATCAAAATGATTATGTCTATTAATACCTATGTACCTATATTACAGTAATAATATAGGTAGGTAGCTCATATATTATAGCTGGATAGCATAGCATGCCCGCATGCCCGGCATGCCGGCATGCATATTATTTATATTGTTGTAGCTAATGTTATTCCCATATTTAATGCTGAATTAAGGAAAAAAACAAAACAATAAATTTAATTTTTAAAATAGATCTAATTATTATTATTTTAATTTATTATTTATCACTAAAAAAAATAAAATACATTTAAGTGCTTAAATAATATATATATAAATAATACACCACATAAAAAATTTTATAGTATGAATGTCCACACTCTCTCGTACTTTAAAATTAATAATCGTCATTATTACCATCAAATAATGATTTGAATAAACATAGATCCAACGGCTCTTCATCAAATATATATTACTATATTTTATTGTAGATAATATCACGAAATAAGATAAAATTTTTGCATTATTATTAGTAGTAGTAGTACTATTACAATTACTGTAATAACATTTTTTTATTGGAAGAAGAATTAATAAAATATGTATAATAATAATAATGAGAATTTAGGATTTTATTCTCCGCCTTCATCATTTAGGACGCCATTGACCTCATCGACTCGTTCAATCCATATTGACTCCATGGAAGATTCATCTGGGCAATATTATCAAGCAAAAACTCCTCGTCAGGTACGTGCATTGCGTAAAGGGTTTAGGTTTTTTTACAGATGTTCACATTTATTTTGGCCCATTTTATTTTTGATATTATTTCTTTTTGTATTAGTTGCTGGTTCATTATGTTTATTAGATCCGAATATCAATTCATTACCAAATATTTTGCCATGGTGTAAACCTAATTTTGGCGATGATTCTGTATGGATTAGCTTAATTGCATTTGGCTTTTTTGGGCCATTTTTAGCATTGACACTTTTAAATGTATGTTTAAGACCGAGTAGACGTGAACGGTTGCGTGAAAATTTTTTCGGTGATGCATTATTAGAAGAATTATTATCTGGACAACATATATATGAGCATTTTGATAGTTTTGGTGAAAACAATAAAACAAAAGGTACGATTGTATTTTTATCCGGTATCGGTGCACCACGCATTGTATCATTATATCATACGGATCAATTGTCATTGGAATATCGAACTTTGGCAATTGATTTGCCTGGAAGTGGCAGTTTAGCTGCTGTTTCATACAGTTTGCAACGATGTGAACGTGTCCTCAGTGAAGTTTTTGACCGGGTCTTAGGACCAAGTCGAAATATAAAAATTTTATTATGTGCATATGGTGGTGCATCAGATGCAGCAATGTATTTCGCGGAACAGAACCCAAATCGCATCAGTGGACTAGTATTGTATGGGCCAACCATACATGATAAATCGATCTTAAATCCGTGCAATTATTTTTGTAGCTTTCACAATTTTTTCCTTGGCTTTTATCGTATGAATTGGTTTTGTTATTTAAAAAATCAAATTGTTTTAAGGCATATTAAACATTCTAATATTCCTGAAGATGTGAAAGATATACTTGTACCGAATTTAGAGTTTAATATGAGTATTATTCCGGTATGGAATAGAGAAGTATACGGGATAGATTTACTTGGTCATTTAGATGAATTTAACAAACCAACATGTAGAGAAACTGGTCGAAGAGATTGTCAATGGAAAAAAAATTGATATAGTGCATGTACAAAATTTAATGAAGTCACTTACAGCCTTGCTGCGTACGAAGCCAAACGTAACAGAAATTACAGTACCAAAAGATGGTAGAATTACAGTAGTTGGAGATACGCATGGACAGTTAAGTGACCTCGTTTATATATTGACAAGGCAAGGTATGCCAAATGAAAACAACATGTACTTGTTCAATGGTGATTTTGTCGATCGTGGATTATTTGGTACGGAAGTATTTGTTATACTGTCTGCTTTGAAAATTGCAAATCCTAAATTTGTATTTTTAAACCGTGGTAATCACGAAAGTGAGAAATATAATGTTATTTATGGATTTGAAAAAGAAGTTGTTGAAAAATATGATAAAAAAACATTTCATCATATCGAAACATGTTTTAATGTTTTACCATTATGTGCAGTATTAAACAAAGAAGTATTTGTAGTTCATGGTGGACTGCCACGTAATAGGAAAATTACCTTGCGACATATCAACCATATACATCGAAACATTGAAATACCATCAAAGCCTGACACGACGGAAGAGCAAATTATGCAAGATCTATTATGGAGCGATCCAATGGACGAATATGGAGTAGAACCAAATTCTAGAGGTGCAGGATGTTTATTCGGTCCAAATATTACTAAAAAGTTTTTGAAGTTGAATAATTTTAAAACAATTATACGTAGTCATGAGTTAGTTGATGATGGTTATGACATAAAACACGATGACCAATGTTACACCTTGTTCAGCGCATCCAATTATTGTGGCGATGCGGGAAACGAAGGTGCTATTATGATCTTTAAAGGTGGTTTGCACTGGAACCATCATCCAAATGAGATACACCCATATATGGCACCACGATTAGCTATAGAAAAAGGGAAAACGATGGCTGAAATAGAGGAAGCTGAACGTCAACAATTAGAGAAAGAGAAAAACAAACGCCGCGAAGCAAGAATATACAAACTAACAGACAAATTAGCGGATTATATATTGCGGTTTCATGAAGATTTAGAGTTTCATTTTGTAAAAGCCAATGAGAAAAGCAATGATCTTATAACGATGGAAAATTGGGCAGATATAATGAGCGATATTTTAAAGGTGAAGTTGCCATGGTTAAAATTAAGACCTTATTTAGCACCTGATGTAGAAATCTTAGATGGGATGGAACATGTAAACTTTAGAAAGTTTTTAGCTAGGTATGTAATTGATTTTGATTACGATCATAGCTTCTTCGACAGCATCTTAGATCGGATCAATGAAGAAATACATAGAGTGGGAGATGATTTAAAAGTAGCATTTAAACGGTTTGATTTGGATGGAGATGGCAATATATCTTGTCAAGAGCTTGGCCTTGTTTTGACTGACATATGCCCAGATGTACATTTAGCATCAGAACAGATTGAACAACTATTACGTGCAATCGATGCAGATGGTGATGGAGCAATTGATTTTGAAGAGTTTATGAAAAAATTTGGCAATAATAATAGTAATGCTGCATTAACAAATGCGACATCCACAACGACGACGACGAAAAAGGATATTGATGTGAAATCCAGCGAAGCGGATCATTTAGATTGGAAGAAACGTCTGAAGCAACATTTGATACGTACATTTTATGAAAATAGAGCTACGTTAAATCATGCATTTCAATGTTATGACACAGATGGTTCTGGCTTTGTATCTCAAGATGAGTTTCAAAATGCAATTAAAGCACTTTTAAGTGTCGAAACTTCGATTAAAGTTCCAGATATTGAAATACAATACCTTGCAAAAACACTAATAGAAGAATCAAAGGATGAAAGAGGTATAAACTATAACAGCTTTATCGAGAGATTTTCGAAGCAACAGATTACGTCCTAGGGATGATATGATACGTTTAAAATCATACATATATATATATATATATATGAGAGTAGGAATTGTCATGGGGGTAGAGAGAAATAAAAATTAAAATACGCGTACGCTATCTCGTATAAGGGCGATATATATAAATATACTTCGCATAATATTATATTATGATATATGTATGATACACTTCGTAATGTATTTAAAATATTACGCAAAAATATGATACGGTCTTCGTAAAATATACGAACCCGTATTATATGTACATAACACATATTTTAAAAAAATCATTTTAAACTCCCGTCTCATCTGCTACATATCATAGAGATCTTCTTCACGATCTATAATCACCATTTTCAGTTACATATTCATGTGTCAAATCAGCACCACGTACAATAGCTTCTTTATTACCATTTTCCATTCCTAAATAAACATTTATTTTTACGCATTTTTGATGTGGTGGATAATTAATTGGGACAGGATATAAAACTTGTTCAACACCCCCATTCGTTTCATTTAAAATGATATCTGGATGACTATCGAACATTTGTGAATCTTTCATCAATGTTTGCAATTTTGCTTCAATATCTTGATTGATTAGAAATTTACCATTATCAAAAATCAATGTATCGCCAATTTCGATCTTCATCTTAGCCGAAGGCTCAATTCCATTATTACCTAAATAATCACCGATAGCACTTAATAATCGCCCAACATTGGGATCGTTTCCATTAATAGCAGCTTTTAGCAATGGTGAATTTACAATAGCTTTACCTACACCATTTGCTACTTCATTACTTGTTGATTCTTTAACATGAACTTTTATCACATGTTTTACCCCTTCTCCATTTCTAACAACATCTTCGCATAAACGATCACACACTTGAAACATAGCATTTTCAAATGCTACATAGTCATTCTCATCAACCGCGTTATGATTATTATTATTATTATTACTACTTATTGCAATTACAGTATCACTTGTACTCATGTCTGAATCTATACTAATACAATTAAATGTTTTATCAATAACACGTTTTAAAATGGTTTGCATTGAAGTTTTATCAATAGGCGCATCCGTCAATAAATATACAAGCATTGTAGCCATATTTCTATTGTATGTATATATATAAATAATGGTTACATGTTAGCAATGAATGTAAAAGAAATTGATGTGTGTATCTATGTATAGTAATATATATACATATATAATCGAAGTACTTACGGTTCAACCATACCAGCACCTTTTGCTATGCCAACCAATTTATATCCTTCTTCTTCTTCATTATTATTATTACTATCATTATCATTATTATCATCCATATCAATATGCGCACTACGTACTTTTGGAAACATATCGGTTGTCATAATTCCTTTAGCTGCTGGTAATATTGATTTATTTTGCATATTATTTACATCACATGCTATTCCTACATTTTCAATCATTTGTTTGACTGGTAAACTCCAACCGATTACACTGTGGAGCGTAGCGTATGAATGACAGATGTGTTAGAGAGGATAACTATTTTAGGTTTAGGGAAATAAAATTTACGTACCCGGTGCTTGATGGCAAGACACAACACGTACTTTCATCACTATTACCATCATCATTATGCAATAATGATTGCAAACATGCATTTGCAACGTCAGTTGCATCTTGAACACCATCACTTGATGCTCGAACATTGGATATCTTATTGTTAATAACAATACCTTTCATTGCCTTCCCAGATTGTAATAATTTACGTCCATAAATGATTGGAGAGCCTGGGAATGCATTTTTTGTAAAAACGGCTCCCCAATTATTTGATGGATTATCAAGGCTAATAACAGTCATGTTCATATTTGCATCCATAGTCGGTAATTCGACTGGATTAAAATGAAACGATGACGTACCCACTCGAAAACCTTTTGGCAGTGTTGAAATACTCTCCAAAAATTGAATATGTTCTTCCTCCGATTGAAATGTTTCATGATTTGAATGATTAGTTGTCATATATCTATTATTATTATTATTGATACAAAAATTCTTTACATTATAATAATTATTATTATTATTTGGTTGATTAAATACATTATACGATGATGAGGATGTTGTTCTAGCAGATGATCGTATTGCCTTTATTGCATAATGTTGTCGTATTTTAAACATTTTTCTTTATTTATTGATATATGTAATTATTAAAAATATTAATTAAAAATATTAATTTTTCGAAATTATTATTTATTACTAGCACAGCTCATCACAAGGAAAGACTCTGCGCTTGCTGGGCTTG
>JACLAC010006997.1_pt1 | contig 11693 bp, 10 predicted proteins | sample 8027881 | NCBI WGS metagenome assembly JACLAC01 (sample SAMN15725517, study PRJNA655200) | protist metagenome | isolation source: fluorescence activated cell sorting (FACS) single amplified genomes of... | place: Spain: Blaines Bay Microbial Observatory, Mediterranean Sea | collected 2016-01-19 | reverse complement strand
CTTCATCCACACCCAATCTAGTTTTGAGGAGAGTCGGGATCAAAAGCAGCAATGCACCAGCAGACATAGAACAGATAATCATTGCTGGGATTAGCACTGAGGGGGACCAGGCAAGAGCGCCCGTACCCATTATTACAGCAACAACGGCTCCTGAATATAGCTGGGCTTCTGCTCCGATGTTCCATAATTTGGCGCGGAATGCCACAGCTACTGAGAGCCCCGTGAAAATCAATGGCGTGGCACGATTCAAAGTTTCTAATAGGGCAAACTTGGAACCTACCGCCCCTTTAATGATCAACCCTAGGACAGCAAAAGGATTTCCCCCAGCAACCATGGCTAGGAGCGATGCGATGAAGACCGTAGAGGCTAGGGCTAAGATCGGTGGTAGAAATCTTCTTGATAGGCTTGGGTGTGGGATCGCCTCAAGACGCATGCATAGTCTCTTGCTCGGCAAAAGAAGCCCCAGACATCCAACCACCCAGCTGAGAAGGTGTTACTTTACCTCGTTGAAAAGCAGGACTAAGTCTACCTTCCGAAGATACATAAATGATGTCTGATAATTGAAGAATCTCATCTAAATCTTCAGAGATTAGTATAATGGCCGCACCTTTTTGACGTGCTTCCAATAATTGCTTGTGGACGTAGTGTACTGCTCCGATATCCAAACCTCTTGATGGTTGGTGTGCAAGGATCACTCGAGGGTTGTTCTGAAGTACACGCCCCAAAATAAGTTTTTGCATGTTTCCCCCCGAAAGCAATCGGATTCTGGTATTTGGACCAGGACAACGAACGTCATATTGCTTGATGAGTTCCTTTGTAAAACTTGCTGCGGCTTGCCAATTAACCCACCCATGATGAGCAAATGGCTGGTCACGATATCTCTCAATAATAGAATTTTCGGTCAAGGAAAAATCGGCGACAGTCCCAGCGTGATGTCGGTCTTCAGGAATCCTGGCGATACCTCTGAGCACTGATTGGCGCGGAGACCACCTTTCTATCGGTTTCCCATCCAAGTAGAGTTCCCCTTCAGAGGGAGTGATCAGTCCTGCAAATAAATTCGCGATTGATGTTTGGCCGTTACCGGAAACCCCGGCTAAGCCAACAATTTCACCGGAGCAAAGTCTCATCGAAACATTCTTCAGGCCCTTTGAGTGATGTTGAGTCTCAGTGGATACATTCAAAAACTCCATTACTACGGGTCCAGATTTTCTTTTAACAACTGCTGGAGGGCTTGTGGGGTTCCCAACCATCAGAGCAGCTAGCTCATTTGCACTGGTTTCTTTGGTTTCTTTTGTCGCTACGATTTTCCCATGACGAAGAATAGCCACTTTCTGAGCAATTATCATCACTTCACGAAGTTTGTGGCTGATAAAGATGACTGATAGTCCCTGTTCTGTAGCTTCCTTTAAGGTCTTGAAAAGTGCTTCAGTTTCTTGAGGAGTTAGGACGGCAGTTGGTTCATCCAGGATCAGGATCTTGGCTTGTCGGAATAAGGCTTTAATAATCTCTACCCGTTGACGCTCCCCCACACTTAGGGTAGAAACTTTCGCATCAGGATTGATCTTCAGGTGATAACGATTGGCAAGTTCAAGAAGTTGTTGACGGGCTTGCTTGTTTCGTAGCTTCCAGGACCAGAGAGACCCAGTCCCAAGAATGACATTCTCAATCACAGATAGATTGTGCGCTAGGGTAAAATGTTGGTGAACCATCCCAACTCCAGCATCCAAAGCTGCCCTAGGCATCCCTGGTTGAAGAGTTTTGCCAAAAACCTCCACCCTTCCAGAATCGGCAGTATATTGACCAAAAAGGATGTTCATCAAGGTGGTTTTGCCAGCACCATTCTCACCAAGCAGGGCAATTACCTCACCCTTTGCTAAATTCAAGCTTACATTTTCATTCGCCTTGAGGGCTCCAAAATTCTTGGTGATTCCCTCAAGACGAAGAACGACCTCTCCCACGTTAGAGAGCTTCTAAGTTAGTCAGCTGGATTTTGGTTCGTTGTCATTGATCGTGACGGTATAGCTGCCGTTTTTAACCTCTGCTGTACGCTTTGCCACCATATCAACAGCCTTCTGTGGTATTTTGCCTGCAAAAGTTCCATAAGGCGCGAGTGTACATCCTCCATGCTTCATGAAAGAATAAATACCATAATCAGCAGCTTTGAATTTCCCGGCTTGAATTGCAGTGATAGCAGCATCCATTGTTGGTTCAAAGTGCCAAATGGCTGATGCAACCACGGTGTTTGGGTACTGATCTTGTGTGTCAATAACGTTGCCGATTGCCAAAATACCTCTTTCTTTAGCAGCATCCGAGACACCAAAGCGCTCTGCATATAAAAGATCAGCACCACCTTCAATCATGGCAAACGCAGTCTCTTTGGCTTTTGGTGGGTCAAACCATGAGCCAATGAAAGAGACTTGAAAGCGGATCTTGGGGTTCATTTCTCGCGCTCCAGCCATGAAGGCATGCATCAATCGATTTACCTCTGGGATTGGGAATCCACCAACCATTCCGATATTGCCAGACTTCGTCATTGCTCCAGCGATGATACCTGATAGATAAGATGCATCTTGGATGTAGTTATCAAAGACGGCTAAATTAGGTAGACTTGAGTCTTTTTTAAAAGAAGATCCCATCAGAAAAGCAACTTCGGGATATTCCACAACTACTTCTCTAGCTTCTGCTTCGGCGCCAAAAATTTCTCCGATGATCAGCGTATTCCCTTGCTCAGCGTATTCCCTCATCACTCTTGGGTAGTCTGTGTTGGCGGTGTTTTCTGTGAACGTGTAGGCGATGTCACCTCGCGACTGAGCTTCTAATGCTGCTTTGTGGATTCTGCTAACCCACTGTTGCTCTACGGGGACAGTGTAGATGCCTGCAGTCTTGATGGGGTCTTTTGCCGAGGCCAAAGGCATTATTCCGAGACTCGGTGCAAGCACAAGCGCACTGGCTGTGCCTTTGACAAATGTACGTCTGGATATTCTCAGCGACTGATGACTGCTCATTTTTTACCTCATGTTTTGGAAAAAGTGACGGATTATCATAATAGACTTTGAAAGGTTGATTGCAATGATCTACCCGAAGCCTTTACTCTAAATCAGGGGACTAAGTATGGTGGCTAATGCTCGACTTGGCAATACAAAGAATATGAATTTTGTATCCTAATACGAAGAAAATGATCAGGAAGTGAGTCGAATAAATTGGAAGTTTTACTGGCGGAGTTTGTAGTCTTCCTCAACATCAAAAATACAAATCTTTTTTCCAAAAGAGTTTCGAATATAGATTACCAAAGTTTGATCACTCAAGTGATCAAACTTTGGTATGTAAGTACCTCTTCGAATCGCTTGAATAGTCATCCTTTTGGTGGCAAAAATGGCTCAATTTCCTCGAAGCTTTGGAGCCACGTATTTTCTGTATAAACTAACCTTATCCTTTCTGGTTATCGTATCTTGTACACTTCGCTCGATAAATTTTGAATCTACCCAGATCGAAATGCTCTTTGCCAAAATCAATCGACTGCATTAGAGGTTTCAATCGTGCGGTTATTACGAAACTTACACTAACTTGTTACGATTCTAGACAGATGCGATACTGAGGATATTCTTAGAGAAGTGATCTAAACTAAGGTCTAATTGTGGAGTTAAATCTATTACAAGATACTTTCGTAGCCGAGAAATGGTAGCATTGCAAGCGGCACTTGATTAGCTGGTGGATACTGTTGCTAGGGCGTAGTAGTTAAGAATTCTCGAGGCAGGTCTGGAGTTGATCTTCTGAATTTAGGACCTTGAACAAATTCTCAACGGAGCCATCATAGCCATTTTTTGCGAAGACATACCGATGGTTTCGGTGCATCACTTGTTCGAAAGTTGAATATTGATCCCGAGGACATCCAGTCAGTGAGGCCAGAGCTTCAAGATGAAAACCTGATCCTTGGGCGCTTTCCTCCGCAATTTCCTTATAGCTTTCGTTAAAAAACTTCTCGATGTTCGCACTTTTCCAGTCACAGTTCGTGGTGATGATGGTAAAGTCCGCGGTGGCGTAGGAAGAGGCTGTCGAATGGGCGGAAGAGGTTTTTGTTAATTCAGTTGAAATTTCGAAAATCGTAGTAGGCGGAGTGGAATTGACACCGACTCGATTCTGTTTGTGTCCAACAGTCCAAGCTCCAGCCCAGATTCCCAGATGACAGGCAAATATAGTGCTTGAACTGATCAGCGCAAAAATTATCAAAAGCGTAGTTGCAGTGAGAAATTTTCGCATATCCCCCCAGATTTTGCGATTAGATGGAAGTAATTTTATTTTTGGGGGCATGCACTGAATATTCCTGCCTGTAAATCTGCATGTTGGTGTAGTAAGTACTCCCTAAGCATCACAAAACCCTATTTTCAGGAATTAAAGATTTTTCTGAATGGTGGGGGCCAGTTAGTCAAAAGCTAAATTTACTTTCAGTTTTTTGTTTTCTGGAGGGATCAAGACTGTTTTTTTAATGTGTATCTTGGTAACTAAACTGAAGAATCGTTCCGGGATGATGAAGGTCTTTCGAACTCCCTCCTTTGATCGCTTTGGTCAGTCCCTCGCTGTCTGTGACGATGTAGAAAATTTTCCCATCAGGATGGATTGCTATGTCTCTGTAGCGATTTTGTGTCCGAAATAGCAGATCTGGTTTCTCTTCAATTTGAGAAAGGGAGTTGTCCAACTTGAGTCTGTAAAGTTGCCCATACTTTAGACTTAACACCAACAATGAGGTAGACCAATTTGGAATACTGTCTAGCTCATAGGCTTCTAAACTAGAAGTGGCTACAGTGGGCCAGCAAATGAATTCGTGCCCACAAGATTGCTGTCTAAAATTATAATCACTATTTACAGTGAAGAGTGTTTGTAAAGGCGCCTTAAAATTTGGATGATCCCAATCAAATTCTGTGTCGCTTGAAATTGACTTTGGACAGAAATAATCACTAAATTTTAAAATTTCACAGGAAGGATGAGATGACCAATTACAGTAGGTATAAGCTTGGTTATCCTGTTTGCCTGCGATATGCGGCCAGCCATAATTCATTCCTGCTTCAATTAGGTTCACTTCATCATCCGACTTGGGTCCATGCTCACTGGAGAAAAGATAGCCATTTTTACTGAAAGCTAATCCCTGGGCATTACGATGCCCATAAGAATAGATGTGACTTTGTATTCCAGATATGAGCGGGTTGTCGATTGGAACACTGCCATCAGGATTGATTCGGAGAATCTTTCCCTTGTAGGCGGACCAATCTTCCTGCTGAATTTCTTCAGGGTTGGGTATTCTTTGAGATTCAATCGGTTTGCACTTGTTTCCAAACTGATTAGCCCCCATATCCCCGATGGTTAGGTAAATCTTCTTATCAGGACCTACTTTAAGCCTACCAGAAATGTGATCATTGCTTGAAGGTAAGTTCTCCAGCAAAATTTTGGGATCCACAAATTGTCCCAATCCATTCAGGTTTTCATATCTGTAGCGCACTAGTTTTTGGAAGGGAATCCCTCCAGATTGATAGGTATATGTCAGATAGACCCAATCCTCATTTAGTCCCTTGCCAAGATTAGGGTGACAATCCATTCCGAGGAGACCAGCCTGTCCAACAAAGGGATAGACTTCCTCAATTTTCAATAACTTCCGTTTGGCACCACTTTTAGGATCGACTTCAGAAACTTCTCCTTTGCTCCGTTCTGTAATCCATAGTTTACCGTTGGGCGCATAAAGTATTTCCCAAGGGTCTTTCAGTAACCCAACGGGCCCAACCTGGGATCGTCGAAAGTCATCTGTTGCAGCAAGAACAACTGCTGAGGGAATTAGCCAAATCAATAGTATCCTATTCAGCAGTGATAATATCTGCTTGTTGATTTTCAAGTCTAGGTTTCTCGAAAAAATTACGGAAGATCGTTTGGGCATTATTCAACTCTAAACAAACTTTCAAATGCATTAATAGAATCTGAAGCGAAGCATTGGACATTGTTAGGTCAAGTGAGTCATTTCATGAATTTTGGCCTCCACTACGCAACCTTCAATGGATTTTCGATAAGCATCCATGTGCTCTGCATTCATGTGTGCCTGCCATGTTTCATATGAAGTCCAGTTCTCGTAGATCATGAAGTAGGCAGGATTTTTGTTATCTTGATGCAGATCGTACTGCAAGCAACCTTTTTCTGAACGGGTAATCGGGAACATCTTTGCCATTTCAGTTTTGACATAATCAATTTTTTCAGGATTCAGAATAATGTGGGCAACGATAGTCAACTTTGACATTGGAAAACTCAGATTGTCAGATTATGAAAATTGACCTTTAGAATGTTTGTCTTTCGATACGACCAGTACATTCTTCCTAAAATCAAAGGGGCAGCACCAGATATCATCCAAGATGGAACCAAGAAGCAAGTAAAGTCTTCTTGATTGGACTAAAATAACTTGGGGAGGATTTTATGCAGGAAGGAAGATTAAGTTGAGATTTCAGGGCTCTTTCAAGAAGACCTGAAATTTCAGGGTTGAGTGAGTGATTTGTTGAAATTAATCCAATCCTCCTCGGTTTGTTCAAATTCCTGATGTTCAAAAAAAGGATACTCAATTCTCTACCCAAGTGGGGATGATCTCGAAGTTGTTCTGAGTAGTCTATATGAGTAAAGGAATCCAGATTGCGAATGCAGTTGAGGTAGTCCTGCTGCAACAAAGTTTGTTTTGATAAATTTAATTGAAGAAATTGACTCTAATAGAAATTTACCAAAAACCGGATGTCATATCTATAGTACATCTCAAAATGTTTCTGGAGGAGGGTTATGAAAGGTAAGAAAGAATAAGCCTGAAATTTTGCCTAGGCTTCAAAGTATAGTTGCAGAAGCGCCTATGTAATCGAATGAAATTCTAATGATCAATGAGGCTTGAATGAACTTCTCGTTTCCCTCTAAATTTATTTACAAGCTCTCTACCCACATCATTTAAACTAAAAATTTATTCAAATTGATGTTCTCCTTTTGGAGAAAATGAAGACAAAAACTCTGCTTGTTGTTAGCCTGTTTTCGTTACTGCTACTAATCAATAGTTTGAAAATTCCAGTACTGGCCTATAAACAGACAGCCGTGGATTAACTTGTTACAACTTAAAAATGTATTGGTTGTGATTCTCGAGATGCTAATTTCAGAATGGGTAGTTTATTAAATGTAATCGTGGAAATTTCTGAGTTTCTGGGAAATTAACAACGATGAGAAAATCTGTTGTAAATCTTTTTAGAAGGAGCATATTTGCTGAAGACTGATCTGCAACGTGTCGAAGTGAGCCGATCTGATTTTCAAGGTGCTCGAATGTGTCGAACTAATCTTGTTAGGAGCTACATGGGAGAAATAATTTTCACCGTAGTCAAACTTTGATTGGAAAAAGATGCATGATGCTAATCGAAGAAAAGCTGATTTGTACTTAGCAACGCTAGGATAAGCTGAACTAATGGATGTGGACTTTTGGGAAGCAAATTTAACTGGTGCCAATTTTGGAATGGCAACTCTGACAGGAGCTAAATTGGCTGATGCTAATTTTAGGGGAGGCAAATTGAGAGAAGTTGACATCGACTTTGATAGTCCGGCCAAAAATGTCAGATTCTGCAGGACCGTGATACCTGATCGGAAAATTAACCACCATGATTGCGAAGCGTGATTTTCTTTTCAAATAAACTAGTGGGGCCTTGAACTTCCACTGAGATCCTCAAAATGAGGATCCAGATTGTTTGAGAAATTTGATTTCTTCCTCAGTAGGTACTCGCCCCAAAATTTGATTGCGGTGAGGAAATCATCCAAACGCACTGATAATGCCTTGGTACCTGATTGCATATTCATGAATTCGCTCGCTGGAACTCCTTGAACAGATGTAGAGCGATCTTAAATGGTTATATTTTCACTGTGCATCATTGGCATCAACATTAACTGACGATAAGCTAAATTAGCTAGCTCGATGTGCCCTTTCATAACAGACAAGACTTATCTCTAGGCCATTTTCACCACCTGAAAAAGCTTTGGGTGTATTTCGGAAAATGTTTCTAGTGAAATGGTTCAACATTAAGATTACAGCAAAATATCCTTCTAAATAAATTTGGTAGGGCTCCATCATTCTATTCAGTAAATCAGAAACTGTGGATTCAAAACTTTTAGAAATCAACGCATCAAAGTCAGCATCCTTCTTGTACCATTGTTTGGGAGCACAATCTTTGAACTAGAACTTTAGGATCTCGTCAGCAGTAGTTGTATTACTCATGGTTTGGTATGCTTTACAATTGAATTGATTTGATCAATTCGTTCATCTGGAATTCTTTGATAGAGAGGTTTGATAAAACGATCATTAAAGATCTTTGGTACCTTGATTCAAATATGGTCTCCAGTAGTTTCAATTGTTCGAGCCCAAAATTACCGAATCACTGTAAAATGGGTATCAGAATTGTATTTGAGTCAATCATAAGACAATCTCTTAAAGATATGAAATTCATAATCAATATTCTTATCTTCGTGGTTCTAGGTTATATTCTTGCGAGAGAATTATAATCTTAGATCTGTTGGGTTAGCTAAGTCCTCCAATTAAGAAGCAATGTTTTATTCGCTAATTTGGATCGCCCTGCATACACCTGTTTTACTATTTCTTATATACAAATGGTTTTGGTTGAAGGATGAACGTGCAGAGCTCAAGAGTAGGTTGCCTGAAGTTATGCGGCTACTATTTCGGATCAATATTGGTTTTGGGGTGATTGTGCTTGCAGATCTCTTCATCACGGAATTACTGACCCCCATGCTTTTAGCATGAATGGATTCTGAAACGAAAAAAGGTTGGAAAGTATCTTCAATAGATGATGAGAAGTGACATCTGTGTTGAACTGTCAGGGAGCCAGCTGAGTTTTCGAGTTGGGGCCTTTCTACTTTTGGAAGGCCAGATACTACTTTGTAGGATCGTTTAGAGCGACTGCTGAAAGTTTCTTTCACCATTGTGGACAACTCTGCGAGCTATTCTGAGTTTTTTTATGAAAGCTGCTGAATTTCAGTAGAAAAAAACTAATTAGTAAGTCACGTGAATTTTTCGGTGGGTTCTCTTTGGAGGCTTGAGCTAAGTTAGATTTCAAATCAGCTTTTTTCAAACCTACAAGTTGAGTCAACAAGCACTTCCGCAATTTCATACATCACTATTTCATCCCTGATCATTGCTGCATCTAGGTGGTGACCAAAGTTAGTTTGCGCCATACACCACTTCGTAAACGTGCCAACATAGCCAAACAAAGTATCGGCGAAGAGAAAGCGTGTATTGCCAAAACTTCTCTAGGTGTGAATTCAAAAATCCGGATTAGCAATAATACGAGCAAGAATTGAAACCACCAGAAAGCAGCAAAGATTGTCATGGCTCCGTAAGTGTCTCCAACTCCACGCAGTGCTCCTCCTAGAATAGCGGACCAAGCTAAGATGAACATCATGAAAGCGTTAAGCTGAGTACCCCACTTTGCCAAATCAATTGTCTCACCCGAGGTATCGGGCGCTAAAAAAATCCCGATCATCGCTGGAGTCATCAACAAACAGGCTATTGAGACAACGAAGGCATAGATTGAGGCCAAGAATAAACCTGAAAAAACTGAGTCTGTCGCGGCATCGGGATCTTGAGCTCCCACAAACCTTCCTGTAAGACTCATTGTCCCAATCTCCAAGCCAATCACTGGAATAAAGAGTGTGTGAATCCAGGTGAACGCCACAGTGATGGCAGTGGAAACAATGATTCCATAAGACTGAAAAGCGAGAATCAGTAGATCAATCGCAAAAATTACCAAAGTGATTTCAAGCCCACTTGCAAAACCATAGCGGATGAGTTTTTTTAGGATTCTAAGGTCCAACTTAAAGCTTTTCAGAATCTGATATTCTGGAAATTTGATCTGTCGAAAATAGATAATCGCTAAAGTTAGTGCTCCGGTGAACCAGGCGAAAACTGTCCCATATCCTGCCCCTACGATACCAAGCTCTGGAAATCCCAACTTGCCAAAAATCAATACGTAGTTTGCGCCAACGTTGGCAATAGCCATTACAAAGGTTGAGAGCAAGATGACTTTTGTTTTGCCCAGTCCACCAAAATAACTGTTCAAGCTGTGCCGAATGAGATCCAAAGCCGTCCCAGCCATGAGAATTGTCAGGTAAGTTTTGGCCTGAACCACCTCTATGTCTGAGAGCCCTGCCGTTGCGAGAACCCACCTCCCAACTGGAATGAGCGCTAAAATAATTGGCACACTGAGACAACTGAATAAAATGCTTTGAGTGAGTACCCTGGGACAGTTTTGATACCTTTCTGCTCCAAAATACTGAGCAACCAAAGCCGTACTGAAGCCAATGATCCCTATAAAAAAAGAGACAAAGGCAAAGGAAGTAAAGCCACCGCTCAGGCAAGCATTCATTGCCTCTGCACTGATCTGCTTTAAATACAACCGATCAATAAACATCAGCATTGCTTCAGTTGAGGTAGAAATCATCAACGGAAAAGCAATGTGAATCATGGGTGTGATTCCACCTCGGCCCTGAAGTGCCTGTAATAATTTCGTAACGCGGCTTTGGATTAGATCTGCTCTGAAGAAGTGATTGGAAAGGTTACAAACTTAAATGGAATAAATTGATGAAACAAAAAACTAGTAATTAAACAATCACCTCCATTTTATCAATTAGTTTTGTCAAGTCTCATGAATTGTCTCAATGAGGATTTGCCCGCTAGGAAGGTGCAATTGATTGACGCAACCACAGATTGACTGAAAAAGGTCTAAACTATGAATGAGGACAAGCATCATTTAATCTAAATATATCGGAATGATATGCCCTTATTGGCAGTACTTACTATTTTGTTGGCCTTTCCAATTTCACTGTTAGCTCAGAGTCTTGGTCCACAAACTCGTGAAATGATTCGTGAATATTCTCACCCTTCCGAAATAATTTATTACGCGCGGGTCAATCGCGCTTGTGATCGGTTTGGCCTCCACAAAGAAGCGGCTGACCGTGCGATGAGGAATGTGTTGAGGCTAAGAAGAATCAATGCGGTCAGTTACGCTACTGTAGATCCAGTCAATAAGCTTGTTCTTTTAGGAAATGTACAGTGTTTCGCAGATAATCAGGTGAGCATTGCACGCATCAGTGTAGACTTCTTTGTGCAATTGACCGAAGAGTTTACAGACAACATTCGTATTGGCTTTCAACAGGGAGCCATCCTTCCCATTCCAGATTCAAATGAAATCCTCTTAGAACTTCAATTCAATACCGAAACCAAGCTAACTGAGTTTGTGTCGGCCCACCAAAATTATGATACGCTCTTGCCAAGTCACTCTCTAAGTTCGTTCTGAAGCTATTTGCTTTAGATACCATTTGGGTAATCTGATTTGATACGATGGTAAAGTTTTGAATAGTTAGAATGAGACGAGCTCATCAAAAAGTATGTTAGCTTTTTGGTGAGCTGATGATCGGTTGAGGCAGTCGAAGAATTAGGACCCAAATTTATTCCGACCAAATGAACTGGGGTCTGGTTCGAACATACTTGTTCCTTGTTGTTGGCGAAGCATCATTTTTCGCTCTTCCGCTGCGAGCAGGGAATAGGATGGCTCTTGATGTAGTGTATTTGTAAGGGACTGAATCGATTTTGCGATCTTGGAAGTCAGTGACATAGTGTCTCCTTGTGCTCTAATTTT